>OFFJ01002117.1_pt1 | contig 13128 bp, 10 predicted proteins | sample 1521261 | NCBI WGS metagenome assembly OFFJ01 (sample SAMEA3504122, study PRJEB24116) | mouse gut metagenome | biome: mouse gut; feature: mouse-associated habitat; material: faeces | place: Denmark | collected 2011 | reverse complement strand
GGGACGGGCTGGCCTGCCGGCCCCAGGGCGGGGCCAGCTACTACACCAGTGACCGCGCTGCGGACTTCCAGCGGCTGGCCTCCCTGTTCCTGGGGGAGGACGTGGCCGGCCAGGTCCAGGAGATTGATATATCCAAATACTGAGGGATTATGATTGAGAAAAATGTGATCCTGTTCGTCCGGGGCGAACAGCAGTTTAACCAGGGGGAGCCGGAGGTCACGGAGCTGATGACCGAGGGCTCCATGACCCTGGAGGAGGACGGGGAGATTACCCTGACCTACCAGGAGACGGAGCTGACAGGCATGGAGGGCACCACCACCCGCTTCTCCATCCGGGACGATACGGTGGTCCTGGCCCGCACCGGCATGGTCAACTCCCAGCTGGTGTTTCAGCGGGGCAAACGGAACAGCTCCCTCTATGAGACCCCCTGGGGCATGATGCAGGTGGACGTGTTCACCACCAGCCTTGCCCACCGGCTGGACGGCCGGGGGGGAATTCTGGAGATCAAATTCAACATCTCCGTGGACCACCAGGTTGCGGGGGAGAATCAATTCAAAATTCGTGTACGAGAGAGCGGGAGGTAACCGTTATGACAAATATGATTCAGCAGGCCAAGGACCAGGTGCTGGAGCTGACGCTGGCCGCCTACGAGGCCGCCGCAGAGGCGGGGCAGCTCCCCGGAGGCGTCAACGTCCGGGCCGGGGTGGAGATCCCCAAGGACCCCGCCAACGGCGACTACACCACCACCTTCGCCCTGGCCGCGGCCAAGGCCATGAAGAGGAGCCCCCGGGAGATCGCGTCGGCGCTTCTGGAGCATCTGGATCTGACCGGCACCTACTTCGCCAGCGCGGAGATCGCCGGGGCGGGGTTCCTCAACTTCCGCCTGGGCAGCGGCTGGTACGGGGCCGTGCTGGAGGCGGTGAGCCGGGAGGGGGCGGACTATGGCCGCAGCGAGGCCCTGAAGGGGCAGCGGATCATGGTGGAGTTTGTCTCCGCCAACCCCACCGGGCCCATGCACATGGGCAACGCCCGGGGCGGCGTGCTGGGGGACACCCTGGCCTCCGTGCTGGAGGCGGCGGGTGCCGACGTGTGGCGGGAGTTCTACGTCAACGACGCGGGCAACCAGATTGAGAAATTCGCCGTGTCCCTGGAGGCCCGGTATTTGCAGATCCTGCTGGGGGAGGACGCGGTGCCCTTCCCGGAGGACGGCTACCACGGCGACGACATCCGGGAGCTGGCCCAGGCCTTCTATGACGAGAAGGGCAGAAGCTATCAGGACAGGCCCGTCCAGGAGCGCCGCAGGGCCCTGGCCGCCTTTGGCCTGGAGCGGAACATCCCCAGGATGAAGAGCGATCTGGCCCGGTACAAGATCAGCTATGACCAGTGGTTTTTTGAATCCGAGCTCCACGACAGCGGCTATGTGGCCGAGACAGTCCAGCTGCTCACCCAGCGGGGATACACCTACGAGAAGGAGGGGGCCCTGTGGCTGGCCACCGGCCGGATCCTGGAGGAGAGCTGCCGCCGGGCGGGCAAGAGCGAGAAGGACATTGCCAAGCTGGAGCTGAAGGACGACGTGCTGCGCCGGGCCAACGGCTTTTACACCTACTTTGCCGCCGACATCGCCTACCACCGCAACAAGTTTGAGAAGCGGGGCTTTGACCGGGTCATCAACATCTGGGGCGCGGACCACCACGGCCACGTGGCCCGGCTGAAAGGGGCCATGGACGCGCTGGGCCTGGACGGGACCGGACGGCTGGACATCGTGCTCATGCAGCTGGTGAAGCTGCTGCGGGACGGCGAGGTGGTGCGCATGTCCAAGCGCACCGGCAAGGCCATCTCCCTGACGGACCTGCTGGACGAGGTGCCGGTGGACGCGGCCCGGTGGTTCTTCAACGCCAAGCCGGACACCCAGATGGACTTTGATCTGGGCCTGGCGGTCCGGGAGGACAGCGAGAACCCCATCTACTACGTGGAGTACGCCCACGCCCGGATATGCAGTCTGGTGCGGGCGCTGGAGGCGGAGGGGTATCCGGTGCCGGCCATGGAGGCGGTGGATCCGACCCTGCTCCCCGGTGAGACGGAGACCGCCCTCATCAAGCAGCTGGCCGCCTGGCCGGACACCATCCGGGCCGCGGCGAAGAACTACGACCCCTCCCACGTGAACCGCTACCTGATGGAGCTGGCGGGCTGCTTCCACCGGTTCTACACCGCCTGCCGTATCAAGGGCGAGGAACCGGCAGTCCTCTCCGCCCGCCTGAAGCTGGCGGACTTGACCCGCAGTGTGCTGAAAAACGGCCTGCTCCTGCTGGGCGTCGACGCGCCGGAGAAGATGTGAGCGCCGGGTTTGCCTGGATTTTTTGAGCGTTTTTTTCGATCCTTCCTCCGCCAGGAGGAGGGATCGTTTTTTTGCTTTCCTGCGGGGTTGTTTGATATGTTACCGGGCGTCTGCTTAGGAACATTGCGGGAATCTTTTGGCGGGGATCAATCAAGATTTTTGCCTGCTGCTGAAAGATTCTCAACTCAATTGTAATTTTTTTGTGAATACACTACCGATAGACTACCACAGAGCGAATCCCTGTAACTGCCGGAAGCAGTCAGCTCGTAACGGAAATGGTAGACGATAGTGCATTGCTTTGCTACCAGACTCTCAAAATTTACTACCAAGCTTTTTCCTCCCAGCCCGAACCCCCTTGCCCCGCAGCGCCTCTCCCATTCCTCCTCCCGCCCCCAAGGGGCATGGCACTCCCCTGATTGCCTCAAAAAGTTGTAACTTTTTGAGGTGCTTCAGAGAAGCTGACTCCCCGGCTTTCCCCAGAAAAACAAGGAGGAATCATCCACCATGAGAAATCTGCAAAAGATTCTCGCACTGGTGCTGGCACTCGTCATGAGCCTCTCGCTCATGGCCACCGCCGGCGCTACAGACTTCTCAGACGACGCGGAGATCGACGAAACCTTCCGGGAATCCGTCGATGTCCTCAATGGTCTGAAGGTCTTCCAGGGCTACGACAACGGCGCGTACTTCTCCCCCAAGGGAGACATCACCCGCGCTGAGGTCGCCGCCATCATCTACCGCATTGCCACCGGCGATGTCTCCGACTCCCAGGTCAAGATCTACGCTGACTACAACAAGTTCAGCGACGTTCCCTCTGACCACTGGGCTGCCGGTTACATCAACTACTGCACCAATGCCGAGTACATCAAGGGCCGCGGCGATGGGAAGTTCTATCCCAGCGACAAGGTCACCGGTTACGAGGCCCTGGCCATGATCCTGCGTGTTGTCGGTTACGACAAGAACGGCGAGTTCACCGGCGCTGACTGGCAGGTCCAGACCGCCGCTACCGCCAACCAGCGCAAGGTCACCAAGAATGTCAATGCCGGCACTCTTGGCAACCCCGCTTCCCGTGAGACCGTCGCCGAGCTCCTCTGCCAGGCGATTCTCATCGAGAAGGTCAACTACACCCTCGCTTTCGGCTATCAGATCAGCACTGATCCCAAGGACACCATCGCTTACGAGACCTTCAAGATGGAGAAGCTCACCGGCGTGGTCACCGGTAACGAGATCGCTGACCTCTACGCCGACAGCCCCAAGCCCGCTGGTCAGACCGACCTGCTGGTCGACGGCGAGGAGCTCACCCTGAACGTCGTCTCCGATCTGGACGACATCGGCGAGAGCTGCCGCGTGTACGTTCGTCCTCAGACCGGCACCACCCGCTATGACATGGTCACTGCGGACGTGTACGCCACCGAGGAGAACAACGTCTACGACTCCGGCGACCGTGTCAGCGATGTCGCAGGCAAGAGCTACACTGACAATGGCATCAACAGCATTGCTGGCGCTGAGCACTTCATCAACTTCAGCCAGGGCACCGACTATGAGGCCCGCATCCGTATCCGCTACGAGATGACAATGGGCTGGAGCGAGTACGAGGCCAAGATGGTCCTGGCGACCAACGACAGCGCCAACAGCTCCCAGAAGCTGACCGCTCCTGACGGCACTGTGTATGAGTCCGGCGACGTTTCTTTGAACGATGCCGACAAGTGGGAGACTCGCCGCACGGTTAACGCCAACTGGATCTACACCAAGACCATCGAGTCCTTTGCGAAGCTGACCGATCAGGACTACAGCTTCATCCGCACCATCTTCGCCAAGGGCGACCGGGACACCATCAAGTTTGTCAATGGCGAGGTCTATGTGGGCACCAACACCCAGATTGCCAACCCTGACGATATCTCCGACGATATCCGCTGGGAAGACTTCGTTGCTACCTACCTGAAGGTCGAGGAGAACCGCAAGCAGGTTAAGACGAACGGCCTGGGCAACCGTCTGAAGGTCATCGACAACAACAACGACGGCGTGGCGGACTACGTCCTCCAGACCATCTTCACTGTTGCCAAGGTGGCCCCCAACGGCACCAGCCTGGATGTCAACGGCATGAAGTTCGCTGACAGCTCCTACAACGACGCCGTGAACAACGTCGACGGCGAGGACCTGGTCTCCGTCACCGGCATCAACCTGGAGAAGAGTGAGGACTCCCTCGCCGCCGGCGATGTGGTTGTCTACGCCCTGATCGACGGTTACATCCGCGCTCAGAAGGCTGAGAGCGAGACCTCCCGCGTCACCACCATCAACCGTTCCACCACGCCTCCCACCGCTACCATTGAGAGCGGCGAGAAGAAGGAGTCCGCTGTTCATGAGCACTCCGACGGCCTGGCCAGCGGTGTGACCGGCATGGTCATCGGCACCAACTACACCTCCTATTTCGATCTGTACGGCAATCTGGCCGCTTACACCGAGGGTGAGGTCGGCAAGTTCGTACTGATTACCGACGGTTGGTTCAACCAGACTGCTGCTGCCCGCGAGTACGCCGTTCAGGCTTACATTGACGGCAGCCTCCAGAATGTGAATATCACCAACAACGGCCACCTGTTCATTGAGAACAACGATGGTACCAACAACAACTGGCGCAAGCTGAAGGCCCTCGGCGGCAGCAACGGTGCTCTGAACAACCAGAACAGCAGTGTTATCGACAATACCAAGCTGCGCACCACCGTGGCCTGCCTGGACGGCGGCAACCTGCTGCCTGTTGAGCAGAGCATGTACTACCGTCAGCGCGTCGCCATGCTCGACATGGTTGACAACGCCATCCCCACCAACAACGGCAACGCCAAGGGCGATGTGTACACCACCATCACCAACTACAATAACGCTACCGCTTATAACGGCAGGGATGATGACCTGAAGGGCGTCCAGGTCCTGGGCCGTTCCGACACCGTGTACTACACCGTGTACAAGGACGGCATCAACAACGTCACTGGCCAGCACAACTACATTGTCCGTTCCTACACTGGTTACGGCAATGTTCCCAGCATCAACAAGCTCTACATCGAGGATGTCTATGCTGTTGGTATTGCTGCCAACGCTACCACCTCCACCAACAATCCCACGTACTACACCGCTGAGGTCGTGGTTATCGAGCTCAACGAGAAGTACACCTATCAGAATGACAGCGAGCAGGTCTTCATCCCCGGCATCACTGTCGTGAACAATGACGTGACCCGCGCTGCCGGCTACGGCATCGAGACCATCACCATGATCCGCGGCAACGGCGAGGTCCAGGATGTCCAGGTCGATATGAGCCAGTCCGAGGTTCGTTGGTATAACTTCGCCCTGAGCGGCAGTACCAACAACAAGAGCTATGCTGGCCTGTACTTCATGGATCCCACCGATTCCAATCCCAACGTCTATCGCATCCGTCGCATGTCTAATGAGGCGATCCGCGCCAACAACTACATGGCCGGTTACGTCACCAAGAGCCAGGCTATCGTTCCCACCGACTATGTCGTTGTGGATATGATGCTCAACAACAACAACGATGGCAATCCTGTCGATGCCGCTACCGTCGGCAACATCGCCGCCACCCAGAACAAGAGCGTGACTGCCAACAGCAAGCTCTACACCCTGGGTTACAGCGGCAACGTGGCGAATCTGAAGGAAGCTGCTGCGGGCGTCGTGTTCGAGCAGGATCCCGACCGGAACCGCACCGACCTTGAGAAGAGCACTCTCAACGAGCTGTGGGTCCAGGGCACCGACTCCTTCAACCAGAATCCCCGCAACGAGGTCCTTGTCCGCTACAGCGGCAACAGCATTGTCTGGGCCATCTCCTTCTGCGAGTTCAACGGCAACAACCGCGACTTCGCCCAGACTGTCTGGTACAAGAATCTGCCCTCCACTACCGCTTCTTCCAATGTGAAGTTCTGGGGCTATGATGTTCCCGCCAACGGTATCGCCATCAGCCACAGCCAGGCGGCTCTGAACGCTGGAACGAACTCCGTGATCGACCTGACCGAGTTCAAGGGCGGCACTGTCCGCAGCTACACGCTGTCCAAGCTCAACCCCGATGACCGGACTTGGACGACCATCAACGAGAACAACGAGGTCCTTACTCCCGACCGCGCTGAGTATCGTCTGACCATCAACATGAACAACGGTGCCAGCTTCGAGTACATCCTCATCAAGGAAGCTGCTACCACTGGCGCTAGCCTGACCCTGAAGGCCGGGCACCTGCTGGGCACCTCCGTCACCGCCAACGACCTGCTCAACGGCAGGCTGGGGACCGTCCTGCCCAACATTGAGCTGGAGAGCTATGTTGACCAGTTCGAGATTCCTGCCGGTGCCACCGCCACCTGGACCTTCCAGACCAAGGGCGGCAACACCATCACCGCGACCGGCAAGAACAATGCCAATACCACCGACACTCCCAGCAAGTACGATTGGGCCGGCAAGAACGACAACCAGACCACCAGCGGGATCGCCAGCGTCATGGTTGTTGTGACCCCCGAGGGCAACGGCCAGTCCGTCACCTATTATGATGACACCACCGCTGGAAACGTTACTAAGACCCTGGCCATCATTAACGGCGTGATCGTGAAGCGGGGCAGCACCACCCTTGCCAACGGCGACCCGGTCTATGCTGGCGAGACACTGACCGTGACCGCCCCCGGTGCTGGTAATGTCACCGTCAACAGCACTAAGAGCTACGAGGTCAACAGTGCCAACAACTACACCGTGAACGTTGTGGTTCCTTCCACCTCCACGGTCACCATTGGCTTCACCTCTGAGAATGTCAAGCTGAAGCTTGGTACTCTGAATGGCAATGTGAGAGGTGCCACCGTGGTTGCCAACGGCAACGTGACCCTGCTCGATAGCATCTACAGCAGCGTTGGTGCCAGCGGCACAGTGGCCCTGACGTTCACCAAGTCCTCTGCGGGTGCCACTGATGCGACCTTCACCGTAAAGGCAACCAAGGGCAGCAATGTCATTGAGGGCGACCTCTTTATCGCAAAGGGTGAAACCTCCGGCACTGTTACCCTGACCGGCCTGACCGCTGGTGAGTGGACCTTGAGCGCCGATACAAAGCAGACTGCGACTCAGAATGTCTTCTTCCGGGTGAGCGGTGCTGACATCGCTAATAACACCGCTGCTCAGGACAAGGGTATCCACATCTATGCCAACGGCGACAACGGCAACGATATGCTCGATACCAGTCGCGTCATCGCCGTCCAGCCCGGCAAGAGCGTGTCCTTCGAGGTTGTACTGCCCAACGGTTACAAGGTTCTGAGTGTTACCGCCACCGCTAACAGCGGCGATGTCACCAGCACGGGTACCTCCTACACCTACGCCATGAGCGGTACCAACAACAGTACTGTGACCATCACCGTGACTGTGGAGAGCGAGGCCGCTGTTCAGGAGACCATCGACAATGCCAAGACGGCGGCGAACAAGCTCCAGACCCTGACGAGTGACCGCGATAAGAGCGCTGCGATCAGCGAAGCTCAGAACGCCCTCAACACCCTCACCAACCCCAGCCAGGCCGAGGTTAACGCGATTGTGACGAATCTCGCCAAGACGCTGATGGGTAATCTGGGAACGGGTATCACCAGCGGCAAGATTCTTGCCACCGATGAGACTATGTTCGAGGCGGACTACACTGGAAGCATCAATCCTCAGATCGTCAAGGGGGCTGTCACCATGAACACCGTGACCGTGTTCGACACCTCCGTGACTGATTCCACGAGTACGAGCTATAGCCGGAAAGCCGTTGTGTACGGTGTCATCGATACCAATGTGAACTACTTTACTGCGGACGGTACGTACACCGATGCTCAGAAGGAAGCTGTCGCCAATTTCTGGTATGGCAGCGGCAATTACACCACCGAGCAGAGAAACACGATCATCAATCTGCTTTTGGGCTATATCAAGGATGGCATCCATGGTGACGACGTTTTCACTGCAAACCAGAACGCCAAGGGCTTCACTCTGGTCCGGATTCCCCGTGCGGATGGGACATTCCGCACCAGCATCGCCATTGTCGCTGAGGATGCTGACGGGAACAGATCCGTTACCCCTGCGGCAAGAGACCTTGCGAACTGGAACTTCAGCAACATGACTGTGACCGGAGCGACTATGATTCCCACTCCCGCTCCCACCGCTTTCCCTGTCCCTTTCAAAACATTTACAGCCACTTCACCCACGCCGCCTTTTCCCGTTTTCTCTGCTGTAATTGTCACTTCCTGATTTTCTCCGCATATCGGACAGACTTCGCAATTATCAGAAATCTGTTCTCCACATTTTCTGCAAAACATGCGCTTTCTCCTTTCATTTTTGATTTTTGGCTGTTTCACACATTGTTTCAGGCACTGGAGCTCATTTTTTAACCTTTTCCCACAAATCTTTTGCCTTATCCAACGGCGTCTTCTCCTTTAGCCCTATTTTCTTCATAGCCTTGCGGGTTACCCGCTTTGTCTTTTTCCGAAATGCTTTCTGCAATTCTTCCATAGAGTCGGTCATGATAGCCTCGCCTGTTTTCTCCAGCCTCTCCTTCGCCTTCGGAAGCTCCTTCTTTATAGCTGTCCACATCGCTGAATCCTGTTGTCGGCACGCCTGACAGAACTCTTTTCCATCCTCAGTTACTCTGCCACATTTTCTACAAAACATTTCTCTCTGCTCCTTTTCGCTCTTCCCGCCATGCCGCCTGCGATGCCAGTGCCATTGTGAACGGCATAAACAATCCGCGGGAAGAATCGGTTCTTTCGCCAAACTTTATAAATCATCAGCTTCTTTACTTAGTTCGCCTTTTTCGAGATATTTTTTCAGCTTCTTAGACATAGGGATAAAAAATATTGCAGTCAACCCTCCAGATACTACAGCTCCGAAAACAGGAACTATTTTAGCGCCGGTGACTAATGTTACTTTAAGCGATGTCTTGGCCCCAATTATCTTGACGATATGCATGAGCGTTTTTCTGAATGCCTGTTTCGTAACCGCTGCCTTGATAAGACGAGCAGGGACATCCCTAATCAACCTTTTTGCAGCCACTTTGGCAATATGGCCAAGCGCCTTTCCGGCTGCCCCTACTCCAAACATAACGCCCATATAGAGTATCAACATGTTAGTCGTTGCATCGTCCATATATCCATTTTGGTCAAATACATCTTCATCCCAGCCATATAGATACATCAATTTCTGTATCATTCTGAACTGATGTCCATAAAATTGAACGATATCTGCAGGTACTGCTATCAACGCGGCAGCCCCCCCAAGCACCCCCGTACCGGCAGACACCGCCGTCACTTCTAAAGCCTCCTTCGTAATTGACTGATTGGCAATCTCACTGATTTCGTTTAAAGGAATTCCTGCCGCTATGGGACCCTGCATAATTATCCGGTCAAGTTCTTTCCTATGGCTTCTTCCAAATGTGGTTCGCAGAAAGCTATCTCTGTCAATCCGTATTCCCGGCACACTTCCTACCTTCTCAAGAAATTTTCCAAAAATGTCCTGCCCCATACTCGTTACCTCCATCTTTTACCTTTCCTTTTTAAGGCTTCAATCTCTTTGTCCTTCTGTGCGATCACATCCTCATAAACATCCTGCTTTTACGTAGAATCGCGCACTTCTTCGATAACAGCGCCCACATCACCCGCAATCCCTAATAACAACTCTCCCGCCACCCCTACTGCTGCATTTCCTTGTTTCACTGTCTCTTCCCACTTTCCACCCTCCATCCGCTTCAAGAATCTCAAATCCCAGCTTTCTGATAATCATCCAGCCTTCCTATCAATGCTTCCAGAGCACACCTCCTTTCGATTGCCTGCATCAATCTGTGCCGCCCTCTTCTATACCAAAATCCTGCTTCTAATCCCCGGAATCCTCTCCCATAAAGGTTTTTCTCAAAAATTTCTCCCAGGACCAGCATCTTAAAACAAGGAATACAGCAAATCCCAAAATCCCAATACCTGCAATCAGGATAGGATGGATGTCCTCTTTCCTTTCATAAACAGCGGGAAACAACACCCGGATCCACCCAGCAAGCATCGCTAACTCAGTAAGAGCGCCAAAGGCAAAAAGAATGCAGAGCATGCAATGCTTCTTCCTGGATGCGCCCTCTTCTATCATCAAGGCCAAAGCCAATTCTACCTGGGATAGTATTATCTTTGCGCCGATAAGTAACAAAATCACCTTGCAATCCCCCCGAATCCATCCTGGCAGCTTCCACATCCAACGCTTCCCGCCATACAAACTGAATCCTCTTCCGGAACTCCCCCTCCTCGAACCGGCTGCTGTAGGGGATATGAAAATGCTCCTCCAACACTTTCAGTTTCCTGATTCTGTCCATCGTATAGAGTGTAGGAAAGGAATCATTGACGACATCAAAATCCTTCCTGACCTCCAAATCCGTTATAAAGGCGGTAAGGTAGAAATAATATTCTGAAAAAAGAAGCGCCAATGGCTGGACTTTTCGTTTCACCACCGCTCTGTCTTTTATCTTCCCATATTCAATCTCTATGTACTGGTGGCTGCGGATAGCCCCTGCGATTTTCCACATGGTATCCAAAAACGAAGTCTTGTGCTGAAGCTCTATGTAATGGAACATCTCATTGCCTATCATCTCTTTTTATTGTCCACCACCCCTGTCTCCTGCCATAATTTCCATTCCTGATGACATCCATTATACACATCGGTTGTGACAGAATATGTCTATCTGGAATAATTTCAGATCTTCAATTTGATTATAGCATCTATAGAGATAATGCGCAATATTTATAAATGTAACTTTATATTTTTAGATTTGTTATCCTATCACTATAAATTTACCGAAAGGATATCATTATGGATATTGGAAAGCGAATCTCTTTTTTCAGAGAGGCAAAAGGATACAGCGTCAACAAACTCGCTACTTTGTCCGGAATCTCTCAAAGTTATCTGCGGGACGTGGAACTAGGAAAGAAAAACCCCACAGTGGAAATACTTTCCTACCTATGTGGCGCACTGGATATCTCCTTGCAGGAATTCTTTGATACGGAGTCGAAGAAAGCTTTCTCTGAAGATCCCCTGATTAAGCAGATATATCATCTAACGCCTTCCCAGCGCAAATCCCTGGCTGCTTTTCTGGATTCTATGATAACAAAATGAACATTGCCTTTCTCCACAGCTTCTGTCCACAAAGACACCAGGAGCTTCCTGAAACAATTAGGACAAGCCCTGTTTTCGACACAACAGGGCTACAAGAGGGATGTGTCAGCACCACAGAACTTCTTTCGTCCCTTCTCTCATCTGTGCTTCCAGCCTCTCGATTTCCCTCTTGCCCTTATGCCACTTCTTTCCGTCCACATAGCTGACCGCCTTGATTGCCCCATAACTATGCACATACTTCGTATCCTTGCGAACTCCATAATAGCCTGAGATTGTCTAAAAACCCCCCGTTACCTCGGCAGGTTCACGTTCCGGTCTTTGGTATATCCTATCGGATGGTCAGGCATACAGTCAACGCAATAATCCCGATTCCCAGGAGGACTGCCAAGACGATGCCATACTTCCCCAAGAACTCTGATATGTCAAAGATTCTCTTTATCTTATAGGCTATGGGGACGAACATGATTATCTCGTCCAAAAAAGGGACGGGATCCGGTATGAACAGGTTCACCAGCCATACGGCCGACTGGATGTACCATGGCAGGCATATATAGACCAGTGCTGCAATCACCATCGCGAACATATCCCCAACCTCCGCATGTCATAAGCTGCCCTTGATATGCTTGCCCCTCTCAAAGGCAACTTTATTTTCATCTTGTCCTATAACAGGACGGATTTGTTTATGGCATATGATACCAACTTTTTGTCTCATTACAAGTCTGGCATTTTCTTCTTTGTTCCCCCATTATCTGGCTCCGCTTGTCATACACGGAAAATTCATAGGAGCCACAATACACGGTAAATGAATTCCGGGGCGGTATCCACCTTCCCTGTGTTTTGCCGTATTCCTCTTTTCTTGTTGTGGGATGAGGGCATAACCCTTTCCTGACAGGCCGCATGCATTCCTCGGCCTCATGCCTCGACCCTAAACGGATATTTGCGCAATAATCTATCCTCTGGATATAAAAGTGTTCTTTCGATATACTAATTTTCTCTGAACACTGCATACAGGCTCATACAGTCCGGCCAACTGCCTGCACAGAAGATTGGCGGCAAATGGCAGGTCAGGCCCGATGATTTCAAAAGGTATCTGGCAGAAAAGTTCCACCGGAGCTGAATCAAAAAGGGCAGCTGCAAGTCCGAACGCAACCAGCTTAAACCGCCCCAGACCAATCCGACTGGCATAATCAACATTTTTCCAAAACATGAGGAGATGAAAAAGAGAGGTTAGAAGACTACCCGGATCTATTGACAAGAAGACAGGCACAGGAATTGCTGCACATGGGAAAGAACCGGATATTAGACCATATCCAATCCGGACGGTTGCGCGCCCTGGTTCTTGACGGGCGGTATCTGATTAAAAAAGAGGATATAGTTGACTTTATCAACCGTCTGCCTTACAGATAAATGCCTATTTAAGGGAACTACTATTGAAAAATATCAGGAATCCCGCTGTTATCCGGCTCTCCCTGCCATTTTATACTCAAGACCGCCAGAATTTACGAACCCGTCGCAGACGTGCATAATATGGCTGGCGGTCTTTCATTGCAGGTTACTGCAAGTTTCCTTGACAGGCAGTATAAATTGACCTATGAATTGACCTATCCATTCTCAAAAGGTGGAATTTTTACCGAAAAACCAGTAAAATGTTACTGACG
>OFFJ01002116.1_pt1 | contig 13128 bp, 10 predicted proteins | sample 1521261 | NCBI WGS metagenome assembly OFFJ01 (sample SAMEA3504122, study PRJEB24116) | mouse gut metagenome | biome: mouse gut; feature: mouse-associated habitat; material: faeces | place: Denmark | collected 2011 | reverse complement strand
ATATTTTGTAGATATTTTACTAAAATTCTGCCGAAACGTCCATCTATATGGAAATTTAATTTGAGACTTATCATTCTCATACAAACAGGGACGATTCATAAAATCGTCCCCGTTCCTGTCATTGTAAATAAGAGTGCATATTTACAGTGTATTTCCTCCCTACTTGGAAAGTCCAAACTTCTCATCTTTCGCCGGTTTCTCGTTCTGTTTGACAGGAACGCCCGCATTCTCCGTCTCTACCGGATCACCGACCGTCAAACCTTCGATCTCTGAATCCGGACAGAGTGGCGTCCATGCCATCTCCATAACTTTATCGACCGTCATATCTTTTGCAGTAATGATTCCAAGACGGATATAATCCTCTGCGATCTCACGGAGTGCTTTCTCTGTGAATGCATCGGAAAGACCAAAGTGGAGAGAATCCCAGAATACCTGCTGGTCAGCCTTTTCCCCTGTCATTTTATCCGTATCATACATTGCCTGAACTGCTTCCTCGGAATGCATACGATTGAACTCTCCCGCACGTTTGATCGCCTTTACTACATATTTTGCGTGTACCGGATTCTTTTCGATAAACTCATTGTTCATGGCTGTTACACAGCATGGCTCGTCCTGAAATTCCGGGCTGTATGTGATCGAGCAGATTATACGCATATCTTCCTTATAATTTGCAAGCACAAAATAATCAGAGAAGATAGAAGCGTCAACCTCGCCGTTTTCCATGGCAGCTACTGTAGCCGCGCTGTCAGCAATATCCAGATACTCTACATCCTTTGTCGGGTCGATACCATACTCGTCAAGCAGACGGTAAGTGATATTCTGGTCGGAATTTCCGATACCGTCATGGATAGCGATTTTCTTGCCCTTCAGATCTTCCACTGTCTTGATATCACTGTCAGCCGGAACAAAGATGGACTTACATCCGATGTGCGCACCTGCTACAAATGTCATCTTCACACCGTTTGTTACAGGAACAAGCATTGTCGCAATATGATCTGTTCCCCACATACACTGGCCGGTTCCGACGTTATTTACAACGGATTCACCTTCCATATAAGTAGCATTGATACCGTACTCTTTGTAATATCCCTGAACCTCTGCCATATATTTTGCAGATACACAGGCGCCGCCGTTGAACAGATAATGGATCTCTGTACCGAATACCGGCTCTTTCTGCATTGCCGCCCAGTCTTCCTCTGAGACTGCTTCTGGTTTCTCTGCATCTGACGATGCCTCCGGCGCCTCTGCTTCATCCGCGGAAGCTTCTGTCTTTGCAGCGTCGTCATCCCCGCTGTTTGCCGGCTCTCCCGGCGTACCGCATGCAGCCAGTGAAAACACCATAGTTGCAGCCAGCGCCGCCGCTGCCAGACGTTTGAACTTTAGAAATTTCATAATAATTCTTTCTCCTTTTCCTAAGACTAAAAATTTGTATCTATCCATAAAACACAGAAGAAATGCGACTTTTCTCTCTGGTTTTGCGGAACATGTTAAAATGGGACTCTTTATCTTCCGCCGCCGAAATGCAGACGGTTCAGAATCTCATTACGGTACTCTACAAACGCCGCCGAGGAACGGTCTCTCGGATAGTCCTCACTGATCTTAATATCCGCCACAACGCGTCCCGGATTGGCATCCATAACGATCACTCGGGTTCCCATATAGACAGCCTCGTCCACATCATGAGTCACCATAAGGGCAAGCTGCCCCTTCTCCTGCCAGATTTTAAGAATCTCATCCTGCATATTCATACGTGTAAATGCATCCAGCGCACCAAGAGGTTCATCCAGAAGAAGGATGTCCGGCTCATTAATAAGCGAGCGCATCAGCGCCACCCTCTGAGCCATCCCTCCCGATAACTGCCCCGGGTAATCGTTGCGGAAAGACTCTAAGCCAATGACTTTGAGCAAACGTTCCACCTTGTCTTCATTCCCCTTAAGCTTGCCCTGCATCTTCAGGCTGAACGCAATATTCTTCTCAACGGTCAGCCATGGAAACAGCGTAGATTTCTGGAACATCATGCCCCGCTCCGGAGAAGGCTCCGTGATTTCTTTTCCGTCAACCGTGATCTTACCGGTAGTAGGCATGATAAGCCCGGCCACCAGTCTGAGAATCGTAGATTTCCCGCACCCGGACGGTCCTACCAGACTGACGAACTCCCCGCTTGTCAAGTTTAGATCAATCGCATTCAAAGCATGCGTGACTTCATCATTCTCCACTTTCGCAAAGCTTTTGGATACATTCTCTATCTTTAATGAAACTTTTTTCTCTGCCATCTATTTCACTACTCCATTCTGCCATCTAAGTACGCGGCGTTTAATCAGATCCAATGCTTTTGTAACTACTGTGAATATAAAACAGATCACGAACAGCGCCGCAAACATCTTGTCATATGCCGCCCACGATTTCGCCCAGTTCATATACCATCCAAGCCCGGCTTTTACACCCATCATCTCCGCGATCATAATTGCTACACAGGCTGAGCTCATGGCCTGTGTACAGCCCTGCAGGATGGAAGGCATCGCATGAGGAATGGCCACCCGGAACACTAGCTGTCTGGAGCTTGCGCCAAGTGTCCTTGCCGCATCGAAAAAATCCTTGTCCACATTGGAAATGCCTGTCATGGACGCGACAGTTACCGCGAACCACGATCCCAAAGCGATAATGAACACCGCCCCTTTGAAGAGAGATGTCGCAACGACCATAACGATCGGTATCCATGTAGAGGTCGGAATCGGTCCTAAAAATTTGATCACCGGATTCACCCAATATCGCACTCTTTCGGAATATCCGCAGGTGATCCCGGTAACAAGACCCAGCGCAACGCCGATAAAATACCCCAAAAGCAGAAGCCTCAATGTATGTAAAGTACATTCGATCAGATAAGCCCGGTCGATCCACGCTATATTGATAATATAATTCATACAAGGCACAAACGGCTGTGTCAGCACCCCCGTCTTTAATGTGAGATAATCATACCCTGCAAGCAGCAGAAAAAGCGCGGAAAGAAGCGGCGCCCGGTATCTGAGCATATCCAAGACTCCTTTGTCTCCCTTCGCTTTCTTGGCAGCCGAATAGATAAAATAAATCAAATATGCGCCGATCAATACCACAAGAAACCATACATAAGTATATGGATTATCATTGGGACTTCCATTGGGAACCATCCAATATTCCAGCATCGCAACCATGCCGCACACAAACGGAAGCAGCATGATAATCCAGTCCAAAGCCTTCTGCCATCCGGTTTTTTCCTTCTCCTCCAGCTCCTTAAGCTGCTGACGTGTCAAATGCTGGAGATTTTCTTTCCTAATCTCCCGAAATTGTTATACATAGGTTTTAAGCTTATTCCCCAGATTCCTTATAAAATCGGTGTTTAACCCGTGTTTTTCCTTTACAAACATATGTATAAATGGTATAATAAAAGCAGAAAATTATACATATGTTGGAGGGAATCAACATGGCATCTCTGGTCTATCTAAAACACAAAAATGGCACCACATACGTTTATGAAAACGTCTCATACTGGGATAAAAAGTCAAAAAAACCGAAATCAAAACGTAAGTGTATTGGACATCTTGATCCGGATACTGGATCAGTGCAGCCAAATGGCATGCGTGGCGGCAATCAGAAAAATATTATGCCCAAATCAGAAAAAGAGCCGCCCAAATGCTTCACTTACAGTTGTGGCGTCTCCTCCCTTTTGGATAAGGTATGTGCAGATATCGGGCTCGGACATATATTGAAAAAATCTTTTCCCAATGACTGGGATGCCATCCTGACATGCGCCTATTACCTTGTCAGCGAAGGGCAGGCGCTGTCCAGAGCCGAAAAATGGTCTCAACAGGCAGTCACGCCTTATGGGGCGGTGCTTGCCGACCAGCGGATCAGTGAATTGCTGATACGAATCACGCCGGAACTCGTCCAGGGCTTCTTTTCAGCATGGATGGAACATAACAGCTGTGACAGATATTACTGTATGGACATCACAAGCGTTTCATCCTATAGTGAGTTGAACGAATTTGTATCATATGGGTACAACAGGGACAAGGAAAAGCTCCCGCAGGTCAATCTCCTGATGGTCAGCGGCCATACAAGCCGTCTTCCTTTATTTTTTAGGGCTATGCCTGGGAGCATTCATGATGTCAGCACGATGGATGAAAGCCTTAAAAGGCTTGACCTCGTTGACGCGAAACGGCTGCATATGGTCATGGATAAAGGGTTTTACAGCGAGGATAACGTGGATGCCATGTACAGAAGGCATATGCGGTTTCTGGTTGGTGTTCCGTTTACGACATCCCTTTCTCTGGATGCGGTAGAACGCCATCGGAACGATGAAATGATCTCTTACCGCCATTACTGCAATGTTCTCGGGGAAGAACTTTATGCGGACACAGAACTCATAAAGTGGAAAGGACATCGTTGCTACCTTCATGTTTATTTTGACAGTATCAGAGCCGCACTGGATGAGAAAAAGTTCAGCCACCGTATCCTGATGGAATATGAGGAGCTCTGCTCAGGGAGTACGGTAAAAGAACATCAGAAAGATTATGAAAGATTTTTTACTGTCAAAGAGACTCCTAAGCGGGGCAGGAAGGTTGAATACAATCAGGAAGTGATAGATGCCTGCAGGAAGAACAGTGTCGGCTGGCTTGTGCTTGCTACAAATGATGTCAAAGACCCAGTGGAGGCACTTGAACTATATCGGATGAAGGATACAATAGAAAAGCATTTCGATGACCTGAAAAATGACCTTGATATGAAAAGGCTGCGAATCCATTCCTCAGCAGCAATGGATGGACGGATGTTTATCCAGTATATCGCCCTGATATTTTCTTCTCAGATTAAAAACATCATGGATAAGGCCGGATGGTTCAAGAGCCATAATATGCAGGAAGTGATAGATGAGATGAAATCCCTACGGATGGTTTCTGTTGAAGGGAAACGTAAGCAGATTTACACAACGGCAACAGCCTTTCAAAAAGAAATTATTGAACTCTTTGGGATTAACATCGGCTGACATATGTATAATTGATACGGGATTTTAGGACATCATACTATCAGAACGCAACGAATTGTTTCCTCATCATACAAACTACCATTCGACAACCACATATACATCACCGAACAGTCCAATTCTCTTGACCCTCCATAAAGCCATATGTTACATTAATAATACAGGAAACCATTGGAAGGACAAAATCATGAACAATACTACAGACTTATCTTCAAAATTAAAAGAGGCCCGTCAGAAAAAGAATCTTTCTCAGAATGCTGTCGCCGAAAAGCTGAATGTTTCCCGGCAGGCTGTTTCTCGCTGGGAAACTGGAAAAGGCTCTCCTGATATCAATACTTTACCTTTTCTCAGTGAATTATATGATGTATCTATAGATGAACTGCTTGGACATGAGGTCTCCATCTCCGAAAAGCATTCTCAAGATTCAAAAGAAGGGATGTCCAATTTAGATGAAACATCCCCTGAAACTACCGAAACTAATAATAAGCTTGCAAATCCCAGGCTTATTCCCCCACACTTCAGCAATGCTTTCAACTGGGAATATGCTATTTTAATGTTGTTGTTGTTTCTGTCTAGCTTTATCATCTTTGTAGGGCTTATAGTATCTTTATATATTTTTATCTGGACATGGCGAAACAGAAGACATTATAAATTAATTCTCATATTAGCAGTAATTTGTATTTTAATCGGATTAAATAATTTTTATACTTTTATAGATTATGTTTTTTTATCTAGTGATTCCGTAACTATAGAAAAAATTTCATAGCAATGTATAAATACATTGCTATGAAATTTGAACTACTAATTTCTCATTCGAAATCTTAGCTCTTACTTTCGAGATTTCTATAATGTCACCATCAAATTTTAATGTTAGTGTGGCCTGAGTGTTACTATCTTTTGACAACATTGTTCCTTTATTTCCTTTTATATCTATATAAAATCCTGCTGTCCTATTGCCCTTTTTATTCCTTGATATTTTATACGTCCCATTCGCCACTCTTGCTATCCCCGGCACTTCTTCTGACTCTCCTTTCCCACCTCTATGGAGAACGATTATTCCAACTATACGGTTGGCAATTATTTCATTGACAAATCCTTCCCTTGTTGGTATATTCTATATGTTCGAATGTTGATTAATCAACATTTCATATTGTTTTAAGGAGTACTATATGATGGTAGACAGATTTGAGAATCTAACAAGCGGCATTACCCAGATATATAAAAGCATCCAGAAGATCAAGCGCTGCCGGATGGACTCCCTCGGTCTTAAGGGAACCCATGTCATGTGCCTTCACTATCTGTCCGAGTATCCGGAAGGCTTAACCGCCGCCGACCTATGCGGCAAATGCAAGGAGGACAAAGCAGGCATTTCAAGGATTTTATCTGACCTTGAAAAGACCGGACTGATCGCCTACGCGCAGAAAAACACAGAAAAGGATACCAAAAGATACCGTGCAAAGGCATTTCTGACGGAAAAAGGCAGACAGTACGCAAAAAAGATGACGAATCTCATCGTACATGCTACCATTGCCGGCGGACAGGGTATTACCCCTGCTGAGCGAGACATTTTCTACCGCATACTTTTTCAGATTGCTGACAATCTGAATCAGGTCTGCCAAAATCTTGAAGGAAAGACCAAACATATCAATTAAAGAGAGGACACTAATCATGCACAGAATCAGAAAAATATATTGCAGGACCTTCCAGACTGCATTTAAAATCGCGCTTCCCTTTCTCCCCTACCGGACCCCGGAGATCATCGGAAGCGTCAAAGGAATCCCGGATATCTTAAAAGAGAAAAAGTGCAGCAGCGTACTGATCATCACAGACTCCGTGATCCGGGAACTGGGACTGACAAAAAGGCTTGAAAAAGCGTTATCTGACCATGACATCCCGTTTTTTATCTATGATAAGACAGTTGCCAATCCGACCACTGTAAATGTAGCGGCTGCTCTTGACCTCTATCACGAGCATAGCTGCAATGCGATCATCGGATTCGGCGGCGGCTCCAGTATGGACTGCGCCAAGGCTGTAGGCGCAAGGGTTGCGAAGCCGAAGCAGTCTCTCGCCAGAATGAAAGGAATCCTAAAAGTACATAAGAAGCTTCCTCTTCTTATTGCTATTCCTACCACTGCCGGGACTGGAAGCGAGACCACCCTCGCTGCCGTCATCACCGATGCCGATACAAGACACAAATATGCCATCAACGATTTCCCGCTGATTCCAAGATACGCCGTGCTGGATCCGAAAGTGACGATAAGTCTTCCGCCATCTATCACAGCCACTACCGGGATGGACGCCCTGACTCATGCCGTAGAAGCATTTATCGGAAACTCTACCACTTACGGCACAAGAAAAAATGCCCTGATGGCAGTACAGCTCATCTTTGAAAATATTGACACCGTATACAATGACGGCAAAAATGTAAGCGCCAGAAGAAATATGCTCCATGCCTCTTTCTATGCAGGCTGCGCATTCACAAAGTCCTACGTAGGATACGTTCATGCAGTTGCCCACTCTCTTGGCGGAGAGTACAATGTTCCTCACGGCCTTGCTAATGCAGTGATCCTTCCCTTTGTTCTGGAAGCTTACGGAGAGTCCATACACAAAAAGCTGCACAAATTAGCAGTTGCCGCCGGCATCTCAAAAGCGGACACTCCCGTCAGCGAATCCGCAGCCGCTTTCATACAGGCTATTAAGGATATGAAGCAGCGCTTTCACATCGGGGATCATATACCAGAGATTCAAGACGTTGATATTCCGAAGCTCGCCCATTATGCGGACAAAGAAGCAAACCCGCTCTATCCGGTGCCCGTCCTGATGGATAAAAGGAAACTCGAACAATTTTACTATCAGTTGATGGATGACACACAAATAGATGACGCACAGACAGACGATTCCGGCAAACCGCAGGAACAGTTATAAAAGGAGGTCCTCTTATGAATGCAAATGAAATCAAAGAACTCGTCCTTAAGCAGCGCAAGTTTTTCCGCACAGGCGTCACTCTGCCTGTGGGTACAAGGCTTAAGGCGCTCTTAAAGCTCAAGGCATGTATCTTAAGATATGAAGACGAAATACATGCAGCGCTAAAAAAAGACCTTGGAAAAAGTGACTTTGAAAGCTATATGTGCGAGACCGGCATGACCTTAAGCGAGCTTTCCTATATGATAAAGCATATCTTTTCTTTCACAAAAGAAAAGAACGTGTGGACTCCTTTGGCGCAGTTTTGCTCACGGAGCTATAAGAAGCCTTCTCCTTACGGTGTCGTACTGATCATGAGTCCGTGGAATTATCCATTTATGCTGACGATGGAGCCTTTGATCGACGCAATCGCCGCCGGAAATACAGCGATCGTAAAGCCAAGCGCCTATTCACCTTATACAAGCGAAATCATCAGAAAAATTATCGGAGAATGCTTTGAAAGGGAGTACGTATCTGTTGTCACTGGCGGAAGGGCGGAAAATACCTGCCTGCTGAACGAACATTTTGATTATATCTTTTTCACCGGAAGTCAGACAGTCGGAAAAGAGGTCATGAAAAAGGCGTCCGCCCATCTCACCCCTGTCACTTTGGAACTTGGCGGTAAAAGTCCCTGTATTGTTGATAAAACTGCCAATATAAAGCTCGCCGCAAAGAGAATCGTATTCGGCAAATACTTAAACTGCGGCCAGACCTGTGTCGCTCCGGATTATATCTACTGCGACCGCGCCGTAAAGGATAAGCTGATAAATGCTATCCGGCATCAGATAAAAAAGCAGTTCGGTCAGAATCCTCTGAGCAATAAAAACTACGGAAAGATCATCAACGAAAAACATTTTGACCGCATTGTAAGCGTGATTGATGATTCTAAGGTCGTCTGCGGCGGAAAACACGACCGCAGTGCGCTTCGGATAGAACCTACAGTTATGGACCGTGTTACCTTCAGCGATCCCGTGCTGCAAGAAGAGATCTTCGGTCCGGTGATGCCTGTATTGATATACGACTCTCTGGACGAGGTGATCACCAATATTAATGCTCTGCCCCATCCGCTGGCTCTTTACCTTTTTACTTCCAGCAAAGAAACCGCGAAGCGGATTACCTCGCGGTGCGGATTTGGAGGCGGATGTATCAATGACACTATCATCCATCTGGCCACAAGCGAGATGGGATTTGGCGGATTCGGCGAAAGCGGCATGGGTGCCTACCACGGGAAAACCGGCTTTGATACCTTTTCCCATTATAAAAGTATTGTAGATAAGAAAACATGGATGGATCTTCCTATGCGCTACCAGCCTTATCGGAAAATATACAATAAACTGATTCACATTTTCTTAAAGTAAATGTTAGAAAACCGTAACGCTTTCAGCCTTGAGTAACGTATAGTATATGATATAATGATATTGGTGCCGGAATGGTTTCCGGCGCTAATTTTTTGAAAGAGGACATCATTATGAGCCGCAAAGGGAACTATATCAGTTCGAAAAAACGCAGATACAGATGCATCCGGCGCGTGATGCTTTTCATACTCATCCTTCTTATCGCCGTATTGTGCGGTATCCTTGTATGGCAGAAGAAAGAGGCGGCAGATGCAAAAAAGGCTGAAAAAGCGAAGCTTGAAGCAGAAGCCAAGGCGGAAGAAGAAGCCAGACAGGCAGAGCAGGAAGCACAAAAGGAGCAGGAAAAGCAGACAAAAGCGGCTGAAGAAGAAAAGGCAGCCAAAGAGACAGAAGCCGCCAAAGAAGCAGCCATAAATAAGGAAGTTCAGACAGCCGAGAACACAGCGACGCAGGACAATCACAAGACCAACGGTCTTGCCATCTGCATGTATCACTATGTATACGACAAGGACAATCCACCGAAAGATGAACTGAACAGCAATTTTATCGAGGTTCACGCACTGGAAGACGAGCTTAAGTATCTGACCGAGAATAATTACTACTACCCCACATGGGAAGAAGTCAAACAATATGTGGAAGGCGATCTTCTCCTTCCCGAAAAGAGTGTGGTGCTCACTTTCGACGACGGCGCCTACAGCTTTCTCAACCTGGGCGTACCTCTCTTTGAGAAATATAAAGTGCCCGTCACTTCGTTTCTGATCGGGAACATCGACGGCGAAGAGAAAGTCAAAAAATATGCCAGTGAGTATATGACCTTCCAGTCCCATTCCTACAATATGCACCGGGGTGGCGGCAATATCGGCCATGGAGGAATCTTTCCGGTCATGGATCATGATGAAGCTGTTGCCGACTTACAGAAATCTATCGAAGTCGGCGGCAACGGCGATGCATTTGCCTACCCTTACGGCGATTATAACGATAGCTGCGTACAGGCAGTAAAGGATGCAGGTTTCAAATGTGCCGTTACAACAGAATACGGACGTGCAAAACCGGGCGATAATCCGCTCCTGCTTCCGCGCGTCCGCATGTCCATGGGACAGTCGCTGGAAAGCTTTAAAAAGTTAGTCGAGTGATGCAAAAGGCTTATCATTCGTCACATTTCCATTCCCCGTCACAGGTATGACATCTCCAAGATAGGTCGGCTTGGGTTTCGCGATCGTATATCCTACATCCTTAATCCTTGCCGCCGCTTCTCTAAGCTTCCGGTATTTATCACCGCTGTATACTCTTGTGTCACAGGTTACTCCCTTTGCTTCAATCCCCAATGCTTTTGCATCATAAAGCGCCCGGTACATATGATACTTCTGTGTCACTACGATAAGATTTTCTGCCTCAAATATTTCCTTCGCCCGATACATACTTTCATATGTGGAAAATCCCGCATGATCCATGAAGATACACTCGGAAGGCACGCCCTGCTCTATCGCATAGCTTTTCATAGCGTTCACTTCATCATAATCATCTCTCCCATGATCACCGCTCATGATCATGCGGTCCGTAATCCCAGACTTGTAAATAGATATTCCCGTATCAAGCCGTTCTTTTAACATCTTACTCAGGCTTCCGTCCGGCCTTACCTGCGCGCCAAGCACCAGCACCGCGTCAATCTGATTTTCTCCTCCCTGCCCTTCCTGAAGCTGTTCTATCGCTGTGATCCGTTTCCCGGCTGTCATTTTCACAAACCCATTGATTCCTAATACCGCCGCAGCAATCACAACGATAAAAGCCAGAAAAATCTTTATCAGTTTTTCTGGCTCAAATATACGTTTACATCTCTCTCTCATTGTATATCTCTCCTTTTTGTATGTTCGCTATGAATCATTCCGCACTTTATATTCGCCTAAGCCGCATGGCTTCTGACCCTTATATCATACAAAAATGCACACCGATATACAAGAAGGTTAATATATTCTTAAGATAAAAAGCTTAATTAATCTTTTTCAGATAATAGAATCCATACGCCGGAACATTCAGTGCAACCGGCTGTACGATCTGCCCGGTAAGGATATCCTCATAAATACCATCCGTCTCATTTACCCACGCAATACGGTCATTTTCACTGAAATTAAAGAATCCTATGATCTTATCTCCATCATAATACCTTCCCATTCCCAGAATGCCCGCATCCCATGTATCAATCGTCCATGAATCCGCATAAGACACAAATGCCTTCTCACTTTTACGAATCTTCTCAAGCTTTCCAAGACTGCCAAATATCTTTCCTTCCACTGTACTTGGATCATTCGTCTTCGCAGCATTCTCCCAGTTCATCCTTCCTCTGTGGATATAACGTGAATCATCTGCTTTATTAGAATCCTCCTTATATGTGTAGTCATTGACCTGCGCAATCTCATCTCCGCTGTAGAGCACCGGAATCCCCGACTGCATGAACATATACGCATGAAGAGTAACGTCAAACCGGATCGCCCTCTCCATCGCGGCCGCATCCTGTTCAAATCCTGCTTTTTCAATTCCGCACATGGAAGCAGTCGTCGCACAGAACCGTGCATCTCCGCTGACCGGATCCGCATTGTAAAGTTCGCCCCGGCTGTTGCTTTCCCCAGCAATACCCTGAAAATAATCATTCAGATACTGCTTATGAGAACGCTCTCCTTTGCCCTCCGTCATCAATGTTCCATAATCCAGTCCCCACCCGATATCATCATGACAGCGGAGATAATTCAAGAACACATACTCTTTTGGCAGACCGTTTACAATGTCAAGCTGCTTCTTCAACAGGCTCACATCCCGCGTCGCCACTGTGTGCCATGTAGTAGCCATCGTCGTGACATTATATAACATATGGCATTCCGGCTTCTCAACTGTTCCAAAGTACGGAACAACCTTTTCCGGCTCCATTACCACTTCACCCAAAAGCAGAACGCTTGGACACACAATCTCGCTGATAATTCTCATCATGCGGACGATCGTATGTACCTGCTTTAAATTCCTACACTGGGTTCCAAGCTCTTTCCAGATATAAGGAACTGCATCAATACGGATAATATCAATTCCTTTATTGGCAAGATAAAGGAAATTATACATCATCTCATTAAATACTCTCGGATTTTTATAATTCAGATCCCACTGATATGGATAGAACGATGTCATAACAAAATGCCCCACATCCGGAAGCCATGTAAAATTGCCCGGCGCCGTTGTCGGAAATACCTGCGGCACAGTCTGCTCATACATCTTAGGGATCGTATCATTGTTAAAGAAAAAGTACCGGCTCATATACTCGCCGTCTCCCTGACGCGCCCGCTTCGCCCACTCATGATCCTGCGAAGTATGGTTCATAACAAAATCCATACATACATTCATATTCTTTTTGTGGCAGGCTGCGGTCAGATCTTCCAGATCCTCCATCGTCCCTAGTTTTTCCTGAACCTTACGGAAATCTGCAACCGCATATCCTCCGTCCGAACGTCCCTCTACCGTATCAAGGAACGGCATCAGATGAATGTAATTCACGTTACATTTTTCAAGATAATCAAGCTTCTCTTGTACACCCTTCATGTTGCCCGCAAAATTATCGATATAGAGCATCATTCCAAGCATATCATTGCTTTTGTACCAATTCGGATCTGCCTCACGCGCACTGTCAATTCCTTTCAGTTCTTTATTTCTCTCTTCGTAAAAACGGTAAAGATTGTCGCACAGCTCTGCGAACATGGAATCATTCTCATACAATTCAATGTAGAGCCATTTTAATTCATCCAGATGTTTTTCAAACCG
>OFFJ01002114.1_pt1 | contig 13136 bp, 11 predicted proteins | sample 1521261 | NCBI WGS metagenome assembly OFFJ01 (sample SAMEA3504122, study PRJEB24116) | mouse gut metagenome | biome: mouse gut; feature: mouse-associated habitat; material: faeces | place: Denmark | collected 2011 | reverse complement strand
ATTTCTGCATCCTGGAGACAGGCGTGGGGGGCAGGCTGGATGCCACGAATTCAGTTTGCCGTAAAGAATTGTCTGTTATAACACATATCGGGCTGGACCATGTTGAGTACCTGGGAGACACAGTGGAGAAGATTGCCTATGAGAAAGCGGGCATCATGCAGGAGGGGGCTCCGGCAGTTTTCTGGGATACCTGCCCGGAGACCACTGCCGTATTCAGGGAGCGGGCGGAGAAGCTTGGGATTTCCGCGTATTCTGTGTCGGAAAAGGACTATTCTTTTTCAAATTTTAAGAGAAAAACCATTGATTTTTGTGTGGACAGTCGTTATTATGGAAGGAGTACATTTCATGGAGGGAATACATCTCGTGGTATGAGTGCCTCCCATGGTGCGAGTGTATCCCATGATATAAGTGCGTCTCATGATATAAGTGCTTCCCGTGGCATGAGTGCCTCCCGAGCTGGGAGTGTATCCCATGGTATAAGTGTATCACCTGAGATAAGTATATCTGAGGGAAGAAGCCTGTTTCCTGAAATGATTTCCCGGGAAGGAGGCGCAGCCGGTGGATGCATTCCGCTCACGCTGCATACAATAGCGGCATATCAGAGGGAGAATTGTGCGCTTGCCGTTCGGGGAATTGAGGTGTTGGACGGAGGCAGGACGATTACCGCGCAGCAGATTCAGACAGGGGTCAGCCGGTGCTTCTGGGCGGGGCGTATGGAAGAAGTGCTGCCGGAGGTCTATGTGGACGGTGCCCACAACGAAGACGGAATCCGGGCTTTTCTGGAGACCGTGGGGGCTGACGGGCATGAGGGCATGAGGACTCTGCTGTTCAGTGCGGTGAAAGATAAAGATTACAGGCATATGGCGGAGAAGCTGCAGGGCTCTGGGCTGTTCGGACGGGTGGCGGCTGCGCACATGCAGGGCTGCAGGGCGTTGGACGGGGAGAGTCTGAAGGGCTTATTTACGGAATGCGCCGGATGTGTGCCGGATATATATGACAATGTGGAGGATGCCTTTCTGGCATTGCTTCGGAAACAACAGACGAACGAACGGATTTATATTGTAGGAAGCCTGTATTTGGCTGGCGAGATAAAGGAGCTGCTGGGTCATGATCAATTTCGAAGAAGAATTGAAAAAATTTCATCCAAGCCTTGAGGTGGAGGATGCAGAGGAGTCCATTTATCATCAGGATCTGACAGATTTTGCTGATATGCTGGTAAAAAAGATTATTGGGTCAGGGCAGGAAATCAGGCAGGAGGCCCCGAAGGAGTAACCATGTTATGTTATAATTGCGGATGCCGTTTATCGGAGCATGACTTTTGCACTGCCTGCGGGGCGGATGTCTCCCTGTATAAAAAGGTGATACATGTCTCCAATATGTATTATAATGAAGGCCTGGAGAAGGCGTGGGTCAGAGATTTGACCGGTGCGGTTACCAGCTTGCGCCAGAGCCTTAAATTCAATAAAAATAATGTCAGGGCCAGAAATTTGCTGGGGCTTGTATATTTTGAGATGGGGGAAAGCGTGAGCGCTCTCCAGGAGTGGGTTATCAGCAAGAACATACGCCCCAAGAAAAATGTTGCGGGCGAATACATTCAGAAGGTACAGGCCAATGCCGGAAAGCTGGAAGCCATCAACCAGACTATCAGGAAGTATAACAGGGCGCTGATGCTGTGCCATCAGGACAGCAAGGACCTGGCAGTGATACAGCTGAAAAAGGTGCTGTCCATGAATCCCAGGTTTGTGCGGGCTCATCAGCTGCTGGCTTTGCTGTACATGGATAAGCAGGACTGGGAGAAGGCGGAGCGGGAGCTGCGCAAATGCAAGGAAATTGACAGGAATAATCGGCAGACCCTGGCGTACTTACAGGAAGTCGAGCAGATGCTGATGCCGGATGAGGGCGTGCGTCAGTCAGTTAAGCGGCGGAAAGAGGAGGCAGTCCGGTACCAGAGCGATAATGAGGTCATCATTCAGCCGCTGAATGTGAAGGAGCCGAAAAGCGGCGGAGTTTCTTCTCTGCTGAATATAGTGATCGGTCTGGCGATTGGGTTGGCGGCAATGTATTTTCTGGTGGTTCCGGCTGCGCAGTCAAAGGTGAGAAGTGAAGAGCAGCAGGTGATTACCAGGATCAGCAGCGAATCCGATGCGAAGACTGCCCGGATTCAGGAGCTGGAGAGCCAGGTTGAAGGCATGAATGAGAGCGTGACGGAAATTCAGGCACAGTTGGAAAGCTATGTGGGGGTGGACGGAACGCTGCAGAATACGGAGGTACTGCTGCATGCGCTTGCCGCTTATCTGGAGGCGGAGGATAAGGTGGCGGGAGCCGCTGCTGCTGCTGCGGAGTTGGAATCCATTGCCCAGAAGGTGAACCTGGAGGAGATGACGGAGGGCTTTCGAAGGCTGTATGAGGCGGCCCGAAGGGTGATTTTGCCGGAGGTTGCGGCTGCTTATCTGGATGAGGGAAACCGGTTGTTCAATGCCAGGAATTACACGGAAGCGGCTGCCGCGTTTGAGCAGGCGGCAGCTTATGACGGCAGTAATGAGGAGGCGCTCTATCAGATGGCCCAGTCCTACCGTATCAGCGGTGAAAATGAGAAGGCGATTGCGGCTTACGACAAGGTGATTGAACTGTTCCCGGATTCCTGGAGGGCAGAGCGTTCCCAGAGCTACAGGGCACAGCTTGCGGGGAACTGATGTGAAACTTTTCATATACAATAGGACATCATTATAATTTCGTTTTTCCGAATTTTACGAAAGGATTCAACAAAAGCCGGCTGCGGTTTGCGATATGAAACGGCAACTGCTTCGGCAGCCGAAAACAGGAACAGAATATTCGTAGAATACAAAAGAAAAGAACCTGTGGAGGACCGGGTTCTTTTTTCATGTTATGGATACATACGTCTTCTGCCAGAAGCCGGATCGTCTTTTCATAGCCGGATGCGGCGTAGAAGATTAAGTAATATTATCAGGGAAAGGATGTGGACAAGTATGGAACAGATTGGCGCAGGGGATTTCAAGGTGATAGATAACTGCCTGATGATTCGGCTTCCGGAGGAGATAGATCATCACGGAGCCGGGCTCATCTGTGAAAATGCGGACAAGTATCTGGTCAGGAAGGAGGTGCAGAATGTGGTGTTTGACTTTGAGAAAACCAGGTTTATGGATTCATCCGGTATAGGCATCATCATGGGCCGCTACCGGAAGATATCCTGTTTTGGCGGCCGGGTTTATGCTATTCATCTGGACAGGCAGATTGCACGGATTTTTCAGCTGTCGGGATTAAATAAAATTGTGGAGGTACTGGAATCATGAAAAACGAAATGGAGATTATCTTTGATGCGGTTTCTGACAATGAAAGCTTTGCCAGGGTGGCGGTGGCGGCCTTTATTACGCACCTGAACCCTACCGTGGAGGAGATGGCGGACATCAAGACAGCGGTGTCGGAGGCAGTGACCAATTCGATCATCCACGGCTACGGAAACCTGCAGGGGTGCAGAAAATCAGGCAGGGATTTGCAGTCTGAGACGGAGGAAGAGGTCCATCCGGGAAAGGTGCGGATACACTGTGCACTGGAAAAAGGGATTTTACATATCGAAATTGCGGATACAGGCGCTGGGATAGAGGATGTGGAAAAGGCCATGGAGCCGCTGTTTACCACCAGGCCGGATTTGGAGCGCTCAGGGATGGGTTTTGCGTTTATGGAAGCGTTTATGGATGACCTGGAGGTGGAGAGCAGGCCGGGAGACGGGACAAAGGTCCGTATGGTGAAAAAAATAGGAATCGGGGAATGGATCGCATGAGGAGGCGCCGGGAAACAAAGGCGGCTTTTCCAGCGGCGGAGGTCAGTGTATGGAAGAGATGTCAGTACTGATTGCAAGGTCACAGGCGGGAGAAAGGAATGCGAGAGAGGTACTGATAGAGAACAATCTGGGGTTGGTGCGGCACATTGTGAAGCGTTTTGCCGGAAGGGGACATGATCTGGAGGATTTGTTTCAGATAGGCACCATAGGTCTGATGAAGGCAATCGACAAGTTTGACCTGTCACTGGGATTGAAATTTTCAACCTATGCGGTGCCCATGATCACAGGGGAGATTAAGCGTTTTCTGCGGGATGACGGCCCGGTGAAGGTATCCAGAACCATCAAGGAGAACGGAATCAAGGTGAAAATGGCAAGGCAGCGGATACAGGCATCTGCGGGCAGAGAGCCGTTAGTGCAGGAATTGGCGGAGGAAACAGGTCTATCCGTGGAAGACGTGGTACTGGCTATGGAGGCGTCCATTGAAGTGGAGTCCATATATTCCGCCATCTACCAGGATGACGGCAGTGAAGTGTATCTGGTGGACAAGGTGGTCCGGGGAGGCAGCGGCTCTCTGGGCAGCAGCACCGTGGGAGGCTGCGACGGGGAAGATGCGGAAAAAGAGAAACTTTTAAACCATATGCTGTTAAGTCAGCTCCTGGACAGTCTGGAACCCAGAGACAGGGAGTTGATTTACATGCGCTATTTTCAGAACAAAACCCAGACGGAGGTTGCGGCGGGACTGGGTGTCAGCCAGGTTCAGGTGAGCCGCATGGAGAAGAAGATTCTGCGGAGTCTGCGGGAAAAGGCCACGTAGGTATTGCTTTTCCTGTATATGGCAGCATTACTTAACTTTTTATAAATTGCCGAAATAGGCTTTCCTTATAAGGATATTTCGTTTACTATTAAGAAAGGAAATGAAAATGTACGGCTCGCCGTTTGGGATGCATCTGTGTTATGAATATGCCGGATTCTGGCGGAAGTGTTGGCGCATGTGGGATGACCGGCAGTATACAGCGGCTGTGGCCGGGTTGAGGGCACATAGGAGAGGTTTATGAAATTAATGGCAGAGGATGAAATAAAAAAGACAGAAGAGGAAAAGGCGCCTGAAAGGCTCAGCAGACGTAAAAGGCGCGGAAGACGGCGTTTTCTTGCCATGACTGCCTGCCTTGCGGTGATGGTGGCAGTTATGTTTCTCACGGTTTCCGTCTGTGTGGGGGTGGCGGACAGGATGAAAAAAGATGCTGCTCCCACATTGGGAGAAGCTGACGGAAGTTCCGGAAGCATAACCAATTATGTGGATATTGATAAGGACGGGAATGTGCTGGATGCCTCCGGCAATGTGGTGGGCGTATTGTCAGGTTCTCTGGGATATTCTCAGGCAGAATTGGACGAACAGGTGCTGAATGCCAGACAGGCGGCTTCCTCGGAGGTGCTGGAGAATATCAGGAACGGCCTGGACGCCGGGGACAGTGTGCTGGAGACGCTGCGTCCGCTTTATCCCGAGGACCTGATTGTATACAGCGGGGGAAAGTATAACTTTGTCCCAATCAACCGGAATCTGAAGATGCATTCCTTTGATGCGGCGAATCTGAACATGCTGGAGTCCGGAGAGTATCAGTACCTGCAGGACGGAGCGGTGATTTCCCATAAGGGGATTGACGTGTCCAAACATCAGGGAGAGATAGACTGGAATCTGGTTGCGCAGGACGGTGTGGAATTTGCCTTTATCAGAGTGGGTTACCGGGGCTATGGCAGCGGCAAGATGATGGAGGACGATTATTTTGAGGACAATATCACGGGGGCGCTGCAGGCAGGCATCAAGGTAGGGGTGTATTTCTACAGTCAGGCGGTCAGCGAGGAGGAAGTCCAGGAGGAAGCGGCATTTGTGCTGGAAAAAATAGCGCCCTATAAAATTGAATGTCCTGTGGTCTTTGATGTGGAGCGGGTGACGGAATCGGACGGAAGGATGAACGGCATCTCCATCGAGGACAGGACAGCTTTCACGCTGTCATTCTGCCAGACCATCGAAAATGCCGGCTATAAGCCCATGATTTATCATAATACGGAGATGGGGGTCATGTTTCTCGGCCTGGAGGCTCTGGAGCAGTATGACAAGTGGTTTGCCGCCTACAGTGATGTGTTTTATTATCCCTATGACTACAAGGTGTGGCAGTATTCCCAGACAGGCCGTGTTCAGGGAATTCAGGGGGATGTGGATTTGAATATCAGCTTTGTGCCGTTATGGGGAGAGTAGGCAGCAGGATGCGCGAATCTTTCTGCAATGCGGCATGGCAGATGATAAAGGAATGTGGCAGACGAGCGGCATGAAGCCGGAATATGGAGGTTACAAATGAGAGATATCAAGAAGCTTTTCAGAGAAATACTGCAGCCTGATGCGGAATTTACACCGATTCCCTTCTGGTTTTTCAACGATGCCTTCGAGGAAGAGAAGGTAAGGGCGCAGTTGGAGGATTATGTGGAAAAAGGAGTCAACGGCCTTGTTCTGCATCCCAGGATAGGGGTGCCGGCAGACATGCCTTATCTGTCGGAGTCCTATTTTGCGGCGGTGAGGTACATTGTCCGGACGGCATCGGAACTGGGGATGAAGATTGTGCTCTACGATGAGGGAATGTATCCTTCCGGTTCCGCCCACGGCATGGTGGTGGCGGCAAATCCGGCATTTGCGTCCAGGGGGATACTCCTTATGGAGGAGGAAGAGGCGGCAGTAAAGCTGGCGGCGGAGGACGGCGCGGAGGTAATCGCGGCGTTTCCGGACGGCAGGAAGATTGTGTACGGTTTTACGGGAGGAACCATCAGAGGAATTCATTTCGGAGAGGATGACGGAGAGCCGGGAGCGCCCAAAGCTGCCGATATCCTGAATCCGGATGCCGTGGATCTGTTTATTCATCTGACCCATGACAGATATTATGAGGAACTGAAGGAGTATTTCGGCAATACCGTAATTGCGTTTTTTACGGACGAACCAAGCGCTTTGGGGAGAAATGCAGAGCATTACAAGCCCTGGGTTCCCGGACTGGAGAAGGAACTGGAAGCGGCAGGGGGCAGGGTGGAGGATTTGGCGCTCCTGTTTGACCATACCGGCAAAAAGGTGTCAGGCAGAGAGGATATTGTGGAGTTGGACGAAAATCCTTCCGTGCAGATTTATCAGAGGCTTATCAGGGAGAAGCTTCGGGAGATTTTCTATGCAAGGCTTTCCGGATGGTGTGAGAGGCATGGCATATCCCTGATGGGGCATCCGGCGGAAAGCAATGACATTGAGGAGGAACTGTACTTCCATATTCCGGGACAGGACCTGATTATGAGGCGGGTTGCTCCGGAGACGGGAGGACTGCGGGAATTTGATTCCGTCCAGGCGAAGCTGTCGGCGGATATCGCAAGGCATCTGGGCAGGCGCAGAAATGCAAACGAGTGCTTTGGTGTGTGCTGCCGGAACCGGATTCCCTGGTATATGACAGCCGGGGATATGAAATGGTATATTAACTGGCTGGGGCTGCGGGGAGTGAACCTGTTTGTGCCGCATGCTTTTTATTACAGTGTGGAAGGTGCCCGCAAGGGAGAGCGTCCGCCTGATGTGGGGCCCAACAATATCTGGTGGAGGCATTACCGCAGGTTTTCCGATTATATGAAGAGACTGTCGTTCCTGATGACCGATTCCGTAAACGGGGCGGAGATTGCGGTGCTCTGTGACAATAACCGGGTGCCTTATGAGGAGATTGCCTGCCTGTATGAAAACCAGACAGAGTTCAACTATCTTCCGGCGGCGCTCCTGGAAGAAGCAATGGTGCAGGACGGAAGGATTTTGCTGGGGGACTATGCCTATATGGGCGTAGTAAATGTGCTTGGCGAGGCCTATGAGGAGCGGTTCCGGGAAAAACTGGGAGATTTGCTGTGGACCATTACGGTCGACGAACCGGATTCCGTAATGGCGGCGATAACGCAAATATGTGCCGGGACTGAAGACAGCGCGGTGTCAGCAATGCAGGAAGCACACGGTGATGATAACGGCTTTGGAGGAGCGGCGTGCGGAGCAGGGAAGGGAAGGCAGGCAGATAAACAAAGGCATCCGGCATTATCCGGAAAAGATATCCGAATCAGTCAGCCTTGCAGGACGCTCCGCAAAGTAAAACTTCGTAAATATGGAACGGATATGCTGCTGTTTGGCAATGAAGGGAGTGAGGCTGTCTGTGTGGATGTGACGGTTCCCGGTATGAGACTGCCCTTGTTTCTGGATTTGTGGCAGGGAACGTGTTATTGTGTGGAAGGTGAGGCCGAAACTTTTACGTTGTTTCTTCAGCCGGGCGAAACGGTGCTGGTGACGGAAGGAGAGGGGACAGCGGACTGGCTTTGCGGGGATGCCGCGGGGCTGTTTGCAGGACAGGACGACGGGAGGCAGAAGTATGCGGAATGCCGTAAGGCGGACTGGTACCTGGCAGAGTACCCTGACTGGACAGATAGATTTTCACTTGTGGAAAAGAGTGATAATGCAGCGGTTTATGAGTTGAATTATACTGCGGAGGACGGCACGGAGGCTCTGCGCTTTTCGGTCAGGGCGGAGGAAATGGTGGAATGTTATTGTAATGACCGCTTCGTGGACGTGAGCTTCTGCGGACAACATCGTTTTGCACTTGATACACTGCAGAAGGGGCAGAATAAAATACGCCTGGTTATTACGGGGAATGCTGCGAATATCTATGAAAATGCGGGAATAGCTTACGGGCTGGCGGAGAACCCGCGCGCATGACCGTTTTGCTTTTTGCGAGTTTCATTCTCCATCTTTGATTGTGCCGGAAATATATGAAGCAAAGTTTACTGACTGGTATGGAAATCTGTGCCGGAAGGAAAAGGCTGTTCTCTGAACGGCAGGGTATAGTAAAGTGGCTGATGCACAGGAGACGGGATAAAACCGGCTGCGCGTCAGCCATTTGATATTCAGGTTATAACGATTCTTCTGTCCGGTATGGTGAAAGGAATAGTGGTGAGAGGAATGCTTGTAGTACGATATTGTTTGCAGTATTCTTTGCAGGCATAACGCCTGTGTGTTCGCGCAGAAGCACACTGTTTAGTCATACTCCGCAATCTCATAAATCAGCCGCTCGGAATCTTCCCACCCAAGGCAGGGGTCCGTGATGGATTTGCCATAGATGCCGCCGCCCACTTTCTGGCAGCCTTCCTCAATATAGCTTTCGATCATGACACCCTTTACCAGTTTATGGATATTGCTGTTCAGCTTGCGGCTGTGCATGACTTCTTTGGTGATGCGGACCTGCTGTTCGAACTGCTTGCCGGAATTGGAGTGGTTGGCATCGATAACACAGGCCGGATTCAGGAGATCCATTTTGTCGTACATTTCCAACAGCCGGTTTAAGTCTTCATAATGATAATTCGGTACATTACTGCCGTGTTTATTTACGGCACCGCGCAGAACGGTGTGCGTCAAAGCGTTTCCGGTAGTGGTCACTTCCCATCCCCTGTAAATGAAGGAGTGAGGATGTTGGGCCGCGTAGACGGAATTCAGCATGACGGACATATCGCCGCTCATGGGATTTTTCATGCCTGCAGCCACGTCAAATCCGCTGGCAGTCAGGCGGTGCTGCTGGTCTTCCACCGAACGCGCCCCGATGGCTACATAAGACAGAATATCGGATATATATCTCCAATTTTCCGGATAGAGCATCTCGTCCGCGGCAGTGAGCCCGGACTCTTCCACGGCGCGGATGTGCATTTTCCGCATGGCAATCAGTCCGGCCAGGAAATCAGGCTGTTTTTCAGGGTCCGGCTGGTGGACGATACCCTTATAACCCTCGCCGGTGGTGCGGGGCTTGTTGGTATAGATTCTGGGGATCAGGATCAGCTTGTCCTTCACTTTCTCGTTCACCTTTGCCAGGCGGTTGATGTAATCGCAGACGGAATCCTCATTGTCTGCGGAGCAGGGGCCGATAATTACCAGAAATTTATTGCTTTTGCCGGTGATGACATCGCCGATTTCCTGATCGCGCTGCTGTTTCAGGGATGCCAGCTTTTCCGGGAAGGGGTAGGACTCCCGAATCTCTGCAGGTGTGGGCAGTTTCTTTATAAATTCAAAACTCATATTGTTTTCTTTTCGCCGAAGCGCTCCTTTCCGTGTGTGTGTTGGGAAAACAGTCATCGCAAAATGCAGGACTGTTTTCGGCCACTCACTATTATAATATATCGGAACGCTTCCCGCAAGAAATTTGCGGAAGGAATTTAGTATGCGTTGGTATACGCCGTTACTGTTCACTCGGTGCCACCGCGAGGCGTTTTCGTGCGCACTTTGCACGAAAATCCCGAGATTGCGGGCGCAATTTGGCATACGTGCAGGAAAAAATGCGTATCCACCGATGTACAGTAACGGAAAACTTCCGGATTGACGAGAATTGTTATTGACTTTTCCGTCAGAATTGAATATACTAAATGAGAACCATTCTCAAAATTGTGTTGGCGCTGCCGGTAAATGAGTCATATAACAGGAATGAACGGAAGCCGGGTGCCGTGCAGTGAATGCGGTTTGCGGAACACAGGGGAATCTCTCCCCCGGAAGAAATGGAGGTTTATTATGGCAGATATTATCATTATTGCAATTCTTGCAGTTGCAGTGTTCTTTATCCTGAAGTCCGGACTGGGAAAGCTTCGCAGAGGGGAATGTGCAGGGGGCTGTGCCGGCTGCCAGGGCTGCGCCGGCTGTCATTCCGGCGGCTGCAGTGCGAAGCAGTCAGAAGAAAAAACGGAGGCTTAAAGCGGCCGGGCGGAAGCTGCGGAAGAAAAAGGACATTTTCCATGTCCTTTTTTTAAATTTGTCTTCCACAAAAAAGGGGAATATGCTATACTAAAGCTTGGAAGCTTTAAAATGAATGTAAGGAGAGTATATGTCACCAAAAAACATGTCAGAAGATACTATATCAGAAGACAAAGCATCCCGGGCGGATGCAGGGGAGTTAGACATAGCAAAAGAGAAAAGAAAACAGATTTCACAATTGAAGAAGGTGCGGCGGTTGAGAAGGTGTAATGTCAGGATGCTGATCATGTCAGTGATTGTCCTGATGGCACTCTGTGCGGTGCTGATTGCCAGGGTGAGAACATTGGACGGTACGGTTGCCAAACTGACAGCCCAGCTGGACAGCCTGATGCGGCTTACGGCACAGCAGCGTGAGATGATGGAGAAGATGGCGGAAGAGACACAATCGGCCATGGGGGAGCATGCAGTCGTCGGGAATCTGGAAAAGGAAACGGAGAGTGAAGAAGAGGCGGAGCCGGATGAGGATGAGCCGGAAGCAGAGGAGCCTGACGCAGCGCATAAGGTTTACCTGACTTTTGACGACGGACCCAGTGCCAACACGGAAAAGATACTGGAGATATTGGAAAAGTACGATGTAAAGGCGACTTTTTTCGTGGTTGGGACAGCCTGTGAGAATAATGAAGAGTCACTGAAGAATATTGTGGAGGCGGGGCATACCCTTGGGATGCATTCCTGTACACATAATTATTCCGAACTCTATGCTTCAGTGGAGGATTTTGGGGAGGATTTGAAGCAGCAGCAGGATTATATCTATGAGGTGACAGGAGTGAAGAGCAATTTATACAGATTTCCCGGAGGCAGTTCCAACAAGGTGAGCGACATCTCGATGAAGGAGTTCGCACGATACCTGGACAGCCAGGATGTGCGTTTTTTTGACTGGAATATCTCTTCGGGAGACGGGGGCAGTTACCTGTTTCCCACAGAGACAATCATCGAAAATTGTACTTCCAATATCAGCAGGTATAGTACGTCGGTAATCCTCATGCATGATTCTGCGGGGAAAAGCACGACACTTGAGGCTCTTCCCACCATCATAGAAAAGATACAGGCCATGGAGGACACCGTGATATTGCCGATTACGGGCGCGACGAAGCCTGTTCAGCACATAGAGTGGCAGGAGGACTGAGGCTGCCCGGGCAGGAGGGTTTTCCTTCTGCATTCCGGGAGTGATACCCGGAAGTGAAGCAGAGGAAACGAGGCCGGCAGACCGGGAAAGTGCTTGCCGGGTAGCAGAGAATACAGAAAATGCGTCGGGTGTGAGTGTGATTAAAAGAGAAAGGATGTGGTGGCAATGCAGAGGATACTACTAAAATTGAGCGGTGAGGCGCTGGCCGGGGAGAAGAAGACAGGATTTGACGAGGAAACGGTCAGGAAGGTTGCATTACAGGTTGGTCAGCTGACGGAGAAGGGGATTCAGGTCGGCATAGTCATCGGAGGCGGCAATTTCTGGAGAGGAAGGACCAGCGAACACATTGACAGGGTGAAGGCGGATCAGATCGGCATGCTGGCTACGGTGATGAACTGTATTTATGTATCAGAGCAGTTCCGCTCCGTGGGAATGCAGACAGATATTCTGACTCCCTTTGAATGCGGTTCCTTTACGAAACTTTTCTCCAAGGACAGGGCTGTGAAGTATTTATCGGAGGGAAAAGTGGTGTTCTTTGCAGGCGGCACCGGACATCCCTATTTCTCAACGGATACGGGGGTGGTGCTCCGCGCCGTCGAGGTGGAGGCGGATGTAATCCTGTTGGCGAAATCCATCGACGGTGTGTACGATGATGATCCCATGAAGAATCCGCTGGCAAAGAAATATGACGAAGTGACCATTGACGAGGTGATTGAGAAGAACCTGCAGGTGGTGGATATGACAGCTTCCATTCTGGCCAGGGACAATAAGATGCCCATGTGGGTGTTCAGCCTGAATGAAGAAAACAGCATTGTCAATACGGTGGACGGCAGATTTAAAGGAACTAAGGTATCCGTGTCCGTCAGTTCATAATTTGCAGACAGGGGTGCTGCTGTTTTTAAAACAGATTTGGTACGATATGTGAAAAACAAGGAAAGCGGCTTCTCGGAAAGCGGATTTGCAGCGCCGCCGGAGGCGGGTGAAAGCTGACGGCAACACAAAGCGGAAGACCCGGATTACAATAAATTGAAAAAGGAGAATAAAAGTATGGACGCCAGATTACAGCAGTACGAGGACAGAATGAAAAAGGCCATAGAATTTCTGGAGGGAGATTATAATACCATCCGTGCGGGACGTGCCAATCCCCATGTATTGGACAAGATCCGCGTGGATTATTACGGGACGCCGACGCCGATTCAGCAGGTTGGCAACGTGACGGTACCGGAGCCGCGCATCATTCAGATCGCACCGTGGGAAAAATCAATGCTGAAGGCTGTTGAAAAGGCAATTCAGACTTCGGATTTAGGTATCAATCCTTCCAATGACGGCAGTATCATACGGCTGGGATTTCCGGAGCTTACGGAGGAGCGCAGAAA
>OFFJ01002112.1_pt1 | contig 13152 bp, 11 predicted proteins | sample 1521261 | NCBI WGS metagenome assembly OFFJ01 (sample SAMEA3504122, study PRJEB24116) | mouse gut metagenome | biome: mouse gut; feature: mouse-associated habitat; material: faeces | place: Denmark | collected 2011 | reverse complement strand
GCTGAGACCATGCGGGCCATTCCTCGCGGGGGTCTGCGGTAACGCTCCAAAGGGAGGCCGCCTTGTCCGGCTCCCAGCCTTCCTGGGAGGTGTGTTCCGTGACGCAGCGGTAAAGGGTCCCGCCATACCGGCGAAGGCTCCCCACGGTGTAGTTGATGCCGGGGGACCATTCCGCGAACAGGTCCGCTTGCTCCGAGGCCGTTACGGCGTCCACCTGGCCGCTCTCCGCCAGCACCACAAAGGCGATGGCGGCGGCGTTTTCCCGCTGCTGCTGGTAGCGTTTCGCCTCAATCATTGCCTGGACGCTGTCTTCCCGCAGGATGTTCTTTCCCATTACTGAAAACCTCCTTGCACCGATGTAATGTAACCGCCGACGCCGCTGGTTCCCCGCTTTGCGCTGATACGGAAGTTGAAGGCGTAGCCATTGGCGGCGGTTTCATTCTCGAAGATGTAGTTGGCCCCGGTCTTGACCTGCGTGGTGCAATCCTCCCATACGGGGGTGTCATCCAGGGCGTTGTTGGTGACCTCGACCGTATATTCGGCGTCGGCGGGGATGCTGCCGATAACGGAAAGGACGCAGATGGTGATAGGGGCGTCCGCCTCCATGGGGGCCTCCAGGGTAACAAAGGCGGAGGTCACGTTCTTAGTGAAGGTGAGCTTGTGGGTGGTGGTGGCTTTGCCGTCGCTGGCGGCGATCTCCAGGGCGTGGGTACCGTTGAGCAGCTGCATGAAGGTGTCGCCGTCCACGGCGAGGGTGTTCTGTGCGTCCGGGGTGGCGGTGAAGCTCCGCTTTTGCGCCCCGTCCACCTTTTCCTTCACGGTGATGGCGTCGCCGTCCGGGTCGTTTACGGAATAGCCCACGGTGAAGCCCTCTGTTTTTGTCCCCAGGTCGGAACCGGAGGGGCTGGCGCATGTAATGGCCGGGGGCGTGTTGTTGTTCACGGTCCGGGTGTCGCTGGTGGCATATCCGCTGTAAGCGGTCCTTGCGTCGTAGGCCCGGACCCGGTAGGCTACGGAGGCCCAGCCCCTGGTGATGGTGTCGGTGAAGTTCAGGGCGTTGCCCCGGAACACCTCGCTCCAGGCTCCGCCGTCCACTTGGCGCTCCAGGGCGTATCCGCTCAGGTTGCCGTCGCTGTCGGTGGAAACTCCCCAGGTAATGGTCAGGCTCCCGCCGCCCAGAACTTCGTTGGGGACGGTGATACTGGCCGGGACACTGGGCGGCTGGTTGTTGATAACCGTGACTTGGCTGCTGCTCTTGTAGCCGGAATAGAGGCCCTCGCTGTCATAGGCCCGGACCCGGTACATAACGCTTTCCGTGCCAAAGGGGACGGTGTTGGTGGTGCTTCTGGCGCTGCCCTTGTAGATATTGCTCCAGGAGCTGCCGCCGTTGGTACTGCGCTCCAGCTCGTAGCCCTCCAGGTTGCTTTCGGCGTCGCTGCTGGCTGCCCACTGGACCGTGATAGTGCTGCCGCCGTTGATGGTGCCAGGGACGGTGATGCTTCCTGGTGTAGTCGGGGCCGTGTTCGTATTTACGGAGCCATCGTCAGAGACTAAGAGGGTAGAGGGCAGGATGAAAGCGGGGCGGACGCCATAGGTGTTCGAGCAGTTGCTCGTGCTGCTGCAATTGCCATTGGAGCTGCAGCACCAGGCGTTGGTGGAGTTGTAAGTGTACGGAGAGCGGGACCACCAGTACGTGGCGGTTCCGTTCAGGTAGGCAATGCGCTTATTGTTGGCGGAGGCGGTGCCAGTTCCATACTCAAAGTAGGCCAGCTTTGCGCCGTCGTGGGGCATATAGCTCCAGTCGGTTTGTCCGCCCATCTCTATATTAGACAGGAGGAAAACCTTGCAGGAAAGGCCGTTGCTTCCGCTGTTGACGGTCATGCTGGTGCCGCTGCCGGGCCGGTAGGGGATTTTTACCTGCTTGATCTGGTTGCGGATGTTGGCGTCGATCAGGTTGAGCCAGGTGCTGTTGAGGTAGCTTTTGATCGTGCTGTTGGCGTAGTCGTTGACGTTGCTGCTGTGCCACTGCCTGGTTTCATAGATGTCCTCCATCAAGAGCCAGGTTCCGTCGCAGGAAGCGTCGTAAAGGCTGGACGGCTTGCCCTGGTGAACAACGATAAAATTCCGCAGGGTGCCGTTGACCTTGATCTTGACCTTACTGCCGACGGCTTTGGTGCCGAGTTTTGCGGATGCCATAGGCGTGTTTCCTCCTTTGGTCTGTTGTTTAAGCTCACCACGGGAAGCCCGTGGGGACCTTCTGCTGTGCGGGTGCCGGGGGCCTCCGGCGCTGCCGGTTTACCTTGCGGACAGCCTCTTTGGCTTTGTCATACTTCCCGGCCCGGATTGGCGGTCTGGCGGTACAGGTGACGCCGGTGATTTCCGAAACGATAGCTGCGATCTGCTTCCGAAGCTCGAACGTGTCCCCGTGGGCGGCGTGGGCGTCCCAGGCTTTCCAGCGGTTTACGGTTCGGGCCACATCCAGGGTCCCGGCCTCTTTGTCCTTCCTCCAGCCTCTTGTCCGGGCTTTCATCCGGTCTAGGCTGTCTTGGCGGAGTTTCATTATCACGGCTCCGCCGTTGTCCAGGTAGGTGTGGAAGCCCAGGAAGTTGAGGCCGTTCCGAAGCGGGAAAATGGCGGTCTTTTCGTTCAGCTCCAGCTTTAGGGCGTCCATCCTCCCGTTAATCTGCCGCCAGCAGCCCTGAAGGAATTCCTTGCTGTCGCTGATGATATAGAAATCGTCCATGTATCTGCCGTAATATTTGGCGTGGAGCTTCTCTTTTACCCAATGATCGAATTCGTCCAGGAAAAGAAGGGCCAGCAGTTGGCTTGTCTGGTAGCCCAGGGGCAATCCGGCAGTTGTGTCGATGTAAATGAAAAGCAGCTCCAAAATCTCAAAATCAAGGTTGCGCTTTTCAAAAAGGGCTATGAGCTTACGCTTTAGGAGATCGTGGTCAATACTGGCAAAGAAATGATGTACGTCCGCTTTCAGCACCCAGCCGTCTGCGTTCCCGTGTTTGCGGTAATAGTCGGTCATGGCCCACTTGAGCCGTCCAAGGCCGTCATGGGTGCCTTTGCGTTTCTGGCTGGCATAGTTATCCCTTATAAAGCTGCGGGTTATGGCGTCATAAAGGACGTTGTCCGTGATCGTGTGGAGGACAACCTTGTCCTTAAAAGATGGGGCCTGGACCAGCCGTTTCTTTGGCTCATAAACATAGAACAGCTCAAACTTTCCGGGGCGGTGCCGCTTCGCTTTCAGATCGTCCGATAGGTCTTGTGTATTCTCTAAAACCTCTGCCTCATATTGGGCCGTTGCCGGTTTCTTTGTCTTGCGCTTTCTGGCCTCTAAAAAGCCGTTGTATAGGACCTCAAATTCGCATAGTTCCTGATAGGTCATTCGCCTGGGTCCCTTCTTCCTCCAGCCGGGGGTGCAGGGGAGGCTCCCCGGCTGGCTGTCCTCCTAACGCTGGCCGCCTCCCCTCGGTAGCTCGCTGCGCCCCGTAGGGCGGCAAGCCTCAGCGTGATGTATTTATCGTCGGCCCGTGGGCCTCCGAAAGGATATAGCTCCCTTTGATTAGATGGTGTACTGCTTTCGGCCTCTTTACGGGGCTTACTTGTCCTAACGTTCCATCAGAGCGGGGCGAACGCCATAGGTGTTATTGGCGTTGTTGTTGTTATACTGGCCATCGGAGTTGACGTTCCACACGTTGTTGGTGTTGTTGGTGTTCGGGGAGCGGAGCCACCAGTTGGTGGCGGAAATGAGCTATACCCTGATACAAGGCGGGGGTCCGCCGTGTATCCTCATTCCCCGGCTTTATATTGCCGGATGGCCTCTTTCACAAGGCCGATCTGCTGCCGGTTCCTTACGGCCTGGGCCTGGTCCCGGAGGCTTTTCGCTCTGCCGCCGTCGTTCTTGCGCCACTTCCCGGCCATGCGCTTAACGTCCATGACCTTCCCGGTCCAAACGCCGCCCTTTGCCGTGCTGATAATCTTTTCATCCATGCAAAGGGTGATATACTCCAAAAGGAGGGAGCAGCCGTCAAGGACGGCGTCAATCTTGTGGAGGCGGCTGTCGTACTCTGTGAGGAAATGGGTATTGTTGGCGGCGTGAACGTCTAAAAGGATTTGCTTTGCAATCTCCCGCATATCCTGGCCGTAAAACCGGAAAGCGGTTTTTGTAAAGCCCTCTTTCTGCTTGCGGTCAACGGCGTTGATGGCCTGGGAGCAGACCTCCCTTGCGTCCCGGATATCCTCAAGGGCGGCGATCTTGTGTAGAATCGCTCTAACGTCTTGGGGGCTAATATCATCGGAAACGACTTTTGTTGCCTGTTTGGTATACTTCAAAAGCTCCCTTGCTTTGACGCCTAACAGAAATTCCTTATCGGCCATCTTTCGCCCTCCCGCTTAAAATTCAACCCGTTTTTGGGCGGCGTTCCAGACGCCCTCAATGCGGAGCTTGCTCAAGTCCTCAAAGGTGGCCGTGAACGGGTTCCCGCTGACCTCCGTGTTATAGCGCAGCTCCATAAGGGACATTCTGGCATCCATAGCGTTGAAATCCGCCTTAATGGCCGGGTGGGCCTGGGGGTCCGTGTTGTGGGCGTCAATCTGCGCCTGGGACTGGACCAAAAAGGCCGGGAGCATAGTGCTGGTACAATATGCGCCTACGTCCTCCGCCGTCATGAACGCTTCGGGGGAATAGTCGATAATAACCTCCGCCCCCTCCCCGATAGTGATGCTGATCGGGTACCGCCGGACGTCGAGGCCGGTGGTGCTGTATGCGCTCACCCATTGCGGGTAGTCCCCCAGGACGCCGTAGTAAAGCATAACCTCGCTGCCGTCTTCATCCTGGGCGAAAACGCCAAACTCCCTAATCCAGAAACCGTGGTCAAGGCCCCCGTTAAGGTCGGAGCGGTATTCCACGGTCATGTGGACGGTGTCGCCGTCGTAGGTCGGCTCATTGGAAGTACCGGCGGCGACCGGCTCCACAAGGTCCTCAAGGTCCCCCGGAAAAACTTCATCCGGGCATACCCCTTGCCCCATCATGATTCTGGAAATCTTGAGGGGCATCTTTGCCGCCAGGATTTTGGCGATCAGTTCCCGGCCCCGCCGGGGGATGGTGCATCCGTATTGGCTCATTGTCTCATTCCTCCAATTCTGGCAGTCTGGTTTCGCTGATATTTTGCAGGGCGGCGGTAGCCTTGCCCTTACAAACGGCGGTTAGTGTGGTGCTGAAATCCTCAAGCCGTGGGAGCCTTGTCTCTGTGACCGGCAGGAGCGGCCTTACGCTGATACGCTGGACGGCTGTCATGTCATGGGGCGGCAATTCCTCAAGGAAGGGGAGGGCCGTCTCTGTGACCGTCTGGACCGCCACTGCGGCGTGTTCTATCAGCTCCGGCATAACGGTGGTGTCGTTCTCTTTCAAGGCCGGGAGGGCCGTCTCTGTGACCGTCTGCAATGTTGCCGAGGCCCTGCCTATGATGGCGGCGGTAGCAAAAAGCGGCTCAAGGGTTGGGAGGGTGGTGCTTTGCGGCCCGTCCCCCAGAACGGGGGTAAGGTGGAGAAGGTTGCCGGGAAAAACCGGCTCAATCTCCGGGAGGGTGGTTATGGGCATCGGCCTCCCCAAAAACGGGGTTATATAGACCTTGCCGTCAAGCTCCAAATAAGTAATGATGCTGTCAAGCCAGCTTGTGAGCCGTTTCACGCTGGCGATCATTCGGCGTAATTCCTCCATCATTTTCGGGGTAATCATCCCGGCTATGGGGATTTTTACCTGGAAATGGTGAGGCTCCCCGCCGTAGTTAAACCATTCATCAATACCGCCGTTGCCGAAAACCGCCTTTATAACCCAGTCAACCGCCGCCGGGGTCCCCAGGCTGGCGTAATAGGGCAAGGTCCCTTTTATCAAGGTCCGCTTTGTCTCCAGGGGGAGGCTGTCCTCATAGGCCGGGGTTCGCAGCTCAACGGCCAAATAATCAAGGATTCTTTCCTCCAAACTGTCAACAGCGGCCATGAGCCGGGTCCGCTCCGCAAGGGCTAAAATGCGGAGTTTCTCCTGCAGGACGGCGTAGGCGATGGCTATCGTCTCCGGGTTGTGCCGGAGGCTGTTGCTCAAAAGGTCGGTGATCTGCCCGTCGTGGATGTTAATCATCTTCCAGCCCTCCATAGGACACCTTTACGGTGCCTAGCTGGGCGACCTCCGTGTCCCCTATGGGGGTATATTCGGGGCTTACCATGATGGGCCGTTTAGCTCCGGCCTCCCGGATGCGCCGTATCAGCTCCGAGGGGTTAATGTCCCGGCCTATTTCCGTGGTCTGCCACCTGTTATAGGCTGCTATGGCCTCTGTTACCCTGCTTTGGATGGCGGTGGCCTGGGCCTTGTTGGAGCGGCCTATGTAGTAGGTCAGCTCAAGATCATAGGTCCTTACGCCGGGGGCGGAAACGGTTACAAGGTCCGTCATGGGCCGGACCTCCCGGTCCTGGAGAAATTCCTGCAAGCCCTCTATAACCTCTTGCCCCGGCAGGGTCCCGTCCCGCATCAAAATGTAGACCTCCGCCTTTCCCGCCTCCTGCAGGGAAACGGGGCGCACCGAGCCGATATCCGTGTTGTAGGTTTTGGCCCAGTATGTATAGGCGTCCTGTGGTCCGGCGGTGCTGTAGCCGGAGGGGGCTAAATAGGTCCGCTCCGCAAGGCTGGTATCGTCCTCAAGGTCCGTGCCGCCGGAGGTGTCTGTAATGTTCTCTACGCTCTCAACGTATGGGATCGGGTCCACCAGCACGTTGATCTGGCCCTTGAGGAAATTGTTTCCCTCAATGCCGACCTTTGTGCAAATGGCGTCAACGTCTACAAACCCGGCCCCGGCGGGGGCCTCCGCATATTCCTCCGTCATGAAATAGACGCCGTCCCCGTTGGTGGCCCTGGTACCAGCCGGGATGCCGATGGCGTAGTCCCGGACCGCCGAAAGGGTAAAGCGGATTGTCGTCCTGGCCGCTGTGGCCTGCTGCCGGGTAACACGGCGGTTTCCGGCGAGGCTGTCCAAAAATTCCCCATAGCTGTATTTCAAAAGGTCCTGTTTCCCGGCCCGGTCCACATATTGCTCAATCTGAAACAGGTCCAGGGCTATGGCGTAAAGCTGTACCCGGTTCGGGTCCGCCGCTCCGAGGCTCACCGTCTTGCCGGTGACCTCTTTGTATCGCTTCTCATAATTGGCGACAAGCCGCTGCATCATGGCGTCCAGGGTGTCGTTCTCAATAAAAGAAACGTCCGGCAAGTCGAAAACCGATTTTAGAAGGTTATCCAATGGCAAGCACCACCTTTGCTCTCAATTTCCCCTCTTTCCCGTCCGCCTGGAAGTTTACGCCCGTAACCCGCACCCGTGGCTCCCACCGCTCTACCGCCTCAATAGCGGCGGCGGTAAAGAGGCCCTTTGCGATATTCGGGGGAAAGTCCAAATAGGCAACGTCAAGGCCGAAATCCCGGTATAGGGGGCAAGTGCCGACCGGGGTCAATAGAAGGGTGTGAACGTTGCGGACGATCTCCTTGCGGACGTCTGTATCGCTCTCCCCGTACTCAAAACCGACCTCAATGCCTGACAGGTCCATATTGCCCCTCCTTCCCGTTACTGGTATTCTTCCATCGTTATGTTGAGTTTTGCGTTAGTCAAGGCCCCGTTGTTGTATATGGTTTCCCACGCCTCTCCTACGGTGGTCAGCCTCCAATACAACCGGCCCACGGGTCTGCCTCCAATGATAAAGGGGTGAATCTCCCCCAGCTCCGAGGCCCTCTCCATGCGCTCAATAATTGCCCTGGGGTCAACGCCGTAATTGGCATCAAGGGCAATTTCAAAGGTCACTTTCTGGAGGTTCGGCCTCAAATACTCGACTTGGTCCTTTAGGCCGATGCGGCTATGGGTTGCCCAGGCGGAGCCGACCGTCCGGTTCATGTTCCGAAAGGTCAGGACCATGTCCTCGCTTACGCTGAAAAAAATAGCGGTTCCCCAGTTTGCTAAAGCCACGGCCTATCCCTCCTTTAGTTCGGCTCTCCCGTGGTGCCTCCGCTGTCGCCGGAGTGCGTGTGGTGGGCGAGGCTCACTTGTTTGCCATCCGCTACAACGTCCCCGGTAACGGTAATGAGCGGGGTAGTGATCTTGATTCCGGCGGGGGCCGTTATCTCAATGGAGCCGTCTGCCTTGACCTTTACGACGGTGGTGCCGTTCACTGTGAGGGTAAAGTCCTTTGTGGGCTTGATGTCGTAGGTCCCGGTTATGACCTCCAAATACTCAAGGGCCTTGTGGTCATACCGCTGGTAGGCGTCCCAGTATTTGCGGTTGTAATCTTTGCGGTATAGTTCTTCCTGCCCCTCCGGGGGCCGGTGGCCGTCGTGCCAAACGGGGCCGAGAATCACGGCGGCGCACGTCCCGTTGGATTGATGGGCGACAAGGACTTGGTCCCCCTCTTTCGGCATCCAATACTGCCACGCAAGGAAAGAAAAGGTTGCCGTCGTGCTGTCGTTCAAATCCTCATAGGTAACGCTTGCTTTCCCGTTTGGGTAATCAATCTTTGAAAGTTTGCCTATCCTCAAGTATCCCTTTTCGTAGGACACGATTATCCCCCCTCTGAAACGGTGCTTGAGATGGCCGTTGGGCTTGAAATCCGAGGCTCAACCTTTCGGAGGTTAAGGCTCATTTTGTAGCCGCTGCCGAGGCTGTGGGTCACTTGCTCAACGTAATATTTGCCGGAGAGCCGCTGTAACCCTGCAATCTCTATTGTGTCCGAGGCGATCAGCCCCGGCCTTGCCATCATGGTTATGCTCATTGTGGTGGTGCCTTTGTTGGCATTGTTCACCGCCGCCAGGGCGATGGCCGTTGCCTCCGTCAAATTGTCCGCCGGTTCATTGCTGGTTAAAAGCCGTTCCTCTGTCCCGGCCTTGACGGTAAAGGTCTTGTTTTTATCGCTGTTGGTGTACTGATACCGGACGCCGGTGTAAATGCCGGTGAGGGTGGTGTCCCAGCTCCATCCGGGGTCAAAATCCGCCTCTGTCAATACAAACTTTGGGCCTTTGGCCTCGTAGTCCGCCTCTGAAAAAACCACAAGCCGGTCATTGTAGATTTTGAGGGAAAGGCCGTATTTCTCAACGAGGCCGCTGTAAAAATCGCAGTCGTTCTGGTTGTTCTGTTCGACCTTCTCAATGGCCACGTCGCTGGCGTCAAAGAAAAGGGAAATCCCGGCCCGCCCCGCCACCATCTGCCCGATCTGCTGCAGGGTGGCTTTCTCATAGGTTTCCGTCCGGTCCTCCGTCTTAAAGCTGGTGGAGGTGGGCAGAGCTATGGCGTCAAGGTTCATTTTGATGGGTCCGCCGCTAAAACTGAAATCATCAACGCCAAAGGTGCCGCAGGGAAACTGTATGATCTGCCCGTCTGCCGTCCAATTATGGAGGAGGATGGTGGGTATAAGCTTGTCCCCCTTCACGGGAAACCAGGGGCCTATCCACTTCCGGTCCCGGTCATTGATAACGGCCCGGATGCTGTCGCTTTTCCCGGAGGCTACGTCCGTATACTCAAAGGAATTGATATACCCGGCGATCTGCTCCGTGGCGTTTGCGCCGTTGTAAAGCATGGAGACGGTTGCTCTGCGTGCCAGCATGGTCTATTTCCTCCATTCCGGCAAGTCTCCCGCCGTGTAGGTGTCTGTTACGTCGGGGACAAAGACCACAACGCCGCCGGGAAACACCTCAATATCCAAAAGGCGGACGTTTTCCCTGGCCTCCATCAATTCCTGCGTCCGCAGGACGTTCCCGTATGCCCGGAGGGCTACGGTGTCCCAGGTATCCCCCATGACGGTCGTTATGGTCTTCATGCTTACCCCCTAAAATTCTTGCGCTGCCGGTCCTTTAGGTATTGGTCCATCCGGCGGTTAAATTCTTCCTGCGACATGGATTCGGCCCCGGCGATGTCCTCCTTGCTGGGTGCCTCCCCTTCAAAATGGTAATGGTTTGTCGGGGAGTAAATGATCTGCAGGGGCGGCTCTCCGTTGCCGTCCGGGTCGTCTTCGTCGCCGTTGCCCAGGTTGTCGAGCTTGGCTAAAAGGTCAGAAATAGGGGCCGTGTTGCCGCCTATATCCGCCGCCTCAAACTTTTCCGCAAGGGCGGCGATCCCGTCTGTGGCCCCGCTCAAGTTCGTGGCGATCATATCCTGCATATTGCCCCAAAGCTCACCGAGGGGGATGATCGCCTCGTTTCCGGCCTCTCCTGCCTCCAGGAGGGTGGGGGCCGTTACAATGCCGCCCTTTGCAAGCTGCGGGACCTCTAGCTTCTGGATTTTCTCAATGCTCACGCCTGGGATGGCGTTTATAACGCCGATGGCCAGATTGATGGCGGAAATAAAACCGTTGATGATTCCAATAGCTCCCTTGAGGACGGCGTTTATTGCCCCCTTCACGGCTCCGCTTATGGCGTCGCCTACGGCGGTACCGATGGAAGTAAACAGGGCGACTATGGTATCCCACAAGCTCTGGAAAAAGGCTCCTACCGGGGCGAATACGGCCTTGATAGCCTCCCAGGCGGCGGAGAATACCCCGCCAAACCAACTTACTACCGCCCCGAAAACTGCCTTGATTCCTTCCCAAACGGTGCCAAAGAACGCCGCCCAGGTGCCGACAATACCCTTGATAGCCTCCCAGGCCCCGGAAAAGTCCCCGCTCAATACTGCTGCTACTACAGAGAAAATCCCGGCTATGGTGTCAAATATGGCCTGGAAATAGGCGGTAACGGTATTCCATACGGCCTTGATGTACTCCCAGGCCGTGGTAAAGAATCCGCCGAGGACCGCTCCAACTACGGAAAAGACGGCCTTGATTCCCTCCCAAACCAACTTAAACCATGCGGCGGCTACGGACCAGACCGCTTGAACGACGGCCCAGGCAACCTTGAAAAATCCGCCTATGATGGGTGCTGCAATCTCGAAAATGGACTTGATTGCCTCCCAAACGGCAAGGAAAAACGGCTTTACTTTCTCCCATACGGCCTTGATAAGCTCCCAGGCGGCGGCGAATACGCCGCAAATGGAAGACCAAACCGCCTTAATGCCGGGTAGGACGTTGGTCTGGAAGAAGGTCACAACGGCGGAAACGGCAGAAATGATAGCTTGCCACGCCGCCGCAAGGTACGGCTGTATCTGCCCCCATACCTCTTGAACGATTCCCCATACTTTCTGGAAGACCTCTTTTGCCTTTTCCCAAAAAGCGGAGAGGTAGCCCTTCACGGCCTCAATGATGGCGTCAACTTTTTCCCGGAACCACTCGCATTTGTTGTAAAGGGTCACAACGATGGCGATCACGGCGGCAATGGCGGCAATAATCAGGACGGCGGGGTTTGCTGCTACAAAGGCCATGATCTTACTGCCCAGCCCTGCCAGGGTGCTGCCGATGGAAGAAATACCGCTTTTAAGGCCGGTAAAGGCGTTTTTGCCAATGGTGCCGAGCGTCTTGAAACCGCCGCTTAGACTTGCCATTTTCGCTTTGTATGCCTCTTGCGCTACGTCTGCCAGCTTAATTTTGCCGGTCAGCACTCCAAAGGCAACGCTTAGGGGCGAGAGCTTTCCGCTGGCGGCGGATGCGGCGAGGCTGGTGCCTCTTGTCACCCGTTCAAACCTTTCAAACTGCTTTGTTGCGTTGTCCAAATTGGTCAAGAGGGAAGTAAATCCCTTTATGCCTTGGAAACCGGCAAAGGCGGCAACAAGGGCAATCACGAGGGCCTTGTTCTCCGAAATCAGGAGGGCAAGGTCAGCCAGCTTTTCAACTACGGTTAGAACGGCGTCCGCTACTTGCGGGAGGGCGGTGCTTGCGGCCCAGGTAATAACCGGCTTGAGCCGTTCGCCTATATCGGCAATGATGCCGCCGACGTTTTGGGCGATCTGCCCCAGCTTGTCAAAGAGGCCGCTGTGGCTGCTGATAACCTCCCCTATTCCCCGCATGGCCGTCCCGGCGGCGTCCGCCAGGAATGTAAAGGCCGCTTGTCCCGCTGCGCCTATGCGCTCAAGGGTGGGCCGGATGTCGTTGAAAGTCTGGACGGCCCGGTCCTTAAAGGCGGTCAGTTTTGGGATGGCGTAGTCAACAAACCCTTGCGCCGCCGGGATGATAGCGGCGGTTATGTTGGGTATCGCCGCCGCTACGCTGTTTATTGCGCTGGTGGCGTATGGGGCAAAGGTGTCAACGAGGTTTATTTTCAGATCGTCAATGGCTGAATCAAGCCTTGCCTTTGCGCCGGTCCAGGTGTTGGTGACGGTTTCGGCCATCTTGGCCATAGCTCCGTCGGAATTGTAAAGGGCATCGGATAGGGCGTTCCACTCTATTGCGCCGTCCGCCGTGGTGGTGGTCAAGCCTCCCATGAGGGCGTTTAGGGCGTCAATGTGCTGTTTCCCGCCGATGGCGGCAAGAGCGGCGTTGCGCTGTTCCTCCGTCATATCCTTGGTGGCGTCGTAAACCTTGCGGATTACTTCCTCAAGGCCCACAAAATTCCCGCTGCTGTCAAAAGCGGAAATTCCGAGCTTTGCCATCATCTTACCGGCTTGCCCCGTCCCGGTGGTAAGATTGTTCATGACGGCGTTTAGGGCTGTACCGGCCTCCGAGCCTTTAATGCCCCGGTTGGCCATGACGCCTAAAGCTGTTGCGGTGTCCTGGAATGGGACCTTTAGCCCCTTCATGGTGCCGCCTACGGCTATGTAAGCCTCCATGAGCATTTCCGCCGTCTGGTTGGATTTGTTGTTGGCCATCGCCGCAACATCCAAATAGCCGGAAAGGTCCTTTGCCTCGATGCCCAGTGCGCTCATACTGTCAGTAACGAGGTCAGAACATCGGGCAAGGTCTAGGCCGGTTGCCTCCGAAAGCCGGAGGACTGGCTCAAGGCTTGCTATGGATGTGTTTACGTCCCACCCGGCTAGGCTCATATAACCGAGGGCGTCTGCGCATTCTGACGCCGTTTTGCTGGTAGCCTTGCCCATATCAAGGGCCGCTTGCCTCAAGGCGTCGTATTGCTCCCCGGTGGCCCCTGCAATGGCGGAGGTGTTCGCCATCGCTTGCTCAAAGCCTTGGTAGGTGTCTACGGCGTCGCTGATAAACTCCCCCAGCTTCAAGGCCCCCCAGGCGGCGGCGGCTGTCGCTGCT
>OFFJ01002111.1_pt1 | contig 13153 bp, 16 predicted proteins | sample 1521261 | NCBI WGS metagenome assembly OFFJ01 (sample SAMEA3504122, study PRJEB24116) | mouse gut metagenome | biome: mouse gut; feature: mouse-associated habitat; material: faeces | place: Denmark | collected 2011 | reverse complement strand
GTCAAGCGGCTAAGACACCGCCCTTTCACGGCGGTAACACGGGTTCGATTCCCGTCCGGGTCACCATATATGGAGGCTTAGCTCAGCCGGTAGAGCGCTTGCTTCACACGCAAGAGGTCACAGATTCGAGTTCTGTAGTCTCCACCAGCCGAAACCCCTTGAACCGCAACGGTTTGAGGGGTTTTCGCTTTGCTTTCGAGGGCTGTTTGGAACCGCCTTATTTCCCATAATTTAGGATATTTTCGGGTCATTTGGGGGCACGTTGTTGCAAATCTGTTGCAAATTTTTTTGACCCCTTGTGTCACGCGTTTTCCCGCATAGCTTCTCTCACTTTCTCGGCGGTCTTCCCTTCCCGGGAGCGCCGGTCGTAATGGGTGTATACCCGGAGGGTCATGTCCACGGTGCTGTGGCCCGCCAGGTACTGGATCTCCTTGATGTCCAGCCCCGCCTCAAACAGCCGGGTGACATAGGTGTGGCGGAGGACGTGGGCCGTCACATGAGTGTCGGGCAGCTCCCGCTCCACCAGCTTCCACATACTCTTGTAGGCAGACTGGGTGAGCGGCTTGCCGTTCTGCATGGCCAGCACAAACCTGGAGTGGCTGCGCTTCTTGTACTTCGCCAGCCACGCCTCCAGCTCATCGGTGAGGGGGATATCCCGCCGCCCCGCGTCAGTCTTCAGCGTGTCGTGGATGGAGGTCTCCCCCTTGCCCAAGATGGCGTTGTGCCTGACGTGGACGATCCGCTGCTTAAAATCGATGTCCTCCCACATGAGGCCCAAAATCTCGCCCCTGCGCATCCCCGTATGGAGCGCGATCAGCAGGAAGGTATGGGCCCTGGGGTTATTTACCCTTTCCACCAGCAGACGGGTCTCCTGGGGTGCGAGAGCCACCTTCTCGGCGGTTTTACGGCCTCCGGGCTTCAGCATACTGCTCACGGGGGATTTCGCCACCAGTCCATTTTCCTGCGCAGCCTTGAAAATGCTGCGCAAATGGATCAAGACCTTGGATTGGAGGGAATTGCTCTTGTTGGACAGCGAGGCCATGATGGCCTGGATCTGCATAGGGGTGATATCCCGCAAGCGATATCCACCAATGAACGGCAGGATGTGCTGGTTCAAGACGTACTTGATTGCGTTGAGACTGTTCTCGCGCAGATTGGGCTTTTTGTAGAGATCGTACCACATCTGGGCGAAATGGCCGAAGGTCTCCTCACTGCAAATATCCACGCCTGAGTTGACCAGGATCTGGGCTTTCAGAACCTTTTCGTCCAGCTCCGCCTGGGTCTTGGCTCGGATGTATTTTCGGGTACCGTCCGGGAGTTGGAGTGCTTTGGTTAAGTAGTTGTACTTCTTCTTCGTTGCTGTCTTTGCCATTTGGCGTTCTCCTTTCAATAACGCCTTGCGATACAGTACCTTTATTATAGAGTGAATATTTGCAAATCACAAGGGGTTACAAAGGTTTAATTTTATTTCCTCACGCCGAAAAACGGTTTATTTGATTTTCCACACCTTATCGGGTTTCGCCTGGGCCGTAGGCTGGCAGTTTCCCGAGAGATAGGCCTCCAACGCCTCCACCGTAACAAGGTATTTGCGTCCTACCCGAGCGCACGGCACGGCTCCAGAGGAGATCAGCCTTCGGATGGCGGTTTCAGTCAGGCAGGTTTGTGGGTCTGACTCCCGGAAGTATGCCGCCGCTTCGCGGATTGTTCTTGTCCGCATCACATCAACACCTCCTTTGACGTAAAAGGGAGATGCCCCCTGGACTCCAGGAGGCATCTCCTTTTTTTGACAGCTTAATCATACCACAGAGTAAATGGACATTGCAAGTACCATGTGGCGGACAATTTGCGGACAATACCCGGAAATTTATTGGACATCTTCAGGATATTTTTTATTTGCAATTTCCCCTGTGAAGGAATACATCTCCGTCAATTCCTCAATAGCGTCATCCTTAATTCGCCGCACAGTACGGGTGGCGATTTCCAGTTTTTTTGCGCATTCTTCTTGGGAATAGCCTTCAAAATAGAGCAACTTCAGCAGTTCCGCATGACGAGGGTTCAAAAGGGACACATAATAGTTCAGCCGCTCCTGTTCCCGCTCCAGCGTCACAAGCTGCCCGACAACTTCTTCCGCGGTATCGCTATTCACGTGATTAGCTCGCGCCTGGTAGTTGAGCGCAATGTAAAGGGTTTTGTCGGAGGCATGACCTCCTGGATGCCCCTTTTCACCATCTCCGTGCGCCAAGGCCAATGCTCCAATAATTTCATTTTCTGAAACGCGGGCCGGATGGGACAATTCATAGTGCAGAAGCTCAATCTGCTTGGATCGCTTTTGGTATGATTCCAGCAGACCAATCACATACGTCTTGGTTTCTACGTTCATTTTCTCAGATCCTTTTCAGACAGTTTCCCTATAGGAGCAGTTGCCGTCAGACCAGCACGGATCCCGAGTCGGTCTAAAGCTGACTGTTATTACCGATTTGCGTCTGTCAATGAGCATATTACTTTGGGCGGGCCCCGCATTGTGCGAAAGCAGATATTTATGCTCTGATAAGTGGGCACGATGACCACCTCCTGCGCTGTGCTTTCCTTATCTTGTAACATTCTGTAATTTTATACCGAAAATGAGAACAAAACGTGAAAAAGTTTTCGGATTTTTTTGGAATCGCTCGACAAATATTGACACAAATCGACTTGATTGACGCATATGTACTATTCACTTGTGGAAAAACGGTAGCCCACACCGAACACAGTCTGAATATAAGTTTGATCTTTTTTGTCCAGCCCCAGCTTCCGGCGAAGCGTAAAAATGTGATCGGATACCTGGGTACCCATGTAGTCCCGGCTCGCATTCCATACAGTCTCGTATATTTCCTCTTTGGTCAAAGCTGTCCCCGCTTTAGATGCCAAAAGAAGGAGAACATCAAATTCTTTGGTAGTCAGATGGATTGGCTTCTCTTGCATCTCCACCGTTCTGCACATTGGATCAATAACCAGCTCTTTGTGTTTTATGCGCGTCAGCGTTCTGCCCAGCTTCAACCGTGCGATTCTCTGTTCTCGGCGGAGAACGGCGTTGATAACAGCCAGCACCTCATCGGCAATCAGCGGTGTTTCCACGCAGGCATCCACGCCGCGATTGAGTACAGCGGCCCGCGCTGCGCCATTGGGAAAGGCATCCGCGATAATGATGTATGGCAATGGCCGCATGGCGCTGATAGAAAGTCGAGAGAAAAGGATTTCATTTCCTTTATTACTAAAATCAAGCAATAAAAAGGCAGGGTTGCACGATGACAGCCCTGCCCATAAATCCACCGCATCTTCTATTATAGCCGAGTCAATGTGATGATCGCGCAAGAAGTCGCATACATGGATAGTGTGTTCGGTTTTGCGGCAAACAAGCACGATATCCTGTTTCATGACATCTGTTCCTATACGCAACTGCAAGGGGTTAGATTGTCCTACGCGGTTGTTATTCATCTACACGCCGCCCAGCAGCTCCTCGCTCTCCACATAGAGGCGGGCAACGCTCCACCGCTGGGGGATGTTGAAGTCAAACAGTATGGTGAGCTCCGCCGCTGCTGGCTCAGGTGTAGTCGCCGAAGGGAATTGGCTTGAAACTGCTGCCGATGGTGACAGCCTTGATGCTGGCAGATCCAAATTCGATGCCGTGGCATATGTTTTTCATTGCCTCTGTCTCCTTACATCATTTCGGCTGGCAGAGCATAAGGAACCTCCAAATAAATCGACTGCGGCAGGGCGGCAACTTTCGCCCCCGCCTGGGCGAAGGCCCGGGCCATGGCGCCGCACAGCACGCCGCCCGCGCCGGTGACGACAACCACCTTGCCGGAAAAGTCAACATTCAAGGGTAAATCAAGCATTTGTAATTCCTCCTCATACGGTTTACGCCCGTTTCATTGTCAAGCTGCGCGTTGGGCGCATGGCCGGGTCGCTTTCGCTCCGACTCGGGCTGGTCTCTGGGGCCTATGGCCCCATCGCTCGCCCTCGCTTCGTTCCAAGCTCCCCTATGCGCCTACGCTTCGCTCTCGAGGGTGTCCCACACCCCCAGCATATACATGACGCCCAGGGCCCGGTCGTAGAGGCCGTAGCCGGGCCGCACGGTGCCGGGGCCCTCCCCCCACAGGTGGCGGCCGTGGTCGGGCCGGATGTAGCCCTCCCAGCCCGCGTCGTGGTAGGCTTTCAGGATGTCCAGAATGCCGGTGTCGCCGCAGCAGTCCCGGTGGGCCGCCTCGGAGAAGTCCCCGTTGGGGAAGTGTTTTACGTTGCGGATGTGGGCGAAGGCGATGCGGCCGGTGTGCTTGCGCACGATGTCCGCCACGTTGTTGTCCGGGTTGGCGTTCAGAGAGCCCGAGCACAGGGTCAGGCAGTTATAGGGGTCGTCCACCAGTTTCAGGAAGTAGTCCACCGCGGCGGCATCGGTGAACAGCCGGGGCAGGCCGAAGATGTCCCAGGGGGGGTCGTCCATGTGCACCGCCATCTTGATGTCGCACTCATGGCAGGTGGGCATGATGGCCTCTAAGAAGTACTTGAAGTTGGCCCACAGCTTCTCCTTGGTGACGCCCTTGTACTTCTCAAACAGCTCGTCCAGCTTGGCCATCCGCTCCGGCTCCCAGCCGGGGAAGGTCATGTGGTACTTTTCCGTGAAGGACATGACGTAGTCTGCCATCTCCCGGGGATCCTGCTTGATTTTCGCCGCCTCGTAATAGAGGGCGGTGGAGCCGTCCCCCACGGGGTGGAACAGGTCGGTGCGGGTCCAGTCGAACACGGGCATGAAGTTGTAGCAGATCACCTTCACCCCGAAGGGGGCCAAGTTACGGATGGTCTGCTTGTAATTCTCGATGTACTGATCCTGGGTGGGAAGGCCGATCTTGATGTCGTCGTGGACGTTCACCGACTCCACCACGTCCATGTTGAAGCCGTACTCGTCCAGCTGCTTCTTGACGGCGGCGATCTCGTCGGGCTGCCACACCTCCCCCGGCATCTTGTCGTGGAGCGCCCAGACGATGCCCTCCACCCCCGGGATCTGCTTGATGTCGGACAGCTTGATCTGATCGTTGCCCTCGCCGTACCAGCGCCAGGTCATTTTCATGCGATTTTCTCCTCCAATAAGGTCTTATGTAGTTAGCCGAATCAGCCATGCGCCGCTTCCGCAATATGCCCCGCACACAACCCGAACTGCTCCAACAGTGCCCCGGCAGGGCCGGAGTGTCCGAACTCGTCGTTGACGCCGATGCGCTCCACAGGACAGGGCAAGCCGTGCTTTGCGATGACGGCGCACACCGCCTCGCCCAGTCCGCCGATGATGGAGTGCTCCTCACAGGTGACGAGCCTGCCGCACTCCTTTGCCGCGTTCAGTACCAGACCCTCGTCCAGCGGCTTGATGGTGGCCATGTCGATGACACGGGCGCTGATACCCTGCTGGGCCAGCAGCTCGGCAGCTTCCAGCGCCTCCGCCACCAGCAGGCCGTTGGCAATGAGGGCCACATCGGAACCCTCCCGCAGGACTTCACCTTTCCCAATCTCAAAAGTGAAACGGTCTGCGTCGTGGATGACCGGCGCGCCGTACCGGCTGAACCGCATATAGACGGGGCCTTGGTGCTCATAGGCGGCCCACACCATGGCTTTGGTCTCCACGTCGTCTGCCGGTGACATCACCACCATGCCGGGGATGGAGCGCATCAGCGCAAAGTCCTCACAGCACTGGTGGCTGGCCCCGTCCTCGCCTACGGAGATGCCGCCATGGGTGGCGCCGATCTTCACGTTCAGGTGGGGGTAACCGATGGAGTTGCGCACCTGCTCAAAGGCCCGCCCCGCCGCGAACATGGCAAAGCTGCTGGCAAAGGGCACATACCCCGTGGTAGACAGCCCCGCCGCCACGCACATCATGTCGCTCTCCGCGATGCCGCAGTCAAAGTGGCGGTCTGGGAACGCCTTTTTGAAGATCTCCGTCTTGGTGGCGTTGGCCAGGTCGGCGTCCAGTACCACGATGTCCTCGTGGAGTGTCCCCAGCTCCTTCAGTGCCTCGCCGTAGCTCTGCCGGGTGGCGATTTTTTCACTTCCGCCATGTCAAACCGCCTCCAATTCCACCAACTGGCCGTTCAGCTCCGCCATGCCCTGGGCGTACTCCACATCGTTGGGGGCCTTGCCGTGCCAGCCCACCTGCCCCTCCATGTAGCTGACTCCCTTGCCCTTGGTGGTCTCCAGCACGATGGCGCAGGGCTTGCCGCCGGTCTGTCGGGCCACCTCAAACGCCCCCTCCATGGCCTGGAAGTCGTGGCCGTTAATTTGAAGCACGTCCAACCCGAAGGCCCGCAGCTTGTCCGGAATGGAACCCAGCCCCATCACCTTTTCATTGGGGCCGTCGATCTGGAGCCCGTTGTGGTCTACGATGACACACAGGTTGTCCAGCTTGTAGTGGGCGGCGAACATCAGCGCCTCCCACACCTGGCCTTCTTACAGCTCACCATCTCCCAGGAGCGCATAAACCCGGGCGGCGCTGCCCTGCTTTTTCAGCCCCAGCGCCATGCCGCAGGCGCAGGAGACGCCCTGACCCAGCGACCCGGTGGACATATCCACCCCTGGCACCGTGTTCATGTTGGGGTGGCCCTGGAGGTAGCTGTCAATGTGGCGCAGGGTGGGCAGGTCGGCCACCGGGAAGAAGCCCCGATTGGCCAGCGCCGCGTACAGCCCCGGCGCGGTGTGGCCTTTGGACAGCACAAAGCGGTCACGATCCGGCTTTTGGGGGTCGGCGGGGTCGATGTTCAACTCCTTAAAATATAGGTAGGTGAACACATCTGCGGCGGACAGGCTGCCACCGGGATGGCCTGCCTTGGCACCGTGGGTGGCGGCAAGGACGCCCATCCGCACCCTGCAAGCCTCCGCTTGCAGGGTCTTTTCTTCTTCTCTTGTCATGCCACCGCCTCAATTCCAGAGATTCTCGGTGGGATAGGGGAGAGCTTTGGGCTGGTTGTAGGCAATATCCTGCACTCCCAGGAACTTGAACACCTCGAACAGGGCCTTGCCGTAGTGCCCGAAGGCCACTGCGCCGTGGTGGGGGTAGCGCTTCTGGATGAGCACGTGGCGGTAGAACCGGCCCATCTCAGGGATGGCGAACACACCGATGCCGCCGAAGCTGCCGGTGGCATCGGGGAGCACCTCGCCCTGGGCGATGTAGGAGCGCAGCTTGCCCTCGCTGTCGCACTGGAGGCGGTAGAAGGTGATGTCGCTGGGCGCAATGTCCCCCTCCAGGGTGCCCCGGGTGAAGTCGGGCTCGCCGCCGTTCTCCAGCAGGCGGTTCTGGATGAGCTGGTACTTCACCGCCCTATCAGCGCACAGCTTGCAGGCGGGGGTGTTGCCGCAGTGGAAGCCCATAAAGGTGTCGGTGAGGGCGTAGTCAAACCTGCCGCAGATCTGCTCCTCCCACAGCTGGGCGGAGACGGAGTTGTTGATGTCCAGCAGGGTGAGCTCAAACTGGGTCATCCGCTCCCCCAGGTCGGGATAGAAGCGGCCCTTGCCCATCTCCGCCGCCATCTCGGCGCACACGTCGGGGATGCGGGGGTCTCCGGCGTGCTCCTGGTAACTCACCAGCAGATCCAGCTCAGAGTTTTCCTCCTCCTCCACGCCCAACTTGTACAGCCCCTTGATGGGGGCGTTGCAGGCGAAGAAATCCTGGGGCCGGGGGCCAAAGGTGATGATCTTCAGGTTCTTCACGCCGATCACCGCCCGGGCGATGGGAACGAACTCGGCGATCATTTTTGCGATATCCCCTGCCGTGCCCACGGGATATTCGGGGATATAACCCTTGAGGTGCCGCATACCGAGGTTATAGGAGCAGTTGAGCATCCGGCAGTAGGCGTCGCGTCGCCCCGCCCGTTGATGAGGTCGCCGTCCCCCTCGGCGGCGGCCACAAACATACGGGGGCCGTCGAAATGCCTGGCGATCAGCGTTTCCGAGGTCTCGGGGCCGAAATTGTCCAGGAACACCACCAGAGCATTACACTCCGCGGCCTTCACATCCGCCACGGCTTTGAGCATATCCAGTTCGTTCTCCACGGTGACGGGGCACTCGTACAGCTCGCCCGCATAGGCGGCCTTGACGGCGGCGCGGCGCTTCTCGCTCAGGGCGATGGGAAAGCAGTCCCGGGAGACGGCGATAAGGCCCTGCTTCACGTCAGGAATATTTTTCATTGTGGTTCCTCCTCAAATATAATCTTTGATGTCGATGTTTTCACCGTTCAGGCCCACAACCGCGCCCTGTCCAGCCTCGCTGCTGTCGGGGTGGGCCAGCAGCCATTTGTTCCGCGCCCACAGCAGCTTGGAGTCCCCGCAGTTCCCGGCGGATTCTGGCTTCTCCGTGTTTGTGCCCCGGGGCAGGGCCACCGCCACCCGGAAACCTTTGGACGGATCGGTGTGGCAGGGGGCATAGTGCAGCGTGGTGGCGTACACCTCCACCAGCACCCCGGCGGGGACGCGGAACGCCTTGACCCGGGCGGTATCCAGCACACCGTCCACGATCTCCTCCTGTTTCGTCATCAGGAGGATAAAGTCGTCCGTGCCCACGTTGAACTCGCTGTCCCGGTGGTACTCCAGGCAGTTTAGCTTCGTGTTGCGGCCCCAGCACATCCCCAGCTGCATCGGCATCCCGCCGTAGGCGCCGGTCTCAAACTGATGAAATACGGGCTGTGACTCCAGCCCTTGGATGGCTGGCTGGTAGGCCGTGCCGCTCTCCGGCAACGGAATGGCGTTCATGGTCGCCAGCAGGCCGGACAGCTCATACCTTTTATGGATCTGCCCATAGGGGGCAAACGCTGTGTCAAAAACACTTTTAATTTCCATCCTGCGACCTCCTATTTCAAGGTTGGGAACACATTTTTCAGCGCCGGGTAGATGGCCCGGAACTTGCGGTATTGAGCATCGTACCGGGCGGTAAGTTTCGGATCTGGCTCCACCGTGCCCGCCACCCGAACCAGCGCGTCACAGGCGGCTTGGACGCTCTCGAACGCCCCGCAGCCCACCATAGCCAATACAGCACCGCCGTACCCCGGCCCCTGCTCGGTCTGGGGAAGGTCCAGGGGGATGCCCAGCACGTTGGCGAAAATCGTCCGCCAAGGGGGGACTTGGCCCCGCCGCCGCAGATCATGCTCTTTGGAATGGACACGCCAAGACTTTTTGCAACCTCGAAGCTGTCCCGGATGGCGAAGGCCACCCCCTCCAGCACCGCTTGGGTGAGGTCGGCGCGGGTGGTGTCCATACCCATGCCCACGAAGGCTCCCCCAGGCGTCTGGGATTTGTGGACGGTGGTGGCGTAGGCCAGCTCCAGCTCCCCCAGGCTTTCCATGGGGTAGTCCGCGTAGCGCCCGTCAAAGCAGACGGTGAGCCTCCCCGGCTGCACGCCGGACACGATGCCCACCTCGCCGTTGAACACCCCGGCTGCTACCTGCCCGCCGTCCTCATCGTACAGCGTCACGTCGTAGTCGTTCTTCGTCTGCATCACCCGGTCCCCCAGGCGGAACAGGCGCCCGCCGTTGGAAAGCTCCGGCTTGGTGATGTCCGGCGGGTTGATCTCTGCCTGGATGGTCGCGTTCAGGCTGTTGGCCGACGCGTCCCCCGTGGCCCGGAAGGGCATGAGGATCTGCACCTGCTCCATCGCCGTGGTGCGAAGCGCCGCCCGGTAGGTCATCCGAATCAGCGCCGCCGTCTCCTCCTGGGACTCGGTTTCCGTGAGGGAGAAGTCCCGGCCATAATGCAGACGGCCCTCGCCCTCCTTGATGAACTTGGCGTTGTAGGCGATGAGGCTGTCCGTCCCCTGGCGGAAGATCTGGTCCAGCACCGTCACCGGCACCAGCCTGCATTGGATGAGCTCCCGGAACACGCTGCCCGGGCCCACGCTCTCCAGCTGGTCGGCGTCCCTCACGATCAGCACCTTCGTCCCCGGCTTCAGCCGGGCAAAGAGCTGGTGGGCCAGCCACATATCCACCATGGACGCCTCGTCCACGATGAGGAAGTCGGCGTTCAGCGGCCCTTCTACTGCCAGCCCGCGTCCTCCCCGTGGAGGCCCAGCAGGCTGTGGCGGGTGGCGGCGCTGTCCATTCCGATGGTCTCCGCCATGCGGCGGCTGGCCTTGCCGGTGGGCGCCCCCAGGGCGATGGCGTTATCCGGGTACAGCTCCCGGTACGCCTCGATCACTGCCTTCAAAATGGTGCTCTTGCCGGTGCCGGGGCCGCCGGTGATGATGGACAGGCTGTGGCAAAAGGCCATCTCCACCGCCCGGTACTGGGCAGAGGACAGGGTGATGCCCAGCCGCCCCTTGATGCGCTCCATGACGGGGCGCAGATCCACGGTCTCGGGCTGTTCCAGCACCAGCTCCGCCACCTTCCGGGCGGTCTCGCTCTCCTGGACGAACACATGGGGCAGGTAGATGCTGCCCCGCTTGGACACCACCACGTTGGTCTCCACCATGGTGCGCAGCTCCTGCGCCAGCTGGGGCAGCTGTAACCTCCGGTCCAGCTGGGGAATCTTTTCGTTCAATAGCGCCAGGGCCTCCCCCAGCAGCTTCTCCGCCTCCAGGTAGAGGTGGCCCCCCTCGGTGCGGGACTTCTCCAGAGCGTAGAACAGCGCCCCCCGTACCCGCATGGGATCTTGCATGTCGCCGCCGGATTTGACCACGATAGCGTCCACCTTCTTGAACCCGAAGCCGGGGATCTGGCAGAGCTGATAAAAGCTCTTGCGCAGTAGGGCCGCCCCGTCCGGGCCAAAGTGCTCGTAGATCTTCATGGCCGTCTTGGGGGTGAGCTTGAAGGGGGCCAGCACCGTCATCAGGTCACGGATGGCCTTGCTCTCCGCGTAGTCGGTCTTGATCTCCTCCAGCTTCTCCTCGGTGATGCCCCGGATTTCCAGCAGGCGCTGCGGCTCATTTTCAATGACCCGCAGGGAGTCCGTGCCGAATCGCTGGACGATCTCCCCAGCGGTCTTTGGACCGATCCCCTTCAGCAGCCCGGAGGACAGGTAGCCCAGGACGCCCTCGATAGTGGGCGGCACCAGCTCGCGCCAGCCGTCCACCTGGAATTGGGGGCCGTGCTTTCCATTGACCCACGAGCCGTCCAGATCCATTTTGATGGCGTTCGTCCGGGGCAGATCGTAGCCCACGGCCACGAACCGGATCAGGTGGTCCGCAAACCTGTAACGGTCCCGGGCCTCCTCCGGCACCATGGGATCGGCGGTCTTCAGCCGCAGCAGATCGTCCTTCAGGATGCTGACCCGCCGGCTGGGCTTCATGGTGACGGCATAGCTACCGTTTCCATCCTCATAGCTTGCGGACCAGCTCCCGGCCATGTCGGCCATGATGCGGGCTTTCAACTGCTCCAGCTCCTTGTCCAATGTTTTCAAGTCGGCGCTCAAAGTGGCCCTCTGCTCCCGCAGCTCCACATAGCGGCGGACGTTCTCCGACTGGGCCTGGGTGAGCGACACCGGGGGCGCGTCCTTGTAGGACGGCCTAGGCAGCGGCGCAGGCTCTCCAGGATCAGCGTGCCGTCGTTCTCGATGATGGTGCCGAAAAATCCATTTGATGATGTGCTGCTTCCCAAAAAGGAGAAGAAAGTTCGGGACATTTGGACAGTGGAAGTGATTCAGCAGGCACTGGATAATTGTTCGGAAGGGAAGCTGTTCATTGCCATCAACCTTGCATTTGCCTGCTCGCTGCGGCTGGGTGAAATTACTGGCTTGACTTGGGATTGTGTCCACATTTCCGATTCTGACATCGCAAAGGACAATGCCTACATTATCGTGAACAAGGAACTCGCCCGAGTTGATCAGAAAGCAATCAATGCGATAGGGGAAAAGGATATCCTGTTCATGTTCCCTCGAATGATCAAGGGGAAATCTACCACGCGGTTGGTGCTGAAAAAGCCCAAAACCGAAACAAGCATCCGCAAAATTTGGCTGCCAAAGACGCTTGCGTATATCCTTCGGGATTGGAAGGTGAAGCAGGACAAGCTGAAAGAGTTTATGGGGGGCGAATATACCGATTATAATTTGGTTCTGGCTCTGGAAACGGGGCGTCCCTGTGAGGACCGGGTCATCGGAAATCAGTTTGAGCGGTTGAAGAAGTCTGTTGGTCTGCCCAACGTGGTATTTCATTCGCTTCGTCACAGCAGCACGACCTATAAGTTAAAGCTGAACCATGGCAACATCAAGGCCACCCAGGGAGACGCTGGACACGCCCAAGCCCAAATGGTCACCGAGGTTTATGCCCACATTCTAGATGAGGAGCGAAAAATCAACGCCCAGAAATTTGAAATCGCGTTTTATGCCAATCCTGATATGCGCCAGGCAGAACAGGAACTGAACCCGCCGGCCCCGGAGCAGGAGCCAAACCTGTAAAAACTGCTGAAACAGCTCCAGGAGAGCCCTGAGTTGGCAAGCCGGTTGAAAGCTATTTTGTACGAAAAGTAACAAAAGGGTACAAGACTGCATCGGACAACATAAAACGCAAATTGGCAGAATGCCGGTTTTCATTAGCAGGTTGAGCAAAAATCGCTCTAATCCTCCCAGGGGCCTGGTTTGATCCGTTAGATATGCAGCCACTGACCGCAAAACGCAAAACGAACTCTTGCTAAAGAAAAAACGCCGAATTCATAGAGAAATCGGCGTCTTGGCACCCCGAACTGGATTCGAACCAGCGGCCTGTCGCTTAGGAGGCGACCGCTCTATCCATCTGAGCTATCGGGGCCTATCACTTAATTGTGCCCCTATTGTACTCAATTTTTCCGCTCCTGTCAATGCGGCGCAAGAAAAAAATAAAACTATTGCAATTAGCGCAAAGCAGATATATAATAATAAGCCGTATTTGAAGGAAAATCCAGATTGAGATAGAGGGTACGCATATGCAGAACGAGAAATTACGCAACATCGCCATCATCGCCCACGTAGACCACGGAAAGACCACCCTTGTGGACGAGATGCTCAAGCAGGGCGGTATCTACCGTGAGAACCAGGCCACCGTGGACCGGGTGATGGACTCCAACGACCTGGAGCGGGAGCGGGGCATCACCATTTTGGCGAAAAATACCGCCGTCCACTACAAGGACACCAAGATCAACATCGTGGACACCCCGGGCCACGCCGACTTCGGCGGCGAGGTG
>OFFJ01002107.1_pt1 | contig 13172 bp, 11 predicted proteins | sample 1521261 | NCBI WGS metagenome assembly OFFJ01 (sample SAMEA3504122, study PRJEB24116) | mouse gut metagenome | biome: mouse gut; feature: mouse-associated habitat; material: faeces | place: Denmark | collected 2011 | reverse complement strand
GTGCGGAGCCGCCTCAACGGGAGAAGAACCATATACGATTGCCATGGTAATTGCAGATTTTTTTGGTCTGGAACGCAAACACTGGGATACAAAGATTTTGGCAACAGACATTTCTACCAAGGTTCTTAAACAAGCGGTTGCAGGTGTTTACAGCGCTGAACAGCTGCAAAAACTTCCAGAACCATGGAAAAGACACTTTTTTAAACCGATTGCGCAGGGAGAACAGTATGTTGTGACGAATGAATTAAAACAGGAAGTATTATTCCGGCAGTTTAATCTGATGAATCCGTTTCCATTCAAACGGAAAATGCACACAGTTTTTTTGCGTAATGTTATGATATATTTTGATGATAATACAAAGCGGCAGCTTTTGAAAAAAGTATATGATTTTTTAGAGCCTGGAGGGTATCTGTTTGTAGGTACGACGGAAACAATTGACAGGAGCAATGTGCCGTTTCAAATTGTTCGTCCGTCAATATTCAGGAAAAGGGAAGGAAATGATTGAGTATGCGACCAATTAGAGTTTTGGTAGTAGAAGATTCCCTCGTTTTTCGGGAACTTCTGGTTCAGAATCTGGGGCGGGATGCAGCAATACAGGTAGTGGCTACTGCAAAGGACCCATATGAAGCTAGGGATGCGATTATACGGCATAAGCCGGATGTTATGACATTGGACGTAGAGCTTCCAAGAATGAATGGAATTGATTTTTTGCGAAAGCTGATGCCGCAGTATCCGCTTCCCGTGGTAGTGATAAGTTCATTAAGCGACAAGGTGTTTGATGCGCTAAATGCCGGAGCAGTAGATTTTGTTGCAAAACCTGCAGTATCGAGTCGCGCCCAATTAGAAGATTTTATCCGCAATGAGCTTCTTGTAAAAATCAAGATTGCTTCAACAGCTAAAATCAGCAATATAAAGAAAACCGTCTGTAAGCAGGAATTGCATGAGCTTTCGACAAAGACAACGAATCATATTGTTGCGATAGGGGCTTCAACGGGAGGCACAGAAGCTATTTTTTCCGTAGTCAAGGAATTTGGAACTGATATTCCAGGCGTTGTGGTGACACAGCATATGCCGCCGGGATTTACTGAAATGTATGCGAAACGTTTAAATGACCAGTGCAGGATTCAGGTAAAAGAGGCGGAGACTGGAGATAAGGTTTTACCTGGGCATATGCTGCTTGCGCCTGGGGGAGATATGCACATGCACTTGGTAAAAGTCAACGGCATGTATCAGGTAGAATGTAAAAGGGGTCCAAAGGTAAATGGACACTGCCCTTCCGTGGACGTACTTTTTCAATCGGTTGCAAAAGCAGCTGGCGCCAACGCGGTTGGAATTATTTTGACGGGAATGGGAGGAGACGGTGCAAAGGGATTGCTTGAAATGCGCAATGCCGGAGCAAAAACAATCGGACAGGATGAATCCACATGTGTGGTTTATGGAATGCCCAAGGTTGCATATGATCTGGGAGCTGTGCAGTATCAGGAGAAATTGACTGATATTGCAAGAAAGACATACGCATTATTAAATAAAATGTAAAGGAGATAAGAGTATGAAAATTTTGTTAGCAGAAGATGATTTTGCAACTAGGAAGTTTATGGTGAATTTTTTGTCAAATTATGGAGAATGTGATGTCACCGTAGATGGAATGGAAGCGGTAGACGCGTTTATGATGGCATTGGAGGACGATGAACCATATGATTTGGTATGTCTTGATGTAATGATGCCGGTTATGGACGGTTATCAATCGCTTGTGGGCATAAGAAACCTGGAAAAAGAAAGAAATATTCCAGAAGATAAGGCAGTGAAAGTAATTATGACAACGCAGTTAAATGATGAGAAAAATGTAAAAATGGCATTTGAACTGGGATGTACTGTTTATTCCGGCAAGCCAATTGATAAAGACAGGTTTGAACAGGCTTTAAAGAAATTAAACCTGATATAGAAAATTGAGTTATGGCGTTTTTGAAATCTATACCAGGAGGTATACCGTATGACACGCTATTTAAGAGGTCAGTTAAGGTATAACATATTAAGAATACGCAGGAAAGGAGCAATATATGGCTGAAGAATTTAACACAGAAGGCATGCTTGACATATATCTGTTCGAAAATCAACAACTTCTGGAACAGCTTCAGGAGATTGTGTTAGAACAAAAGGATGAAGAATGTTTTGATGAAGACAGCATCAATGAAATTTTCAGGACAATGCATACCATCAAAGGCTCATCCGGAATTATGATGTTTGATAACATAACGGCTGTATCTCATAAACTGGAAGATGTTTTTTATTACTTAAGAGAGGCGCATCCGGACAATGTTCCTCATATGGAATTAGTAGAACATGTATTGGAAGTACAAGATTTTATTGCAAATGAATTAGATAAAATACAAAATGGCGATACTGCGGATGGCGATTCATCTGAGATCGTGGCAGACCTTGATGAATTTTTAACCGAGCTGAAAGGTGGAAAACAAAAGAAGGGGAAACAAAAGGAGACTGAGGTATCCGGGAATGTGCATGAAGAGCCTAAACAGTTTTATGTTGCACCGGTTGCTACCAGCAGCAGTAAGTTTTACAAAATCTTTATTATGTTTTCCCCGGAAACGGAGATGGCAAATGTTCACGCATATAAAACAGTATATGCTTTAAAAGAGATTGCGGAAGATCTCTTATATTCTCCAGAAGATATTATTTCAGATGAAAGTTGTGCGGAAATGATTTTGCAGGAAGGTTTTAAAATCTTATTGCAGACAAAGAGTGATAAAAATGAAATCAGAAATATCATTGGAGAAGGTTATGAGATTGAAAAAGTAGATATTTTTGAATGTAAGGCGGAAGAGTTCTTTCAGGGCTTTGATTTTGGCGAGAACGATGCCCATATTGATTTGGACTCCAGCGTAGAAGATATTGAAACGCGGGCAAGTAAATCCGGTGCGGCTGAAGCCGTTGTAAAACAGGAAACCAAACCCAAAATGGCTCCTGGTGATTTTGTCATTCAGTCTAAAGAACCAGGTAAGCAGAAAAAACTTGCCAGGGATAAGCCAAAAACAGAGAAATCCTCTTTTATTAGCGTCAATGTCTCTAAAATGGATCAGTTGATGGATTTAATTGGAGAGCTTGTAATTTCTGAATCTGTTGTATTGCAGAACCCCGATTTAAAAGTGCCGGGACTGAATCTGGATAATTTTAATAAGGCAGCGGTTCAGATGTCCAAGATATCGACAGACTTACAGAATGTTATTATGTCCATGCGAATGGTTCCATTGACAAATACATTCCAGAAAATGAACCGTATTGTATTTGACGTATCCAGGAAACTCGGTAAGGATATTGAGTTTGAAATGATTGGCGAACACACAGAAGTGGATAAGAATATTATTGAACATATTTCAGATCCTCTTATGCACATGGTTCGAAATGCAGTTGACCATGGAATCGAGACGAATGAAGAGCGTGAGGCTGCTGGTAAAACGGAAAAAGGAAAAGTGACGTTATCGGCGAAGACAGAAGCTGGAAAAGTTTGGATTAGCGTAGAGGATAACGGTAAAGGCCTAGACAGGGATAAGATACTGAAAAAAGCGAAAAAACAAGGTCTGTTAGAAGACGGCAAACCAGAAAGCGCATACACAAACAAAGAAGTATTTCAGTTTATTACAATGCCGGGCTTTTCTACAAATGAGCAGGTCACAGAGTATTCAGGCCGAGGCGTTGGTATGGACGTTGTAGTACAAAATATACAGGAAATCAGCGGTATGCTTGATATTGAAAGTACGGCGGGTTTAGGAAGTACTATGAGCTTAAAAATTCCTTTGACGCTAGCAATCATTAATGGAATTGTTGTCGAAACGGGAGGGGCCGCATTTGTAGTAGAGATTGGTGTGATAAAAGAATTTGTCCGTGTGAAAGAAGAGATGATGATCCATGAGCCGAATGGCGACGAATATATTATGATTCGGAGCGAATGTTTCCCAGTCTTAAGGCTTGGTGAATGGTATGGCATGGAGACAAACAGCTATCGTCAGTCTGTTGAAGATGGAATGATGCTGATTATGGAAATTGAAGACAGGAAAATTTGCCTTTTAGTAGATCGTTTGATTGGAGAGCAGGAAATTGTTGTAAAGCCAATTCCTTCTTATATTAAAAAAGTAAAAGGTCTGTCTGGATGTACTCAGCTTGGTGATGGAAGTATCGCTTTGATATTAGATCCAGCGGGCTTAATGTAAAATAATAGAAAGGAGGGGCGATTTATATGGATGAGATAAGCAAGTTGAATCAGCAGTTAAATGAGGAACTGGAAACTTTGGATGAAGATGATACACAAAAGTGTAAATATATGACATTTAAATCGGGAAATGAATTTTTTGGACTGAAAATTCAGTATGTCAATGAAATTATTCAGATTCCTTCCATTACTGCGATTCCAAGGACAGAAGAGTATATTAAAGGACTTATCAATCTGAGGGGAAAAATCATTCCAGTTATTGATGTGCGCCTGCGGTTTAAGCAGGAGGCGTTTGAGTACAATGAAAGAACATGTATTATTGTAATCATTGTAGGGGCAGACACAGTTGGGTTGATTGTAGAACAGATTGCGGATGTAATTGAAATTAAAGATGAGAATATACTGCCTCCTCCCAAGATGGGACGTGCAGACAGGATAGACCAAAAATATGTATATGGTATAGCCAGAGTTGGGAATTCTGTTAAATTACTTTTAGACCCTGATAAATTGCTGAATGACGAAGATTTTTCTTCAATTGACCAGTCAAATAATATGATTTCAATGAAAGAATGAGAGGTATGAAAATGAAAAACTTAAAGATGAAAACAAAATTAATTTTAGGCTTTTTAGTACCTGTTGTGCTGACAATAGTCAATATGTATTTAAATAAACTGGCTATGGCAACAGCGTTAAAAATTAAAGACCCTGTGAAAGAAGCGTCCTATGAAAGAAACGCTGAAATATTTACAACATCTATTACAGTAATAGCGATTATTATTACAGTGTTTGTTGCACTGGCGCTGATAAAAGCAATTGAGAAATCTGTAAAACAGCTCTCTGACGCTGCGGATGAGATTGCAATGGGACATATTAATGTTGAAATGGTAAAATACAATAATGACGAGTTTGGACAGTTGGTTGATAAATACCGTCAGGTAATTGAAAATATTAAATACCAGGCGACAGTTGCAGAAGAAGTATCAAAAGGAAATTTGACGATTTCAGTAAATCCAAAGTCGTCAGAGGACGTATTAGGCCAATCATTAAAGAAACTGGTAGATGATAACTTAAGAACACTTTCTAGTATCAGTGAAGCAGGTTCTCAAGTTACAATTAGCTCTTCCCAGGTAGCAAGCGCAAGCCAGGCGCTGGCACAGGGCTCTACCCAACAGGCAAGTGCAATTGAAGAGATTACAGCATCTATTGATGAAATTGCTGAAAAGACAAAACAGAATGCGGAGCAGGCAAATGAAGCTGCGAATCTGGTAATGAATGCAATTGAAGATGTTAAAAAAGGCAATAAACAGATGGAAGATATGATGGCTGCTATGCAGGATATTAATAAATCTTCTGAGAGTATCTCCAAAATTATTAAAGTAATTGATGATATTGCTTTCCAAACCAATATTCTTGCGTTAAATGCAGCTGTTGAAGCAGCAAGAGCCGGTGAAGCAGGAAAGGGGTTTGCAGTTGTTGCAGAAGAAGTTAGAAGCCTTGCGGCAAAGAGTGCGTCTGCGGCAGGCGAGACAGCTGAGTTGATCGAAGATTCTATTGGAAAAGTCAGCATGGGCTCCAAAATTGCAGATGATACAGCAAAAGCTTTAGAAACGATTACAGAGGTAGTACAAGAGAGCGAAGAAATTATCAATGGTATTGCAGAATCTTCGAACTATCAGGCAACAGCAGTGGCACAGATTGAACAGGCAATTACACAGGTATCACAGGTTGTTCAGACGAACTCCGCTACCAGCCAGCAGTGTGCGGCATCCAGTGAAGAACTTTCAAACCAGGCTTCTAGGATGCGTGATATGCTTTCTATTTACAATTTGGGTTCCGCAAGCCTGGAGGCTTCTGGAAACAATTTTTCACAAATTCAGAATGATAATATAAATGAACAAGTAATTTCATTAGAGGATGATTTTGGAAAATATTAATTGTCTAGTATCAGCACAGGAATTGAAATAGTTCCTGTGCTTGAAGACTTTTAGGAAAAGGAGAGGTGGTTTTATGTCATTTTTAGAAGAACTAAAGGATTTAGGCGTGGATATTGATGGAGGATTGAAACGTTTAAACGGAAATGAGAAGCTGTATACGAGATTATTTGGTTCATTTTTAAAGACGCTGAATACAAATGAAATTCCACTCGATTTTGATTGTACGGAATATCAGGATGTTATAGAAAAAGCACATACAATTAAGGGAACCGCAGGAAATTTGTCTATTACCCCTCTTTATGAATCATATACTGAGATTTTGGGTTTGCTGCGCAATGAAAAACCAGAAGAGGCAAAAGTGATTCTTGAAAAAGTTTTTCCAGTTCAGGAGGAAATTGTCCGCTGTATTGAAAAGAATATGAGTTAATTTTTAGAAATAGAAAATTGTATTTTTGCATATACTCTTAAGAATAAACTTGGAGTTCAGTTATGAGTAATGCAAAAATAGAAAATCTGTTAAATCTTGCTTTAGATGCACGTCCCGCAGAGAGGGAGAAATCACTCAATTTAGGTATTGGGTATTCTGTCAGTGAACAGACGTGGGAAGTGATTGTCCGTTTTGTAAGAAATGGATTAGAGCAGGTGAACGAATTGCTTACAGCATTTGGATATGAAGCGCTGATAGAGAAAGTAACGCAGTTAAACAATTCTTATGCAGTTTTGACATTGCCGGAATCTTTAGTGACTTTGGCGGCAGAACTAGATGGAATTATTTATATGGAAAAACCAAAGAGGCTCTTTTTTGCTTTAAATGCAGCAAAAAGAGCTTCTTGTATTACATCGGTACAGTCACTCGCCTTTGGTTTAGATGGAGCAGGCAGTGCGGCTGGGGAGGGGTTAAGTGGAAAGGGCTGTCTGGTAGCGGTGATTGACAGCGGAATTGATTATATCCATCCTGATTTTTGCAATCCAGATGGAACAACGCGAATTGCAGCGTTTTGGGACCAGACGCTGCAGGCTTCTGTATTGAATGAAGAAAGAACCGATGAAAATATGCAGATGGATTATCAGCCGCCAGATGGATATTCCAATGGAGTCTTATTTACAAGAGAAGATTTGAACTTGGCTTTGGCAGAAGGCAGCCCGGCTGTCCGCCAGAGACTGGTGCCAAGTAAAGACATTTCTGGGCATGGCACACATGTAGCTGGGATTGCGGCAGGGAATGGAAGGGCTTCTATGGGAAGATACCGCGGCGTTGCCTTTGAATCGGAACTCTTAATTGTAAAGTTGGGAACCCCAAGCGAGCAGTCTTTTCCCAAGACAACAGAACTGATGACAGCAGTAGATTTTTGTGTACGAACTGCTGAATCTTTGAACCGTCCGCTGGCAATTAATTTGAGTTTTGGTAATAATTATGGTTCGCACAGCGGTACTAGTCTGATAGAAACATTTTTAAGCGATATGGCGGACCATCATCAGTGTAGCATTATTGTTGGAACAGGAAATGACGGCGCGAGTACTGCGCATTATCAAAACAGGATAGAAAGCCGTCAAGTACAGGATGTGGAATTGAATGTCAGTTCATATGAAAGAAGGCTGAATCTGCAAATCTGGAAGCGGTATCAAGATGAGCTGCGTGTGGAAGTTATAATGCCGGATGGCCGTACAAGCGGGCAATTGATTGGGCAGGGGACGCTGCGTGTGGAATTTGCCTCTGTGGAACTTTTAATTTTTTATGGAGAACCAGTCCCATATAGTATGTACCAGGAAATCTATATTGACTTTATACCCAAAGGGCAGTATATTCCATCTGGTTTGTGGAAAATTCGGCTTACGGCGGAAAAGATTGTGGATGGAGTGTATGATATGTGGCTTCCGTCCGGCGGGGTACTGAATGAAGGAACCGGTTTTCCATATCCTTCTGAAATCCGTACTCTGACAATTCCCTCTACTACGCCAAAAGTAATCAGCGTGGCGGCATATGATTCTTATTCGGAGAGTGCAGCGGCTTTTTCCGGCAGAGGTTATACAGCATGGACCAATCAGGTAAAACCGGATATTGCCGCTCCTGGAGTTGATATTATTTCCACTTCTCCCGGCGGTGGGTACACAGCGAAAACAGGTACTTCTATGGCAGCCCCATTTGTAACTGGCAGTGCAGCGCTGTTGATGGAGTGGGGAATTGTGCAGAAAAAGGATTTGTTTTTGTATGGAGAGAAGTTAAAGGCGTATTTGATAAAAGGGGCGAAGCAGCTTCCGGTTTTAAAGGAATATCCAAATCCGCAGTTCGGATGGGGCGTGCTGTGTTTGAAGGACAGTTTGCCAGGGTAACAGTATGTTATGTCTCGGATTTATTGATTCGCATTTGTACATCATGCCATGTTTCTTCATCAAATTCTAAGTTTTTATAGTAGCATTTTTTATCGGCATCTGTTATTTTACGGATTACGCGGCATGGGTTGCCGGCGGCGATAACTTGGTCTGGAATATCTTTTGTGACTACGCTTCCGGCGCCGATTACGGTATTGTTTCCGATGTGAACGCCTGGACAAATTACAGTATTGCCGCCAATCCAGACGTTATCGCCGATTGTGACTTCTATGCCGTATTCATACATTGTATTGCGGGTCAGGGGATGTACGGGGTGTCCGGCAGTGTAAATGGCTACATTTGGAGCCATTTGGCAGTTGTCTCCAATGCGGACTTTTGCAACATCTAAAATGGTGCAGTTGTAGTTGGCAAAGAAGTTTTTGCCGACCTCAATATTTTTGCCATAGTCACAGTAAAAGGGTGGATTGACAAATGCGTTTTCTGATTTGCCAAACAGTTCTTTTATAATTTTTCCGATGGCTTTAAAATCGGAACGGTCTGCTGTGTTGAGCTGTTGTGTGAGCCTTCTGGCGATTTTTTGTTCTTCAAATACTTCTTCATCTGAGATGTAGGGGAGTCCTAAATCTCTTCGTTCGTTATGTGTCATTAGAATCCTCCTTTTTGTTTGTCTACAATAAAATAACCTAGTTTTACTTCTTTTGGAGCTGCTGATTTATCTTCCAGTTGTTCTAACAGCATTTGGACTGCAGTTTCTCCGCTTTTTTCGTAAGAATAGTGAACGGTTACAAAGGGCGGCGATGTGACTTTGGATAGTTCTGAGTCGCCGTGGCCAGCCACTAATATCTGGTCTGGGACAGAAATTTTAGATTCGGATAAATATTGTACGGCGCCTGCCGCCATGGAGTCAGTGGCGCAGAGCAGAGCGTCTAAATCTGGATGTTTTTGTAGGAGTTCTTTTGCTTTTTCATATCCTGAAGCAACCGAAAAATCTGCAATGATAAGATTGTCGGTAAGGTTTATATATCCCATGTCCCTTACGGCGTCGCAAAATCCATGGTATCGGCTGGCGCCGACAGCCTCATCTTGTAAAATAGCGCCAATATAACCTAGATTTGTTTTTCCTCTGCCGAATATATGGACAGTAAGATCGTAGGAAGCGTGATAGTCGTCGTGATATACGCAAAAATGTCCCTGAAAATGCTGCCCTACGATAACAAAGGGTACAGAAAGGTTTTTTAACAGATGTTTATGTTCTGGTGAAAAAACAGTAGCGATAAATATGAGTCCGTCTACCTGCTTATCATTCAATACGGTCAGGTATTCCAGTTCTTTTTTTGGGTTATTTTGCGTGACGGCAAGAATCGTCTGATATTCGCTTTTGTTTAAGGCTCTTAAAATTCCTTCTACCATTTTTCCAATGGAGTCAGAGGCGATTTTTGGGACAATGACACCAATCATTTTCGTCTTTTTTGTCCGAAGCGTCTGTGCGCATACAGATGGGCGGTAGCCCGTTTCTTCTACAACTTTGCGGATGGCTTCCCTCTTTTCATTCGAAATATAGCCGTTGTTGAAGTAGCGTGATACAGTGGCGCTTGATACGCCGGCTAATTTTGCGATTTCCGATACATTCATTTTTAAGACTCCTTTTTCAGATAGTAATACCCATAAGCGGGAATGGAAATTTCTATGGAAGTCTTAGTTTCTCCAGAGATTAAATCTACATACACGCCGTCTATCTCATATATCCGCGCAGTTTTATCAAATTCGCTGAAATTGAACAGTCCTATGATTTTTTGTCCGTCAAAAAATCTTCCAATGCCAAGTATAGAAGAATCACCGGTTTCTATTGTCCATGTATCTGCATTGGATACAAATACTTTTTCTGTCTGACGAATCTGCTCTAAATTTTCAAGGCCGTGAAAGAGTTTTCCTTCCACAGTGTTTAAATCCGAGATATTTTTGGACAATTCCCAGTTCATTGGCCCGCGGTGGATATACCTGGAATCAGCGGCTTTTTCCGGCTGTTCTTTATAGGAATAATCATTGACCTGTCCAATTTCATCTCCACTGTAAAGAACCGGGATACCAGACTGCATAAACATATACGCATGAAGCATCAGGTCAAGCCCAATGGCCCGTTCCATTGCAGCGTCATCTTGCTCGAAGCCGGCTTTTTCAATACCGCACATGGAAGCGGTCGTACCACAGAAACGGGCGTCTTTTGTCACAGGGTCCGCATTGTATAATTCGCCGCGGCTTGTGCTTTCACCGGCATATCCCTGAAAATAATCATTTAAGTATTGTTTGTGGGAAACTTCCGCAAAACCTTGTTTTTGCAAAAAATCATAATCAAGTCCCCAGCCAATGTCGTCATGGCAGCGCAGGTAATTTAAAAAAATATATTCTTTTGGCAGTGAATGGAGAATATCAAGCTGCTGTTTTAAAAGGCGTACATCTCTTGTAGCGACAGTGTGCCATGTGGCAGCCATCGTTGTGACATTGTACAGCATATGACATTCGGGTTTTTCTACTGTTCCAAAATAAGGAACTACTTTTTCTGGTTCCATTACGACTTCACCAAGCAGCAGCACGCTTGGGCAGACGATTTCGCTAATCATACGCATTAACCGGACGATAGTATGTACCTGTGGAAGATTTCTGCATTTTGTATGAAGTTCTTTCCAGATATACGGCACAGCATCAAGACGGATAATGTCAATTCCTTTGTTTGCAAGGTACAAAAAATTATAGATCATCTCATTAAATACTCTGGGGTTTTTATAATTTAAATCCCATTGATAGGGGTAAAAACTTGTCATAACAAAATGTTTGGCGTCATCCAGCCATGTGAAATTGCCGGGAGCCGTCGTGGGGAATACCTGCGGCACTGTTTTTTCATATTCAGAAGGAATTGTATCATTGTCAAAAAAGAAATAACGGCTCATGTATTCACCGTCTCCCTGACGCGCTTTTTTTGCCCATTCATGCTCTTCTGACGTATGGTTCATCACAAAATCCATACAGACATGGATTCCTTTGCTATGGCAGGAAGAAGTGAGATGTTCTAAATCTTCCATTGTGCCCAGCTGCGGTTGGACTTTTCGAAAATCCGATACGGCGTATCCTCCGTCTGAGCGTCCTTTCGGCGTTTCCAAAAAAGGCATGAGATGAATATAATTTACACTGCACCGCTCAATATAATCCAGTTTTGATTCCACGCCTTTTATGGTAGCTGCAAAATTATCAATATAAAACATCATGCCCAGTAAATCATTTTTCTTATACCAGTCAGGTTCGGTTTCGCGTACTGCGTCAATGGCCTTTAATGTGTGGTTTCTTTCTTTAAAAAATTCATACATTTTACTGCAAAGTTCCGCAAACATGGAATCATTGTCGTATAATTCCATATAAAGCCAGCGCAGTTCGTCGTGCCGCTGTTGCAACCTGAGATGAAAGGAATTATTTTTTTTCATTTTCTATTACCTCTTATACGTTTTTCGTTTCATTTTGTATGAAAGATTCGATTTCTGTTTTATCCGGCATAACGCGCAGAGCGCCTTTTTTGGAAGTAATTAAAGCTGCTGCGGCATTGGCAAACGAGAGCATTTCTGTTAATTCCTGTTCGGAATATTCTTTAAAGCCATGTTCCAGCACATAATTTAGGATACATGCGCAGAACGTATCGCCCGCTCCGGTAGTGTCCAAAACATTGTTTTGCGTATAGGCGGCACATTCTATGCGGCATCCTTTTGTGTATGCGCGGCTGCCGTCTTTTCCCATTGACAGCAGAATCAACGGAATATTGTATAGTTTTTTTAAAATCGTAACGCCATGGTCAAGGTTCTGTTCTCCGGTGAACCATCTAAGTTCATTGTCAGATATTTTTAAAATCTGGCAGTGTTCCATGCCGTATGAAATCTGTTTTCTTGCCTGTTCTAAATTGTCCCACAAAGGTTCCCTTAAATTTGGATCAAAGGAAAGAATCGCATTGTGTTTTTTGGCGATTGCAATTGCCTTTTGCGTTGCCGCCCTGCAGTTTTCGTGTGTCATAGAGAGAGAACCGTAATGAAAAATGCTGCAGTTTTTTAGTAAATCTTCGTTTAAATCTGTTTCATTTAACATCATGTCCGCTCCAGGATTCCGGCAGAAAGAAAATTCTCTGTCGCCATCTGCTTTTTTATGGACAAATGCTAATGTGGTATGTACATTTTTGTCCCGAACCAGCCCTGTGGCCGTAATACCGGATTCTTTTAAGGCGGATTCCAATTGTTCTCCAAACATATCAGTTCCGACTTTTCCGATAAACGCTGTCTTTTTTCCTAGTTTTGCAAGCATGGCAAGTACATTACATGGCGCGCCGCCTGGATTTGCTTCTAAAACAGGATTACCCTGAGCGCTTGTGCCATGTTCCGTAAAGTCAATAAGCAGTTCTCCTAAAGCAGTTACGTCATATTGTTCCATAATATTTCCTCCAGTTCAAAATGTGTTATCGATTTCATACATTCCATATAATAATCCGGTAAAAATTAATTGTAAATTGACAAATTGTCTAAAATTAAAGAAAGATTTTTATGCAAATTATATGAAATCAATTTCATATGTATTTTTTCTGCACAATCGAACATTCCTGACGGTATTCAATGATGATAAGAAATGCAGAAAAATAGAAAAGTGGTTGCGATTTG
>OFFJ01002104.1_pt1 | contig 13196 bp, 14 predicted proteins | sample 1521261 | NCBI WGS metagenome assembly OFFJ01 (sample SAMEA3504122, study PRJEB24116) | mouse gut metagenome | biome: mouse gut; feature: mouse-associated habitat; material: faeces | place: Denmark | collected 2011 | reverse complement strand
ATAAATTAGCAATGTAACGCATTCAATTATTTTCTAAATTAAAAGGTGGTGTATACTTGAGTAAAAAAAAGAAGCATAGAACTTCAACAGAAACAAATGCACCTCAAATTATTTTTCAAAGTGCATCTTCTGCATTACCAACAATGGCAGATGAATATACAAAAGAACGTGAACGTGCTAGCATACTTGATAATAAATCAATTTCATTGATTACTGTTTTAATCGCTTTATTAACTGTATATATTCCCCTTATTCCTTTTGAAACAATTTACAGTACATATTTGAATGGCTCAAAAAATGAATTTGCCTTAGTATTTCTCGCCGTTCTTATGTTAATTGCTTCATTTGTTGTGACTGCTATTTCTTTTACTAAGCTAATTAAAACAATAAAATTGCAAGAATATAGAAAAGCAGATATAGACATGATTTGTAAAGAAGATTATCTCAAGTGCGACAAAGATGTAATGGAAAAAGCTTTATGTGAACATTATCAAGAATTAATACATTACAATTCAAAAATAAACGAAGATAAAGTTAAAAATTTGAGTGGTTGTTTCAGCATGGTTTCTATCGTTTTCTTTTTGTTGTTAATATCTACAGTGATATTGAAAATTGTAAGCTAAGAAAATAAAATTATATGTAAAGGAAGGACAGTATATGAGTTTTGAAGATAGTATTAAAAGAGCACAAGAAACAAAAAATCAATCAAGCCAACAGCACACTTCAATTTCCACAAACCAGACGATTAACTTGGGTAAAGGTATTCCTGCTAATTATGAACTTAATAAATTGGGGCGTCCCACAAATGAAGGTTACGAAGGCGATACTACTGGTGAAATAATTAATGATTGATTATGCCCTTTTCATCATTGATACGTTCGAAAAGTATATGCAAAAGAGGGTGTCGCAAAATCATCAAAATAGATGATTGAGCGATATCCTCGCTTCATTTAAAAACAAAAATCCGGCAAAAGCTCCATTCAAAAGACTTTTGCCGGATTTTTGACGCACTTTAATAAACATTCCTATTTTATGCCGTTTTTTTCAATGGAAACAGGTGGCTCCCAAGTCGTTCTTTCTGGATTTTCGCATGAAGTTTATTGATATTATATCCTATACAAAGCAAAAGAATCTCCAGTTTTACCTTGGTTTTTCCACGGAGCAAAAATCTTTGGAAGTCATAATCATTTTTCAGAACTCCAAACGCTCCTTCTACCTGAATAGAACGGTTCATTCGGTACAACATTCCTTTTTCACTGAGAATGTTTGCGTAAGATTCCTGCCGCTTTTCCAGAAAACTTTTTGAAACATACAGCCGTTTATTCCCTTTTGCCTTGGTACATTTTTCTTTGTAAGCGCATCCCGTACAATCCTCACATTCATAGACCGTCTTCCACTTTTCATATGTCTGTGGTTTGATATATGGTGTTTGCTGCTTCTCTCTCAGGTAACTGTAAGCTTCTTCGCTTTCGTAACCGGAATCCGCTGTCACACTGGGATAGCGAAACTCCAGTTTTCCTTCCATCATTTTCAGAAATGGAATCAATGTCCATACATCATTTCTGTCCTGAAAAATATCTGTCGCTACGATATACTCACTATCCACCGCTATTTGAACGTTATATCCCGGCTTCAGTTGGGCATTCCGCATATGGTCATCCTTCATGTGCATGAAGGTCGCATCCGGGTCGGTTTTACAGTAATTATTTCTTCCTTGAAAACTTGTCGTATGCCAATCATACACCCTTTGGCGTTCCAAAAATCCGTGGAATAGTTCATAATACTTCTGATTTTTGCTTTTTCGGTTTCCTTAGAAAGTTCACCTGCTTTTTTGAGCCGGCTTACCATCTGATAAAAAAGATCTTCACAGGCTTCTGCAAGGAAGCCGGTACGAAAGAATCTTGAGCATGGTCTTAGGGTCTACTGCCGGATTTCTGCCTTTGGCAGAGTAAGCCTGATACAACAATGTGTAATCCAATTCCTCCAGTTCGTGGCTCAGCAGTCGGACAGAATCATCATCAGGAACCAAACCTTCCAAACTTAATGGCAAAACCAGTTGATAAGTCTCGCCGAATTCGGTATAATTTTTATGGTATTTGAGATATTTAGTCATATCTAATTATACCATGGATTGCGGACTCTTCGGAGTCCGTTTTCTGTTTTTGAACACAAAAATGGAGCGCTGCTCCAAGATGATTACTCATCTATTTTGCAACGCCCCCGTCCTATGTTTCTATACACTATAGATTCTCTTCGCATTCTTACGGAATATGTTTTCTGCTGTTTCTTTTCCTTCTGAGAGTGTCATAAACCCATCTTCAATCATCTCTGACAATGCCTTTGCCACTGCGTAACGTCCTGCCAGATATGCTCCATAGCTTTCAATCACTGTCCATGAATCACATCCCCATGTGATCGCATCCGCCTTTCCTGTCTCCAATAACTGTTTCAGAAAATAAACCGCTGTACTTGTAGAAATACTAGGCAGCCAGCAAATATCAGCATACACATTCGAATAATTATGGATCAATGCCAAAGCATCATCTGTCCACGGAAAACTTCCATGAAACAGCACAAATCTGGTTTCAGGATTTTTGCTGATCACTTCTCTGAGCAGCATCGCATTACTTCCTTCCAGTTTTCCAAGTCCGGTATGATTCTGAAACGGAATATCATATTTTGCCGCGATCTTGCAGATATGAAAATAGATATAATCCTGAAACGCGGTAATATCCTCCTGTTCTGCATTCTCGTTATGATATCCTTTTTCTGCCTCTTCATATGACCGTTCCAGAAAATGGATAGAACGATCATACGGAAGCGAAGACTTTAAAGCAACACATCCTTGTGCCATTTTTTCTTTGATGGTCTCTTCTATTCTATCCAGATACTGTTGAAAATCCATATCCTTTGGCCATCCGTATACCTGGAACGGATTATTGCCGTTATCATCGACTGTATCCGTCCTGTATCCAAACAGAAACTGATTGATCCGGTAAGTAGGAGTATATAACTCAGCATTTCCAAGATCTGTACCCGGTTCCCAATAACCATCCAGAACGATCTTATCATAGTGACATACTTTGCGCAGAAAATCATCATCTGACGCCACAGAATCAGAAAATTCTCTCAGGCTTTTCTCAAACCAGAGGTATGTCTCCTCATTCAGCCTTTGATCTGTACCCAAAAGTTTCTGCAGACTTTTCTCAATCCAGAAAAAATAGGAATTATGCCTCAGTCCTCTTACAAACTCTGCCGCTGCTTCCCTCGTTCCATCCCATGTACGATGACACCATCCCAGATAAGAATTCTCAACTAATTCTTTCAGTCCGTTTGGGAATCCTGATTTTTCAGGCAGCTTATGACAATGTGTATTTACAATGGCAATTGTATCTATGTAATCTGTTAGTTCTTGAAATACTGACATATGATCCCTCCTGTATCTATTTACAAATCTTTTCCGCGCACAAACTGTACCGCATGATTGAGTGCTTCAAATGTTTTTCCGTATGTCCAGTTAATAAAACCATGTACCATACCTTTCATGATATGATACTCTACTTTAACACCGGCATCTTCAAGCTTTGCCGCATACATAAGTCCCTGATCCAGCAATGGGTCACACTCTGCCGATATAAAACATGCCGGCGGCAGTTTTGACAGATTTTCCGCAAGAAGGGGCGAGGCATGCGGGTCCTTCTTCTCCTCTTCGCTGTTAAAATACAGAGCCATTGGATCTTCCATGCAGTTATACTCAAGAAAATATCCTTTACCATAGCGCTTCTCAGAATCCGTCATCTCTTCTTCTATGTTTGTCACCAACGGATAATATAATATCTGCCGGCTGATCGCGGGACCTTTCCTGTCCCTTGCCATCATAGATACCGAAGCCGCGAAATTTCCGCCGGAACTGTCCCCGCATACACTGATATCCGCGGGATCACCCCCATAGCCTTTTATATTCTCTTCTGTCCATACAAGTGTGCTGTACGCCTCTTCTAGTCCTTTCGGGAATTTATATTCCGGCGCAAGATGATAATTCGGCGCTACAACTATCATGTCCCCATAATACGAGAGATACCGGTGGACATACTCATATACCTCAATACTGTTCATAGAAAACGCGCCGCCATGATAGAATATGACTACCGGATACGTCTTTCTTTTACCGGGAATATAAACTCTGACACGAAACTTTCTGTCTTCACACCGGCACAGAGTATCCTCCGTTTGTACTGTCATGATATCCCGGTAGCAGACACACTTTTGATAAGCCGCCGTCATCGCTGCTATTGATTCGTAATTGCTTTGAATTCTCCATTCTTTCCGATGCTCCATATCCATGATCTGGGCTCCATAATATTCACTTCCGGCGCCGCTTCTCCATATTCAGGCTGTAAAAATTTTCTATAAAGATCCATACTAAACCGCCTTCCTTACTTTTTTCTTCCCGGCAAGCTGTTTTTGAATTCCGTCTAAGCATACTGCCCCAAGGAAAATACATCCTCTAATGATCAGCTGGTAATATTCACTGATATTTAAAATCGTCATTCCATTAGTCAGTACGCCGATGATCAGCACTCCGCATACTGCTGTAGAAATGCGCCCTTCACCGGTCAGGCTGACTCCGCCGATAACCGCCGCTGTCAGACAGTCCATTTCCATATTCTTTCCTGCTGTAGGCTGACCGGAACTAATCCTTGCAAGCATGATGATTCCCGCAAGTCCAGATAAAAATCCCCCGATGGCGTAAGTCGCGACTTTTAATTTTCCCGTATTGATCCCGGACAGTCTTGCCGCTTCTTCATTACTTCCGACAGCATAAAAATGTCTCCCTATATAAGTGCGGTTTAAAATAACTGCTGCAATGGCAATCACTATAATAAATAAAATCACCGGCAGAGGAATGCTTCCTACATAGCCCTGTCCTACCACCTTTGCTCCATCCGGCAGATTGGATACCGGCATTCCTCCGCATATCAGATACGCCGCCCCCTGCAATATGATCTGCAGCGCCAGTGTTCCGATCATCGGAAAAATATTTGTTTTAACAATAATGATACCTGTGACCAGACCGATCAGTGTTGCCACAAGCAGTCCTGTAAGATACGCCGGAATCAGACCCAGCTGCGCCTGTGTCAGCAGAACAGCCACTAATACAGACTGAAGGGAAATAACCGAACCAAGAGACAGATCGATTCCGCCCGCTATCATAACAAATAACAGTCCGATCGTCGCAATTCCCATAATAGAAGACTGGCGGACTACAGTAAACAAATTAGACATTGTTAAAAAAGACTCTGGCTGCAGCACGCCAAATAATATAATCAAAAATAGTAATATCACTAATACAAAATACTGTTTTATAAAATTTTTCAATTTATCCATTTTACGCTCCTCCTAAGTCGTAATGTTCGATGCATACTTAAGAATCTTATCCTGTGAAAAATCTTCTTTTTGAAGTTCTCCTACAATATTGCCTTCTGCCATCACCAGCATACGGTCAGACATCCCCATAATCTCTTCCATCTCTGAAGATATCATGATGATTCCCAGTCCTTCTTCCGTCAGTTTATTGATCAGCTCATAGATTTCCTGCTTTGCTCCCACGTCAATCCCTCGTGTAGGCTCATCGAGGATCAATATCTTTGATTTACTCGCCAGCCATTTAGCAACTGCCACTTTCTGCTGATTTCCACCGGAGAGATTCCCTACTAACTGATTGATCGTCGGAGTCTTGATCCGCAATGCGTCTTTATACTCATTGACACATTCATTTTCCTTTTTTGCATCAATAAATATAAATCGGGACAATCTTCTTAAGATCGGAAGAGTAATGTTCCACCGGATTGACATCTTCAGCAATACTCCCTGATTCTTCCTATCCTCAGAAACATAGGCAATTCCTTTTTCTATAGCATCTTTAGGAGAATGGATCGAAACTTTTTCTCCCTTTACATAGACTTCTCCAGAGTATTTCTTATCCGCGCCAATGATCAGTCTTGCGATCTCTGTCCTTCCGGCCCCCACCAGACCTGCGATTCCTACGATCTCTCCCTCTCTTACATAAAAGGATGTCTCCGCATTGGAAGGTCCGGCGATATTTTTTATCTCTAAAAGCTTCTCCCCATATTTGGGAGTTCTTGGAGGATATGTTTCGGTCAGCTCACGCCCCACCATATCAAAGATCAACTGATTCCTTGTAGTATCCTGTATGTCTGTTGTCTTTATTACCTGACCGTCACGCATAACTGTTACCCTGTCGCACAATTCAAATATCTCATCCATCCGGTGGGATATATAAATAACAGATACACCCTTTTCTTTCAGATTTTTTACTAATTTAAAAAGAATCTCTACTTCATTATCTGTAAGCGGAGCCGTCGGCTCATCCATGATCAATAACTTTACGTTTTTAGCCAGTGCTTTTGATATCTCTACCAACTGCATGTAAGCAACTGTCAGATCCCTGATCTTTGTCCCCGGATCAATATCTGCGTTCAGCGACTCCAAAACTTCCATTGTTTTATTCGACAGCTTCTTCTTATCTATAAATAAACCTTCGTTTACTTTATTTCCCATATAGATATTTTCTTCTACCGACAATGAAGGAGCAAGATTGAACTCTTGATATATTGCTTCTATCCCTATCTGTCCCGACAAAATTGGATTCAATTCTGTGTAACTTTTTCCCTGATATATGATACTTCCCTCATCAGGCTTTATCGCGCCTGTGATGATCTTTATCAGTGTTGATTTTCCTGCACCGTTTTCACCTACTAATGCATGGACCTCTCCTTCCTTTACCGAAAAAGAGATGTTATCTAATGCTACTACGCCCGGATATCTTTTCGTAACATTTTTTATTTCTAATATATTATCCATATGTAAGTCTTCACCTCACCCATAATCCATTGCTTCCAAAAAATTAATGGTATAGCATACAATCTATACCATTAATCTGTGTCCTCTCTATTTCTGACTTGCAATATATTCCTCAACATTGTCTGGGGTTATCGGATCAAGCGGGAACAAGACTTCTCTTTCATCCAACTTTCCATTTTCTGTCAATTCAATTGCCATATCAATAAAATAGTCCGAATGGAGCAGCATATTGGTAGTAACTGTTGCTTTAAACACGCCATTTTCTTTCAATGCCGCCAAAGCGTCATCAACTGCATCTCCTCCAAACATTCCTAATTTATCGCCTTTGATACCTGCAGATTTGAAAGACTCATAAACTCCTAATACTCCGGCATCATTGATTCCGACAACTACATTCAGATCAGGATTAGACTGCACCCATGCATCTCCGACATCCACACCCTCCGGAGTATATCCGGCTTTTGCTGTCACTACAACCTCAGCGCTTGGCGCAAGTTCCTTTAACGCATCTAAAATGCCTTCTTCCCTTGTTACCAGGAACGGATAATCCGGATAATTGCACACGCCTACTTTAGCTTTTTCAGACTCTTTAAAATTCTCGTTGATCCATTCTGCAGCGTTTTTCCCGATCGCGTATCCATACTCATGATTGTCAATTCCGATAAATCCGGATGTACCTTCGATGTCTGAATCATATGAGATAAATTTAACACCTGCACTCTCTGCATTTGCCGCTGCATCTTTGAGAGCATCCGCATCCGTGACATGACAGATGATAGCTGTACATCCTGCCTCTACAAAGTTCTCGATACCAGTGATCTTATCGCTGATCTCCGGACATTCCTTTACAGTGAGAGTTACACCTTTCTTCTCTGCATCTGCCTGCATATTCTGTACCAGATGAGCGAAAAACGCGTCTGACATATCACTGACAACAAAACCAATCTTTACCTTTTTTGAATCATCCTTTGATTCTGTTGTCTCAGAAGATTCCCCTCCCCCGGAACTGCCGCATCCGGCCAATGACCAGATCATCATCAAAACCATAACTAATGCTGCTGTTTTTTTCCACACTGTTTTCATTTCTTCTTCCTCCTTTAGGTTATTGATGACCATATTATAACCACTATGAACATACACAACAATGCGGGAGATTTTGGAATATGTGTATTTTTATTGGAAATACTCAGAAAACTTCTTCCTGTCAACTTCTCTGACGATCCGGTTATGCTCTATCACTATCATCCGGTCACAGAAAGGCATCAGATGAGAAATGTCCGCGCTGCCAAGCACTATGCACGTTCCTTTCCGCTTAAACTCCAGCAGCAAGATCTCAAGCTGCCGTCTTGATACGGCATCCAGCCTTAAAAATGGTTGGAAACAAAACAGGATTTTGGGATTCGCAAGCTGCCATCTATGGTATATGATCTGCATCGCATCCCTTCTGCTCACACTTCCCATTTCCTGATTGATCCGTGTATTTTCACAGATTTCCATCCCGATTTTATCAAGGTATTTCTTGACTCTTCCATTGATAAAACACCCGAACATGGTTGTCTTTTTATAGATTGCCATCTCCATATTCTCACGCACAGAAAGATCAGGAAAAATAAGCGACTGATATTGCTCTCCATCTACAACACCGATATGGTTCTTTACTAATTTATATTCTGAATCAGCCTTATATACCGAGCCGTCAATAATCAGATTCCCCTTGTAATATCTGCGTCCAAGCAGCAGCCTTCTTAACTCTCTGCTGAATTTGTCCTGAAAATCATATATCCCGAGTATCTCTCCTTTCCTGCAGTCAAAAGACAGATCGTCAAAATATTCGTTTTGTATATGATCTGCCCGGAAAATGACTTTACCTGCTGCCGCATTATGTCCCTCTTCTGACTCCTGAGATTTCTTCTGTCCTGCAAGACATTCTAAAAGCTTCTGTTTATCATACTCTTTCTTATAGAACATCATGCCATTCCTGCCCTGACGGATTATCATGATTTTATCTGATATCTCAGTGATAGAATCCGGATAACTGTTGATCCATAATATGGATACTCCTTCTTCTTTGAACCGCTCTAATATACCTATGATCTGATCGATCCTGTCAAACGAACAATCCTCCAGTATATCATCAACTACGATCAATCTGGCGCGTTTTACATACGCGCGCATCAGACGTAGAACATAACACTCATACCTGCTGAGTTTTATTGCCTTTTTTTCCGGCGCGATTTCAATGCCAAATGACTCGAACAATCTTTTAGCCTGCTGGATCATCTTCTTTTTTGATACACTTAACTGAAAATAATTGATCTTTTCAATGATATATAAATTTTCAGCCACACTCAGATTCGGTATGATCAGCTCCTGATTGCCGATAAAAAATATTCCATTCAACTTCTCAACCGGCAGTATCTTCCCCTTTTCGTAATATTTGCCTGTAAACCATATTTTCCCCTCATCAATGCTCTCATCGCCAAATAAAACCGAATATATTTCCTCTTTACCACTGCCTTCAAGCCCGATCAGATTTATGATCTCTCCGCTTAAAATTTCCATAAAGAAATGGTCTAATACTCTGCTTCGCGCTTTTTCTTTTGTAATATCTTTCATTAACAAAACATCATTCTTCATCGTTAATTCATGTATTCCTCAATCTGATATATGAGCGGCATAGATATATGCACCTGCGTGCCGACTCCCAGCTCACTGACAACCACCATATACGCCTTTTCTTCCCAATAAAGCTTTAATCTTTTTCTTATATTCTTTACCGCGACTCCATTGTGGCGCTTTGTGTTTTCTCTGGACAGATTATCCTCATTTCTGTCATCCAGATCACAGTTGAGCTCATCCACCTTTTCCTGTGTCATCCCCATTCCGTCATCCGCGACATTAATCTTAAGGCTTGATTTTGTTGCCGTAATATGTATTGTGATCTTTCCCGCCCCCATCTTCATCTCCAGTCCATGGTAAATAGCATTTTCAATGACTGGCTGCAGGATCAGCTTAGGGATATAACAATTACTCACCAGACTTTCTTCAATATCATGATATATGATCTCACAGGATATCTTATCTCCAAATCTGGTCTTTTGTATATTAAAATAGTTCATTCCATTCTTCAATTCATCCTTCAGATATACAAATGTTTCTTTTCGGCTGATATTGTACCGGAAATAGTTCGCAAGGGATAACGTCATCCCCGCAATCTTCTCCTCCCCATTCAGTAATGCCTCCCCACGTATCACTTCCAGCGTATTATATAAAAAATGGGGATTTATCTGATCCTGAAGATTATTGATCTCAGCATTCTTCTCAAGAATTTCGGCATTTTTCTCTTTAAGGGCTATAGAATCCAGAGATGAAATAATGCTTACGATCTCTTGTATCATATCATCATCTTTCATCTGTCCATGATTCAGTTCTTTGATCTGCCACGTAAGTCTGAGATTCGGCAGATAAATATCTCTGTAAAACCAAAAAAAATATATAATGCCTATTACAAGCTCTGACAAAATCATTAAAATATCCAGTAATGTGTGCTTTGGAATGCAAATGACCAGAATAATATTTCCTGACATTAACAGCAGCCACACAACCATGCCTGTTATCATGAATTTTTTCATTTTTTTTGACGAATATTTTCTTCTTTGCATATTTTCCCTTCTTTATGAATATAGCTTTCTATATTCAGACGGTTTAAGGCCTACCTGCTTTGCAAACTGTTTGCTGAAATATCTTGCATCCTGATACCCAGAGCGATAAGCAATCTCACTGACGCTCAAACCCGTCTCCACTAAGAGGCGGCTCGCCTGTTTTACCCTGCATTGTATCAAGTATTCCGAATAAGTCATACCTGTCTCTTTCTTAAATACAGAACTTAAATAAGACGCGTTCATCTCCACCAATTCCGCTAACTGGTTAAGACTGATTTCCTGCATATAATTGCTCTCAATGTATTCTTTTACTATCCGGATCGGTTTGATGTCTTTCTGCTTCTTTTCTTCATCAAGATATTCAAGGATCTCTTTTATCAGATCTTCTGTCACTGAAAGAAGCTGTCTCTCCCGTTTCGTATTATCAACTCTGACATTCCATTTTTTAAAACTATTTTCATAGTCAAGGTTATCTAAATGTTGTTTACAGTAGTCTGCCAGCAGGTCCACATAAATGATCAGAACATCAAAAAACAGGATCGGCGAATAATTTTCATATGAAAACTTGATCCTCCTCAGTGTCGATGCCACACATTCCTGCGCTCCTTTTATATCTCCGGAGACTATTTTGGAAATGTAGCCCTGCTTGTTCTTTTCTGTTACAACCGCTTCGATATTGTACGAATCAAAATGATAATTTTCTAAATATATAATCCCTGTATCTGCGATCTGTATCCTATATTTGATCGCATCCACAGCAGTCTTAAGACAGAGACTGGACTCAGAAAAATTATTCATCTTCTGTCCCACTCCTATAACCACAGAAAACCCTTCAAACCGGTCCACATACTTTTTGATATTCTCATACAATTCCTCTATCTTTTTCTTAACAAGAGTCTCCTGCTCTATCTTATAGTTAAATAAAGTAATGATTCCGGAATTCATATCTGCAGTGATATGCTCTTTACATACCTTTCCCAAAATACCAGTATATTTTTCCAGTTCTTTTACTATCGAACCAATGCTCTCTCCCTCTTCCCCGCCAGTATCTATCTTAACAAACGCAGCTTGAAAAACACCTTCTTCGAACCTTGTACTGTATTCTCTGTTTATGCTATCTCTGTCAGCGCCTTCCTCCTTTTTATCCTGTCCCCAGATCATAGAAGTCAGAAACTTTTTTTTCATCTTATCCTTCGTCGCTTTAATCTCCAACCTCAGGTTGTTTTCGTAAGTATCATGCGCTCTTTTATCCAATATCGCTTCCCTGATTTCCTGTGCGATCTCTAATAATTTATCCTCCTCTATGGGTTTTAGAAGATAATACTTAACGCCATATTTCATGGCGTTCTGGGCATACTCAAACTGCCTGAAACCACTGATCATAACAAATTCAGCTTCAATCTGCGCTTCTTTCGTCTTTTTTATCAGCTCAATGCCATCATAACCCGGCATACGAATATCGGATATAATAACATCAGGCTGTTCTTTTTTGATCATTTCAAATGCATCTACTCCCGTATATGCCATCCCGATGATTTCAAATCCTAACTTCTTCCAGTCCAATAACCGGGCAATCAAAAAACAAATTGTTTTTTCATCATCTGCTATCAATAGTTTCAACATGCTGTACCTCCATTTCCCTGCCATATCAACCGGCAGGCAAGACAAACGATCCTCCTGCAAAATCCTCATTTTTCATGTAAATTACACATAAAAAAGCTAGAGATACCTAGCTTTCATCCAATGTCCGTCGGCTGCGCCGGCAGCCATCAGCTCTCTGTTTTTCATTTTCAATCATAACATACATCTTTCAGACAAGCAAATAATATTCTCTTTTGAAAAATCACGTCTCATGAAGATTAAAAGTCCGGGACACAACAGCCGCGCCCCTGTACAGTAAATAAAGCCGGAAGATCTCTCCCCGGCTTCATTTATATATTTTAAACTCAAACTTCGCATTTGAATAAGCGCAGCTGCACCTTGAAAATTCGATAAAAACTGGCAATAAAATAGCATGATTCACTGCCCTTCTCCCAAATACCATTCGTCAATATCATCCACCTCTTCAACATCGGAATAATCATACTTTTTTATTCCGCCATTATCTTTCTCTATACTTTCCTTTTCTTTCTGCAAATCAACCTCTTCCTGAAACATTTCTTTTAACATCTGTACGTTCGCACTATCATATGGATGGACATCTTCGATAAGTTCTTGAATTTCTTCTTCACAATCTTCGATAATTGCCTGCATATCCGTATATGTATCTACTGTTACAATAGATTTTACATATCCCATTGATACGGCAACCGTTTTTTGATTGACATTATTTTTCATCAAAAGCGTAGCATATGTATGCCGTTACGGTATAATAACGACAAACGGAAAAAGCCTTTATTTTCAAGGGATCCACGCGTTTGCCGTCATTTATTCAATTCCTTTTCTAAGTTGAAATATGACGAGAAAATTATCGAATAAAGGAGGCTGTTTCATTAACGACAAAAACAAGATGGTTAGCCGGGTATTATTCCGTTTCCTATTGTATTTTTAATTCATTCTACTCATTCTAACAAAATAATTGACAAGAATGAGTAGAATGAGTAGAATGTGGGTAGAATAAAATTAGGAGGCGGTTAAATGATTTTCCAG
>OFFJ01002099.1_pt1 | contig 13207 bp, 6 predicted proteins | sample 1521261 | NCBI WGS metagenome assembly OFFJ01 (sample SAMEA3504122, study PRJEB24116) | mouse gut metagenome | biome: mouse gut; feature: mouse-associated habitat; material: faeces | place: Denmark | collected 2011 | reverse complement strand
CATTGAGGCAATAGATTGCCTCCTTGACGACATTGCTGCCGGGAAAAAATACATGAAGGTGTACCGTCAGATGAAAATGTATAACGACGCCGATACCAACCCCGTGCTATACGCAAAAAAATAAAACGCCTCAGATATAGGGATTATGTGAACAATGGGAGCTATGAAACCTGCCTACGGGTCATAGCTCCCATAACACTGAGGTAACCCCGATTTGCCTATCGGGTAACCCGGCCAGAAAGCCGTTGCATCTTTTGAACCAACAAGGGGGGCGTCAATGTTAATTAACCGAGGAGAGGGGCGACACAGGGAGGGGAACAGTTTCAACATCAAAGTCATCTTGGCTTTTTAAGTAATGATGACCTCATCATACCTATTTATTTTTGAGAAACAGTGAAGAAGGTAATCAATTATATTTTAAAGACAATCATGTGGTCGGTAGTCGGGATAATCGGGCTGCTGGTTCTTGCCGTAGTGTTGCTCTACCTCCCTCCTGTTCAAAACCTGGTGGTCAAGAAGGCGCTGGAAAGCGTCAACAAGTCGGGCGATATGCACATCTCCGTAAAAAAACTGCGGCTCGGCTTCCCCCTCGACCTCACCATCGACTCACTGAGCATGCAGGCTCCCGGCATGGACATTGCTGCCGGGAAAGCTGCTGCCGACATTGCCTTCATGCCGCTGTTGGGAGGGAACGCCGTGGTGCGCGACCTCTCTGTCAACGATGCCATCATTAATCTCGGCACCCCCGATTCCGCGCTTTATATGCGCTCATCCGTAAAACTGGCACGCCTCGAAGATGCAAATGTCGGATTGTTTTCCAACCATATCGACATCGGGCGGCTTACCGCGTCGGGCGGCGACATATCCATGATTATGACCCCCGACACCGTGCCTGCCCCTAAATCAGAAAGCGCGCCTGCCACATGGGAAATAAACCTTGACAAGGCAAGGCTCGAAAAAATCGGCTACCGCATGCAGATGCTCCCCACAATCGACAGCCTGGCATGCAACCTGCCCGTTGCGGAACTTACACACGGGGAAATCAGCCTGCGCCACAACACCATCAACATCGGGGAAATAGCAATTTCGGGTGTTGATGCCACATACATCGTCCCGACACAGGAATATATCGCATCACACCCGGCACCCGTAATCCAAGCCGACACGACCGGCACCGTGGTCACCCCTTGGTCTATAACCGCCGCCAAACTAAGGCTCGACGGCTCTCATGCCCTATATGCGACCAAAGGTGCCATACCTTCCGAAAATTTCGACCCGGCATATATCGAAGCCAGCGAAATCCATATCGCCGTCGACTCGTTTTCCAACCGAGGTAGCGAGATACGCGTGCCACTCACCAGGCTTTCAGCCCGCGAACGCTGCGGGATAGCACTCGATGCATCCGGGCTGTTCGAAATGGATTCCCTGTCGATGCAGGCACACGGGTTCTCTATAAACACCCCGGCATCAAAAATCACACTCGACGCCATGATGGGGCTTGACACCGTCAATCCTCCGCTTGACGTCAGGTTGAGCGCCTCAATAAGCCCCGACGACCTGAAAAAGCTCACACCGGCGGCGGCCGCCCCTATAGCAGCCACACTCCCCCCTTACACCCCGCTCGACCTGCAAGCCGACATCGAAGGAAGGATGAACAACCTAGACATAAAACGGCTGAGTGCCGACCTGCCCCGCCACATCTCTATAGCCGTGACCGGCACAATTGCCGATTATTCCGACATAAACCGTGCCGTAGGGAATCTGCGCATAACCGGCTCCTTGCCAAACGGCAACTTCATAAAACCGGCATTGTTCGATGCCAAGACAGGCCGCCAGGTAAACCTGCCGCCACTGCGGCTTCTCGGCACCACCAGCCTCAACCGAGGCGTGATTGCAGGGAATCTGAAAGCTGTTACCGGCAAAGGCGATGTGGCCCTCGACGCCAGGTGGGATAACCGCCGCGAAGCATATGAGGTAAACCTCGATATGAACACCTTCCCCATCCAGTCAATCCTCCCCCTCGCCGGTGCCCGCGACATTGATGCGACCGTTGCCGTGACAGGGTTGGGAATCGACCCGTTCTCGCCCAAAACAAAAGCAACAGCAAAAATAGCCCTTGACCATGTGGAATATATGGGTAGGAACTATGACGATGTGACACTTGACGCCATTGTGGCCGACGGACATGCCGCCATAGAGGCCCTATCCCGCAACCGAAACGCCAACTTCTCGCTAAAAGCCGACGGCAACCTATCGGGCGACACCTATGATTGGAACTTCGACGGAAATATCCGCCACATCGACCTCCGCGCCCTCGCGCTATCCGACACCACGGCCGATGGTTCTATAACCCTTTCCGGCAACGCACGCCTGCGTCCGGCGGTGGCAGCCACAAGGCGCACATCCGCACGCCCCATGACCATCTATGCGAATGTCAACATTGCCGACCTCTACTGGCATATGCCCGGTGATGCCGTCAATGCAAACGATATAGCCATTGAATTCAATGCCGACACAACCCTGACCGATGCCGCTCTCACCAACCGCGACCTGGCGCTGAAATTCTATGCGCCGGTGCCGCTCGACACCCTGACAAAACGGTTCGGATGGGCAGCCATGGTTCTCAACCGCGACATGGAGCGCCGACGCCTGGCAATCGACACACTTCAACGCGCCCTCCCCCCGTTCTCCCTCAACTTGCAGGCTGGAACCGACAACATCCTGTCGAACTACCTGCTCGGTAGCGACATATCATTCCAGACCCTACATGTCAACGCTCTTAACGACAGCCTGCTCACACTCAACGCCTATTGTGACGGTGTAAAATCAGGCGAAACAAAACTCGACACCCTGACCCTTTCGATGAAGCAACGCAACAACTATATGCTTTACGAGGCAAAGATGCGCAACCGTCCAGGCACTTTCGACCAATTCGCGTCAGTCGATGCCAAAGGTTATATCAATGCAGACCGTATAGCCCTCATCTTCAAGCAACAGAACCTGGCGGGAGAAACGGGCTACAGCCTCGGGGCAATGGCACGTGTCGACGATAAGAACACAATCGAACTCCGGTTTGTGCCATACCACCCCGTTATCGGTTATAAGGATTGGGAAATAAACAAGGACAACTTCATCCGCTATAACCTTCAATCGCAGCATCTCGACGCGAATCTCGACCTGCACAACTCCGTCAGCTCCGTGCACCTTTTCACGGAGCATCAGGAAAACGACTCACTGCAGGAGGACGTAATCCTTAAGGTGAAAGACATAAAGCTATCCGACTGGCTGGCGCTCAACCCGTTCGCGCCACCGATTACCGGCGACCTCTCTGCCGACATGCGCCTGTCGTGGCAAAAGCCCGACCTCAACGGCAACGGCACGGTGTCGCTCACCGGGTTCAACTACGGGAAGAAAAAAGTAGGCGATTTCGAGCTTGCGCTTGATGTCAGCACCAACACCGCAGGCACAATCCGGGCCAACACATCGCTGATGGTCAACGGTGTCAAGGCGATAACGGCCACAGGCAACCTCAACGACTCCACTGCCGAGCATCCATTCCTGCTCGACTTCAAGATGATAAGGTTCCCCCTCTCGGTGGCAAACCCATTTCTGCCGCAAGGCACTGCAAGCCTCTCGGGTGTGCTCAACGGCGAAATGGACATAACCGGCGACATGGCCAACCCCATATTCAACGGATTCCTCGATTTCGACACAACCACCGTCAACGTGGAGATGCTCGGCACACCGTTCCGTTTCTCCGAAGATAAAATCCCTGTAACGGATAACGTGGTCAGATTCGACAACTTCACAATCACAGGGGTGAACAACAACCCTCTCGGAATCAACGGCACTGTCGACATGTCGTCGATGGCATCACCGAAACTCGATCTCGCGCTCCAAGCCCGGAACATGCAGATTGTAGGGTCGAAAAAGCAACGCCGGAGCCAGGTCTACGGCAAAGCATTCATCGACCTTGATGCCAAAGTGAAAGGCTCCATGCAATTCCTCGATGTCGATGCGGCTATGAACCTGCTGCCCGGCACCAACGTGACCTATGTAATGGCCGACGCCGTAAACGAGCTTACATCACGTAGCAACCAGGATATGGTAAAATTCGTCAACTTCAAAGATACGACAGTAGTTGCCGATGCCGACACCATTGCGTCACCTTCGATGATGATGAACCTCGACGCACGTCTGACCATATCGACAGGCACAACCGTCAACGTCGAACTCGACCCGCAAGGCAAAAGCAAGGTGCAGCTACACTCGTCGGGAACTGTGAACTACACTACCGACTATATGAACGACGAACACTTCACCGGGCGCATCAATATCAACAACGGCTTCGTGAAATACTCAGTGCCGGTGATAGGTGAGAAATCGTTTGACTTCAAGGAGGGCAGCTATGTGGAATTCAGCGGCGACATGCTCAACCCGACACTCCATGTGCTGGCTTACGACCAAATCAGGGCAAACGTTGCACAGGACGGCACAAACTCCCGCGTCGTGAACTTCGATGTCGGGCTTACCGTAACCGGCACCCTCAACCAGATGAACGTGGTGTTTGACCTCGAATGCCCCGACGACATCACAATTGCCAACGAACTCAAATCGATGAGTCCCGAACAACGTGCCAACCAGGCTATGAACCTGCTGCTCTACAACACCTACCGCAGCGGCGGCACCCAGACCATCAGCAGCGGCAACGCAGGCACAAACGCGCTGTTCAACTTCCTTGAATCGCAACTTAACTCCTGGGCATCATCAGCCATAAAAGGTGTTGACATATCGTTCGGCATCAACCAGTACGACAAAACTGTCAACGGAGCCAACACAACAGCGATGAATTATAGCTACCGTGTGAGCAAATCGCTGTTCGACGACCGCTTCAAGATAGTGGTCGGCGGCAACTACACCACCGATGCCGAAGCCGATGAGAACTTCGCGCAAAACCTGATAGCCGACATCTCGTTCGAATACATGCTCAACAAAGCGGGAACAATGTATGTGCGCCTGTTCCGTCACACCGGCTACGAAAGCATCCTTGAAGGGGAAATAACCCAGACCGGCGTAGGTTTCGTCTACAAGAAGAAGATCGGACGCCTGTCGGAACTGTTCAACTTCATGCACAAACGGCCTGAAACCCCGCAGATGCAGCCACCGCAACAAGGTCTACCCGCACAGGCTGCCCCTGCCCAGGTTCCACCGCCGGGCGACCGCCCTGTACCGAAAACCGACAACACTCAGAAATCAGCAATCAAACCCGACAACACTGACCACGAAAATGAAACCGACCGATAACACCACCTCATGCACACGCCGCATAATGCAGACACTGGCCGTGTGTGCCGGTGTGCTCATCGTCGGCGCATGCTCCACCACAAAGCGAATCCCCGAAGGGGAACAGCTCTACACCGGCATTAAAAAAATCGACATCACCGCTCCCGAAGGCGACAAAGTGCCCGAAGGGGTGGCCGGGCAGATTACAGAAGCCGTAGGCGTGCCGCCAAACAACGCGATATTCAAGTCACCGAAATACCGATGGCCTTTCCCTGTGGGGCTGTGGGTCTATAACAACTGGGACGATCCGGGCAAAGGAATCAAGCACTGGCTCTACGACAAACTTGTGTCTGAGCCGGTACTGGTGTCAGACGTAAGGCCGCAAATCCGCACACGCATGGTCGACGAAATCCTCGACAACAACGGCTACTTCCGTGGGAATGCCACCTACGAGACAATCGACCAAAAAGACCCCAAGAAGGCCAAGATAAGCTATACAATAAAGACGGGGCCGGCCTACACCCTCGACTCAATCGGGTTCCTGCCTGACACATGCCTGCTCAACCACCTCATCGACTCCATCGCAATGCGCGACCCCTACCTGCGTGCAGGGGAACGCTACTCGACCGACTCCCTTTCGGCCGTGCGGACGCGCATCACAAACAAACTCCGAAACCGGGGATTCTACTTTTTCCGCCCCGACTATATCGAGTATCTCGCCGACTCTGTCAACCAGCCTTTCAAAATAGACCTTCGGATGATGCTGGCCAACAACATACCCGCCCCTATGCTTGCGCGCTACACAACAGGCGACATAACGGTGTACGCATTCCGTAACCAGGGAGGGGGCACCCCCGACACGATACACACCTCGCGGGGTACCCTTATCCAGATGAAACCGTCGCGCCTGCGCCACCAGCTCATTCCCGAATGTGTCACCTTCCGACAAGGGAAAGTGTTTGCCGTTCGCGACATGAACAGAACGCAGACACGCCTTGCCCGTCTCGGGATTTTCAACGCCATCAATATCGACGTGGTGCCGGATTCCGCCCGCAACGACCGCAAACTCAACGTAATTGTGAACTGCACATTCGACACCCCCCTGGAAGCTACCGTCGAACTCAATGCCTCCTCGAAATCAAACTCCTATATCGGGCCTGGAATCCTTCTCGGCCTGACCAACCGCAATATTTTCGGCGGGGGCGAGCAATTCAACGTCACCCTTACAGGCAATTACGAATGGCAGACAGGCAAGGGCAAATCATCGCTGTTCAACTCCTATGAATTGGGGATATCGACCTCTCTTGCAGTGCCTCGGCTACTCGCGCCCGGCTTTATCAAGCGCCGAAACCGCAACCTCAACTGGACGCGTTTCACTTTGGATTTCGACATCCTTAACCGCCCGCACTATTTCAAGATGGCGCAGTTCAATTTCTCGTTCAACTACGACTGGCAATCATCGCGCTACTCCTCCCATACCCTCACACCATTCAAACTGACCTACACAAACCTGCTCAACACCACCCAGGTGTTCGACTCCATCACCAATGCAAACCCGGCGATAGCCCTGAGTTTCCGCAGCCAGTATATCCCCCAGTTGAGCTACACTTACACCTACGACCGGGCATTTGACCGCGACAACGCCATCACCTGGCAGACAACCCTGCAAGAGGCCGGCAACCTGTTTTGGAGCGTTTACGAACTATGCGGCAAACATGGTGAGAAAGAATTGTTTGGCACACCGTTCTCACAATTCGTCAAAGGTACCACCCAGCTCGTTTATAACCGCCGGCTTTGGGGCGACAACTGGCTGGTGAGCCGTGTGGCCCTCGGCGCGGCACATGCCTACGGCAACGCCAAGGAAGTGCCCTATGCCGAGCAGTTCTATGTAGGTGGTGCCAACTCAATCCGCGCATTCACAGTTCGTTCCCTTGGTCCGGGAAGCTACAGGCCGCCGGAGGATGTGCGCGACAGCTACTTTGACCAGACCGGTACATTCAAATTCGAAATGAACCTTGAATACCGTTTCCCAATAATCGGCCCGCTCCACGGCGCCGTATTCATCGACGCGGGCAACGTGTGGCTCCTCAAGGATGACCCACTCCGTCCCGGCGGACAGCTTAAGGCATCCACCTTCCTGCGCGACATTGCCCTAGGCACAGGTGCCGGTCTCCGCTTCGACATAGGTATGCTCGTTATACGAGGTGACCTCGGCATAGGTATCCACGCCCCCTACGACACCGGCAAGAAAGGCTACTACAACATGGAATCGTTCGGAAAATCCCTCGCATTCCACCTAGCTATAGGATACCCGTTCTAAGTTGTAAGTTATAAGTTATAAGTTATAAGTTATAAGTTATAAGTTGTAAGTTATAAGTTGTAAGTTGTAAGTTGTAAGCGAAGATACCGACGGAGGTTTTAGCCGTCGGTATCTTCGCTTACTATTTGGTCGCAATATTGTAATCCGACTGATTACATCAGCAGGAGGATGACCAGCTGCACAAGGATGACGCGGGCAAACATGCTGATAGGATAAACGGTGGCATAAGCCACTGACGGGCGGTCGCCGGGAAGGGTGGAGTTGGCATATTCCAAAGCCATGGGGTTGGCCATGGAGCCGCAGAGCATGCCGGTTACCGTGCCGAAATCAAGATGCATAAATCTCACGGCAACCAGGCCGAGCAACACCACCGGCACGATTGTCAGGAAGGCTCCGATGCCTATCCACATCACCCCTTCGGCACGGAACACCGATTCAAAGAATCCGGCGCCTGACGACAGGCCGAGGCATGCCAGGAAAAGCGACAGCCCTATGGCTCGAAGCATCAGGTTGGCACTGGCAGTGGTGTAGGTAATCATATGGAAGCGCGAGCCGAAAGTGCCGACAAGGATACCCATTATGATAGGGCCACCAGCCAGACCGAGGCTCACAGGCACGCCTACCCCGGGGAAATGGAACGGCACCGCACCCAATGCCACACCCAAAACTATGCCGATGAAAACGGCGAACAGGTTGGGTTCATCCAGGGTGTTGACGGTGTTACCGATCAGCGGTTCGATTTTGTCGATAGCTTTCTGCTCACCGACCACAACTATTTTGTCGCCGAACTGCAACCGCAGATCGGGTGCTGCAAGCAAGGGTACACCGCTTCGGTAAACCCGGCTTATATTCACCCCATAAAGGTTGCGGAGTCTGAGCGAGCCAAGCGTCTTGCCGTTGAGCTGGCGGCGCGTCACAATGAACTGGTGCGACACAAGCTGGCGGTCGACAGCATTCCAGTCAATCCCGGCATCATTCCAGTCGGTGTTATCCTGTTCCCCGAAAATCACATGCAGGCGCTCCACATCCTCAGGTGTGCTTACCACCAGCAGGCGGTCGTGCATCTCAAGCACGGTGGTAGAGGTCGGAATCGACACCACCCCGTCACGCCAAAGACGCGAAATCACAAAATGGCAATCAAACATCCGGGCGGCATCGGCCACGCTCTTTCCCACAATCCCCTTGTTGGTCACCTCAAACTCGGTGATTTTAGGTTTGGGAATCTCATGAAGCGGGGCCGACGATATATCCGACTGCCTTACAAAAACTTTCCTCATGAACACTATGGCCAGAATCACCCCCACCACGCCAAGTGGATACGCCACCGCACACCCAAGGGCAGGTGTACCCGACGGTATGCCGAGCTGCGCAAGCATCTGCTGCACACCTCCCAGCGCAGGCGTATTTGTCGACGCACCGCAGAACACACCCATCATGTCGGGAAGGCTCACAGGTGTGACAAACGTAAGCCCCACGGCCATCAGAAGCGACACAACAGCCAATGCCAGTCCGAGCATGTTCAGCTTTATACCCCCATGGGCCAGCGAACTGAAAAAACCGGGGCCGACCTGCAGGCCAAGGGCATAGATAAACAGTACAAGGCCGAAATCGCCCGCGTAATCCAATATGGCCTCATCAACGCTGATTCCGATATGACCTGCAAGGATTCCCACGAAAAACACAAATGTCACCCCGAGCGAGATTCCGGCAATCTTGATTTTACCCAAAGCCATGCCCGCCGCGCAGATAAGGCAGAGCACTACCACCGCCTGTAACGCGCTATGTTCAAACAATAACGATTCTATCCAACCCATATCTTAAGTAAGGCGTAAGGCGTAAAAATTATTTTATATCATCACTGAGCGCTTTCTTTCAGCCGCAGGGAATATAACGCCTGATTATATATTTAAGTGAGTCAAATGCCATGCACCACAGGCTTCATGGCTGCCCGTTTATTGCCTGTCCAGCCCCATTTCCTGTAGCAACAGGGCGGGATAATTGGTGCATATCGCCTTCATCTTGTCAAGGCGCTCGATATAATAGCGCATATTCTTAGGCTTGTCAACATTATACACGCTGATAGCCACCCCGGCATTGGCAAACTCGTCGACAGTGCGGGGGCCGGAATGAGTGGCATCGGTCATGTTCTTAACATCCATATTGGCCCATTCGTAGCTATGGGCGATATACTCCTCGACAGGTTTGTTGGCCATCCATCCCATTTTCAATCCTTCATAACGCCACACAATGGGGGCACACCGCGACATAACCTCCTCATTGCCTGTGCATATGAATTCCACCCACTTTTCCGCACCTTTCCCGGCTATAATCCTGCACGCTTGCCTGCAAGCCTCCACCGGGTGGTCGGGAAGCGTTTCCGGCTTCGTCACATTCTTGATATCCAGCCATAAACGTGTGCAACTGCCATTGGTCATCGCATGGTCGAGATATTCCTCAAGGGTGGGAATCTGCTCACCATTCGACAGCGGGGTTTGACGCAGCTCGTCAAGGGTCGCATCAAACGGGTAATAGCCGTTGATTTTCCCGTCACTATCGGCATGAGCCACCACAACACGCTTGTCGGCAGTAATATAGATGTCGCATTCCGATGCATAACAGCCCAGCGATTTGGCATAATCAAGCGATGCTAGGGAATTATCGGGCACCGTTTCACCAAGTTCCTTGGCGCCACCCCGGTGAGCCACAACCTTGTTATCGCATGCAGCCGGTTCGGCAGGGATTACAGGTTCCTCGGGATCAGGGTCGGGAACAGGTTTTTCCACCGGTTCCGGATCGTCTGTGCCACACGAACTTACACATACACAGCATAACGGCAATGCTAATGCAAACAGAATTTTGGTTAATAAATGTCTCATATATCTGTGTTGATGAGGTTAAAGAAAGAGGTTGTGTCCACAAAGGCGCAACCTCTTTCCATATAGTTTTTTAAGTCAATAAATACGTCATAAAGATTATTGTGGGGATTAATCCCTTATGGGATATAGAATAATCTTTACGACTTCCTTATCAGTTTATGATATCGAAACCGGTGTATTTGCGCAGGCATTCGGGAACGACAATACCCTCCGGGGTCTGGTTGTTTTCGAGCAGCGCAGCCATTATTCGCGGCAGAGCCAGGGCTGAACCGTTAAGCGTGTGGCAAAGGCGCGTCTTTTTATCCGCACCGCGATAGCGGCATTTCAGGCGGTTGGCCTGGTATGTTTCAAAATTCGATACCGATGAAACTTCAAGCCAACGCTGCTGCGCACCCGACCATACTTCGAAGTCGAATGTAATGGCCGATGTAAAGCTCATATCGCCGCCACAAAGGCGCAAAATGTGCCATGGCAACCCAAGGGAGTCAAGCAAGCCCTGCACGTGATCCTTCATATCTTCCAAAGCGGCATAGGAATCCTCAGGACGCTCCACACGCACAATCTCCACCTTGTCGAACTGGTGCAGACGGTTAAGGCCGCGCACATCCTTGCCATATGAACCGGCTTCGCGACGGAAACATGCCGAATACGCGCAGTTTTTCTTAGGGAGTTCTTCTTCCGAAAGGATAACGTCGCGGTAGATATTGGTCACAGGCACTTCTGCGGTGGGGATAAGGTAGAGGTTGTCGAGCTGGCAGTGATACATCTGCCCCTCTTTGTCAGGCAGCTGCCCGGTGCCATAGGCAGAAGCCTCGTTGACAACATAAGGGGGTTCGATTTCCAGATAGCCTGCATCATTGGCCCTGTCAAGGAAAAATTGTATGAGCGCACGTTGCAGCCGCGCCCCTTTACCCATATACACCGGGAAACCGGCACCGGTGATTTTAACACCGAGGTCGAAATCTATAAGGTTATATTTTTTCGCCAATTCCCAATGAGGCAGCGCGTCTTCACCCAGTTCAGGCATCGGGCCGCCGGTTTTCTCAACCACGTTGTCGGCAGCCGAAGTCCCCGCTGGAACCATGGCGCAAGGCATGTTTGGAATCGTAATCAGCAGGTCGTGCTGTTCCTGTTCGGTTTCGGCAAGCTGCTGTGCGATGCCGCGTTGCGATTCTTTCAGAAGTGCCACTTCCTGTTTGGCCTGCTCGGCCTCGTCACGCTTCCCCTGTTTCATCAAAGCGCCGATAGAGGCCGAAAGGCGGTTGAGTTCCGCAGCCTTGTTGTCGTTGTCGAGCTGAAGCTGGCGGCGACGGTCGTCCAAGGCAAGTACGCGGTCGATGGCTTCCTTGCCATCAAACCCCTTCACCGCCAAGCGTGCGACAACTTCGGCGGGATTCGATTTTATCTGCTGTAAAGTAAGCATCCTGTATGATAGATTTATTGCTGTTTTCAGTCGGCAAAATTACAAAATTTTGCCGACGCGCCCTCTGTTTTCCCTACATTTTCCGCATCTCGTAACCGATGCTGCCAACAACCTGTCAGGCCAACGCCGAAAGGAGGTCTTTGACCTTTGCCGAGATGGCACGTCCCTCGGCCTTCCCTGCGAGTTCCTTTGAGGCAACACCCATCACTTTCCCCATTTCCTTCGGCGAAGTGGCACCCACACGGCCTATAATTTCGTTGATAGCCGCTGTAAGCTCTTCATCCGACAGCTGCCTGGGCATATATTCCTCAATCACGGCAGCCTGGGCCATTTCGGCCTCAGCCAGTTCCGGGCGGTTCTGCTGAGTGTAGATTTCAGCACTTTCCTTGCGCTGCTTCACCATCTTGGCAAGAATCTTCATAGCGGCATCATCCGACAGAGAGCCGTCACCTCCCTTAGCAGTCTTGGCTTCGAGAAATTCTTTCTTGATGCCGCGGAGAGTTTCGAGGCGAACCTTTTCCTTGGCAAGCATGGCCGTACGGATGTCGGCGCTAATCTTATCGAATAAGTCCATAATATATTCTTTGTTATTTAACTGCAAATATAGTAAGAATATTCGAGGATTCGTGAAAAAACAATACGTCAGGACTGTCAGCGAGCCTATTTGGCTCCTGCAAGAGGCTTGAAGTAGAGGATTACCTCATCCTTTACACCGTCAAGCTTCATCTTCACGGCGTCGATGTCGCCCAATGTGGCGGAGCCTGTTATTTTGACGGGCTGAAGATATTTGGCTATGAATTCATCGCGGTCCGAGGGGCGGGCTACGATGTAAGGGCTTGCGTCACTGACTCCCATACCCGATCCGAAAATGACCTCGCATATCCCTAACAGGCGCTTCTGGAAACCGGCGGCACGGTCAGCTTTGCCCAGGCCGGATGCAGCTCCGTAGCCTTTGAACAGGAGGGCGAGATTGGTGGGGTCAGATGCCAGGGCATTGTCAATCAGCCGGAGCGCCTCTTCGAAATTTGATGCTGAGTAGGCATTCTCCACATCCGTGTATTTGGCTCCGGGGTTGAAACCGGGCATCATGGCTGTGCCGAAATAGACTGTTGCAACTTCCTCGCGGCTGAGCGTGGAGTCGCCCGAAGCGAATCGGTCAGTCAGCGATTTGAGCTTCTGAGGCTGATTGCGTACGGTACTTTCGATTTCGCTCTTTGAGATCTTCAGGTTTACTTCAGCTGAAGCGGTCAGCGAGGCCAATGCTATGATGGCGGTCAGAAGGAGTCGGATTTTTTTCATAATCAT
>OFFJ01002096.1_pt1 | contig 13224 bp, 10 predicted proteins | sample 1521261 | NCBI WGS metagenome assembly OFFJ01 (sample SAMEA3504122, study PRJEB24116) | mouse gut metagenome | biome: mouse gut; feature: mouse-associated habitat; material: faeces | place: Denmark | collected 2011 | reverse complement strand
GTCACGAAATAAATTTGCAGGATTCCGCACGGGAAGGCGCATATATACTGATGTTTCTCTCCCTGAAGTGCAAATTTATTTCCAGACAGTTCCTAACAGTATGTGAAACATGATTCCAAAAGGAGGATTAACAGCATTATGAAAAGAAAAAAATTCCTTGCTCTTCTGCTGGCTTCCGCAATGGCTTTCAGTATGGCCGCCTGCGGAAATGACACCCCGGCAGACAGCAGCGCACCGTCCGGTTCAGAATCCGGCGATGCTTCATCCGAAGAAAACTCCGATGCAAATTCCGACGCTTCTTCCGAAGAAAACGAAAGCGGCAATAGTTCCGATGCAGGCGGCTCCGACGTTGCATATGAGAACAAAGTCATCATGGGCAATACCACCGACCTGACCGGCGATTTCCGTTTCCCCGGCTGGGGTACCAGTTCCGTGGGCGCTTCCGACCAGGATATCGGACGTCTGACCATCGGCTACGGTACACAGGAAGTGGCCGAGGACGGAAACCTTGTGTGGAATGATACTTCTGTGAAGAGCCACACCGAGACGGAGAACGAGGACGGCACCGCCACATTCACTGTAGAACTCAACGAAGACCTGACCTTCAGTGACGGCACGCCCATCACGGCGAAAAACTATCTTGCAGCCACCCTGTCCTTTGCCTCCCAGGTAAGTATGGAAGCCGGACGCCCCGGTACCAGCGGCATGGCATTTGTAGGTTATCAGGCATTCCACGACTATACCGGAGAAGAAGCGGAAGGCACTTCCAGGGAATTCGCAGGCATCCGTCTGCTGAGCGATTACAGCTACTCCGTTACAGTGTCCTCCGACTACTATCCTTACTACTTTGCATATACCTACGCCGGATTTGATCCCGCTCCGCTGGGCCTGGTGCTGGGCGAAGATGTGGATATCCTGGACGACGGCAACGGCGTGTACTTAAGCGAGAACTTCTATGAGAAGAACGGAGACAGCTATGTAAAGGCTGCCGAAATCGAGGCCAATCGTTATGACCTGACCAGGTATCCTTTCTCCGGCGCCTATGTAGTTTCCGACTGGGATGCCTCCACAAAGCAGGCTACCATGACCCTGAATCCCCAGTTCAAGGGCAACTATGAGGGACAGACCCCTTCCATCGAGACCATCGTATATGTGAAGCTGATCGCAGAAACCCAGCTGGAGGAGCTTACCAGCGGCGGTACCGATATTCTGGGCGGCGTAACCGGCGGCAAGGATACCACGGCTGCACTGGCAGTGGTAGACGGCGAGAACTTTACGGAAACTCACTATCAGAGAGCCGGCTACGGCAAGATTCAGTTTGACTGCGACTTCGGTCCTACCATGTTCCAGGAAGTGCGCCAGGCAATCGCATACCTGCTGAACCGTACCGAATTCTGCCAGACCTTCACCGGCGGCTACGGCGTCGTGGTAGACGGCCCTTACAGCCCTGACCTTGGTCCTTGGAAAGCGGTGCAGGATGATATCGAACTCATTGACTACGCTTTCTCTCCCGAGACAGCCAAGAAGGTCCTGGAGGACGGCGGCTGGGTTTACAACTCCAGGGGCGAAGAATTCGTGGAAGGCGCCGAAGGCGTTGACGCAGTGCGTTACAAGAAGCTGACCGCCGATGAGGCCAATGCCCTGGACGGCGCAAACAAGACCTACGCTTCCGTTTCCAATACAGACGGCGTGACCTACCAGACCGTAGAAATTAACGGCGAGTACTACATGCCCCTGGCAATCAACTGGTTCGGCTCTTCTCCCAACGAAGTCACCGACCTGATCTCCACCACCCTGGCCAACAGCTCCGACCTTGCGGCGGCAGGTATGGTGGTCCGCGCTACCACAGGCGATTTCAACAAGCTGTTGGGCGAAATTTACCGCGAGCCCACCTATGGCTACAACGGAATTCCTACCTATGGGATGTACAATCTGGCAACCGGATTTTCCGCATTGACCAACCTTGATACCTCCTACCAGTGGTCCCATGACCCTGCATGGTTTACCAATTCCTCCAACAAGCTGTATGATCCCTATGACATCGACTTCCCTTATGACCTGAAGGCTGAAAAGCTTTCCTATGAGGAGGCAGTGGAGGCATCCGGCGACAAGCTGGGTATGGATTACCTGTCCATGGCTATGGTTTACAATGCCTCTACCGAGGACGAATTCAACCAGTGGTACATGGGTTATGTGGAGAGATGGAACGAGCTGATGCCCGATATCCCGCTGTACTCCAACTACTACTACGATGTATACAATGCAAAGATTGAGAATTTCCATACCAGCCCGTTCCGCGGTCCTGCCGCAGCGCTTCTGTATGCGAATGTGAAGGGCTTCTAAACCGGAATTTCGGTTTCAATCTATGACAAGCAGGAGATGGGGCAGCCGTCAAAACGACTGCCCCATTTATTACAACGACACAAAACTGTATGCATGGCCGCTTTTATTTGCCGCTGTTTATCCTGTCACCGGTTTTCCATTCAGGTTGGCAGATGTATTCGGCCATGCCTATCAATACATGGGTATCAATAGCAGAAACGGAGTATGATATGGGCAAGTATATACTGAAAAGATTTGGCTATATGGTTGTAGTCCTTTTGATTCTCTCCTTTCTCATGTTTTTCGTATACTCTCTCATCCCCTATGACCGGGCGGTGGCAGAGGCGGAACCCTACAGGAAAGGACTGAAAACCACGGAAAACGCTGCCGAGCTCTATCAGGCAAGGGTGGATGAGCTGCGCAGGGAACTGGGAACGGATCAGAACGTGGTGGTGCGCTATCTGGGATGGATCGGTCTGGCGCCCATTAACGGCAAATACAACGGCATCCTCCAGGGAAATCCGGGCTACAGCTATGAATATGACCGGAGTGCCAGGGAAGTACTGGCGGCTCCGCTGAAAAACACTGTTTTTATCAATATCTTTGCAACCTTTCTGGGTCTGGGGATCACCATACCCTTAGGGATATTCTGCGCTGTCCACAGAGGCAGCAAAAGGGATACCGCCATCCAGGTGGGAACCATCGTCGGCTACAGTATCCCGGGCTTCATCATCGCCATCGTATTCATCTGGATTTTTGCCATCATGTTAAAATGGTTCCCTGTCTCGGGCATGAAGACACCCGGCTCCAATTTCACCGGTCTTACCGAATTGAAGGACAGGCTGTACTATATGGCGCTTCCTCTGATCGTCATGACCTTCTCCTCTCTGGGCGGCATGACACGCTATGTGAGGGCTTCCATGTCGGAAGCGCTTTCCCTGGACTGTATCCGGACTGCCCGGGCAAAAGGCCTGGCGGAGAAGACGGTCATTTACAGCCACGCCTTCCGAAATGCGCTGATTCCCATTATTACACTGGTAATCGGATGGTTTATCGGTATTTTTTCCGGCTCCATTGTAATCGAAAATATATTCGGCCTCAACGGTGTGGGCCGTATTTACATACTCAGCCTGAACAGCAAGGATTTTGAGGTAGTGCTGCTGCTTCAGATGTTCTATGTCATCCTGGGTCTTCTCGGCAACCTGATCGTAGATATCGCTTACGGCCTGGCAGACCCAAGAGTCCGTGTAGACTCGTGAGCACATTTATTTTACCTTCTCTGTCCTGCATTTGCAGAAGCGCTCACTCATTATATACCGCAGACCGCCGGGATTTACATTGATGCCTCCGGGAAAATACCTGGCTGGCGGTCTGCAGTCGGTTAGTACTGCAAATTCAACCGGTATACAGTATATATTCAGGTTTGCAAATATTTTTGGATGTAAGTATTAACAAGCAGACGGACCCGCTTTCCCATGTCCCCCGGAATTGACTGCTGTCCCCGGCTTCGCCGCTCACAGCATGATACACGCATTCGATAAAATTCAAGTGCAGAATTCTATTGACCGGAATGGAACGGCACAATCTACCCACAGCCGAAAATTCCATACCGCAGAGGGATTGGGGCGCGGATACGGAACAAATTGTCGCAAACGACAATTGGTATAAGGAGAAATAGATAAATGAGTAATAATAGTAAAAAGGGCTTCGCTCCTTTCCGCTGGCTGCGCAGAATGTTCTTCGGCGGCTCCAGGGAACTGACCATAGCCGACGAACGTTTTGACAGCCCCGGCAAACTGGCAGTCAAACGTTTCTTCCGCAAACCCCTTGCCACGGGAGCGGTAATCATTCTGGCAGGGATGTTTCTCTTTGTGTTCATCGGCTCCGCCATCTCACCGGTGGATCTGACGGAGACAGGCAGCGAGATGCTGCACACCAATATGGCTCCCACTCTGAGCCTGATGAATCTGCCTGAGGGCATGAAGGATGGCGTGGTGGATATTTCCTCCAGAGGTACCTTTACCATAGGCGTGGATACGGAAGGAAAAGTCTCCATGTGGGGACAGTATGTGAATATATCCGGAGACCCGGCCAGAGATGTCATGAATATCCCGGAAGAAGTGAAAAACAGCAAAATCGTCCATGTGGCCGCAGGCTCCGACCACTGCGTGGCCATCTCCGAGGACGGCCGGGTCCATGCCTGGGGCGAATATGACAACGGCCAGTACGGCCACGACGGTTCCATGATCGCCGCTGCCCGCAGGCAGCCGGACGAACTGATGAACGGCGGAACCATCGATGCCTCCCAGGTCCGCCAGCTGATCTGCGGCAACCAGGTAACCGCCATCCTCATGGAAGACGGCACCATCTACGCCTGGGGCAATGACGGATTGAGCGCCACCAACCTCTCCTCCGTGATCAAGCACGGCAAGAAGGAGAGCCCCCTCGTGAAGCTCACCTTTACCAATGACGGCATCTACGGCATCGACGAGAACGGCGATTTCGTCTGCGGCAAGAGCACCAAGTACAATATCATCAGCGTACCGGACGAAAACGGACGCAATGTCAGCACGGACCTGTTTGAATACATCGGAGAGCGCAAAGTGGTGGACATCGCCGCCTCCGGCAACGCGCTGGCTCTGGTTCTTGATGACGGCGAGATCGTGGTAAGCGGAATGAAGGAGCCTCTGCCTAAGCTTCTGGAGGGAGAAAATGCCCTCACCGTCTCCGGCGGCACCAGGCATTTCGTTCTGACCACCGACCAGGGCAGGGTATATGCCTGGGGCCAGAACTACCGCAGCCAGTGTAAAATCCCCGAGGCGCTGACGCAGGAAGGCGCCGTGGACAAGGTATACGCCAGCGGTTTCCAGAACTATGCCTTCAGGGACGGCAGATTTGTGGACTGCTGGGGCCTGAAGGGATATATCATGGGCACCGACGACATGGGACGGGATGTCTTTAACCGGATCATGAACGGCGGAAAGATGACCATGACCGTAGGAGCGGTAGCCGTCATCGTGTCCACTGTCATCGGCATCATCATCGGCTGTATCTCCGGTTACTTCGGGGGCGCAGTGGATATGCTCCTGATGCGTCTGACGGAAATCGTGGGCGCCATCCCCTTCCTGCCCTTCGCCCTGTGCCTGTCTGCCATCTTCCAGGCATCGGACATCCATGAGGACACCCGTATCGTGATCATCATGCTGATCCTGGGCGTACTCTCCTGGACCGGGCTGGCCAGACTGGTGAGAGGCCAGATTCTGGCGGAACGCGAGAAAGAATTTGTCACAGCTGCCCGCTCCATGGGGGTAAAGGAGACACGGATCGCCTTCCGCCATATCCTCCCCAACATTATATCCGTCATACTGGTTACTATTACACTGGATTTCGCCAGCTGTATGCTGACCGAGTCCTCCCTCTCCTACCTGGGCTTCGGCGTCCAACTCCCCCGCCCTACCTGGGGCAACATGCTTGACGGCTCCAGAAGCGCCTTGGTCATCCAGTCCTTCTGGTGGCGATGGGTATTCCCGGCGCTGTTCCTTTCCATTGTGGTAATCTGTATCAATATCATCGGAGATACGCTGCGGGATGTGCTCGACCCGAAATCGGAGGTAGAAGCGTGAGAAGAATTTCCAAGCGGTCTGCTGAACGGCGTTCAGCATAGTACGCCCGCTAAGAAATTCCAGGTTCGCGCAGCGAACTTTTCTCACGCGGAAGAATGCCCAAGCGAATCCTATTCGCTTTGTGCAGGCATTCTTCCGGACCTGCGGCATTGAAATAGTTGGAGGTATATATATATGTCAGAACCCTTACTTGAAGTGAAAAACCTTCGCACCTTTTTTAAGACAAGAAACGGCACGGTAAAGGCCGTAAACGATGTCTCCTATTCCATCTATCCGGGACGTACCCTGGGAATCGTGGGGGAGTCCGGTTCCGGAAAAAGCGTCACAGCCATGAGCGTGCTGCGCCTTCTGGACGCCAACGGCTACATTGCAGGGGGCACGGTTACCTTCGCCGGCCAGGACCTGGCCAGGGTATCCACCCAGGAGATGTACCATATCCGGGGCAACCGGATCTCCGTGATCTTCCAGGAGCCCATGACAAGCCTGAATCCGGTATTTTCCATCAAGCGGCAGCTGTCGGAGCCTTTTATGACTCATCAAAATATGAGCAGAAAGGAGGCCGCGGAAAAAAGCGTCGAAATGCTTCGGGCCGTACAGATCCCCAATCCGGAAGCCGTGGCGCGCCAGTATCCCCATCAGCTCTCCGGCGGAATGCGGCAGCGTGTGATGATCGCCATGGCCCTGGCCTGCAAACCGGATATTCTCATCGCCGACGAACCCACCACAGCGCTGGACGTAACCATCCAGGCACAGATCCTGCGGCTGATGAACGACCTTCAGAAGGAAAACGGCACTGCCATCATGTTTATCACCCATGATCTGGGCGTCATCAACGAGATGGCTGACGACGTTGTAGTCATGTACTGCGGCCAGGTGGTAGAGCAGGCTCCGGCCAGGCTGATCTTTACGGACTGCAGACAGAGCCATCCCTACACCGAGGGGCTGATGTTTTCCATTCCCCGGCTGAATGACGACCGGGCAAAACTGGATCCCATCCCCGGCGTGGTACCCCATCCTCTGGATTTGCCCAGGGGCTGTAAATTTGCCCCTCGCTGCAAATATTGTACTCAGAAATGCATTGACGAAGAGCCCACCCTGGAAAAAGTGACCGAAGGGCAGCTGATCCGCTGCTTCTATCCGGATAAGGCAGAAAGGAAGAGTGAAGCACATGGAAAAATCACAGTCCACCACCAGAACGCAGCCGGCTGACACAGCCCGCCCCGGCAGCGGCACACAGCATGACGCCAGAAGCCGGACCGCTGACAGCGCCCGGAACCCGAAGGGAAGTCCGGCGGACCGCGAAACAGCGTCCCCGGTACAGGCACAGCAGAAAAACAGGCTGCTGTCCATCACCAACCTGAAAAAATATTTCCCGGTGGCCAAGTCATCTTTCTTCGCAAAGCAGATGTACGTCCGGGCCAACGAAGATATCTCCATCGACATCTATCAGGGAGAAACCTTCGGCCTGGTGGGCGAGTCCGGCTGCGGCAAGTCCACTCTGGGCCGCGTCCTTCTGCAGTTATATGAACAGACTGCCGGAAGTACCATGTATTACGGCCGTACCCTGGAGGAAGTGGCCCCCGGTTATGTGATGGATACCCTCACCCACGCTGAGAAATATATCGAGAAATATCACAAGGCCGCCGCCTATGCGGAAGAAATAACCCAAAAGTGCGATGCCCTGGGGGATAATGCCACTTTCTTCGACCTGCAAAGCAAGAACCTGGCTCTCTGCGATGCCCGGACGGCACTGGACTACTGTGCCAGGATTCTGGGCGGCTTCCTGGTGAAAGAAACCCGTCAGGGCGCTTCTCTTCTGACCGATAAATACAGGCTTACTTTTCAGGCTGCCGCCCTGTCTTCCAAAGCGGATGACATTACAGTGGAGATAGACGCACAGGAGGGGCTGTTGGAGGACTCTCCCGCAAAGGCCCAAAGCATTCGGGCAAAAATCACTACTCTGGAGCAAAAACGGAATAAGTTGAACGCCCAAAAGGAAGCGCTTCTGGCTTCCGCCGCTGAAATTGACGGAAAGATCAACCAACTGAAGGCTCCTTATCTGAACGATTCCGAATTTGCAAAATATGAAGCCATGCTGGACGACGGCGTGGACCTGAAACGCCTGAAATATAATGAAATGCGCCATCTGAGGAAAGACCTGCAGATTATTTTCCAGGATCCCTACTCCTCCCTGAATCCCCGTATGACCGTGGGGCGCATCATTGAGGAAGGCCTGGTGACCCACAGATTTTTCAGATCCGGCTCTAAGAAGATGCAGGAATATGTGTTCAAAGTCATGAATTCCTGCGGCCTGCAGAACTATATGTACAACCGCTATCCCCATCAGTTTTCCGGCGGACAGCGGCAGAGAATCTGTATCGCCCGCTCCCTGGCCGTGAAGCCGAAATTTGTGGTCTGCGATGAGTGTGTGTCTGCACTGGACGTTTCCATCCAGTCCCAGATCATCAATCTGCTGCAGGAACTGAAGGAGAAGGAGGGACTGACATACCTGTTCATTTCCCACAATCTGTCCGTGGTGCGCTACATTTCGGACCGGATAGGCGTCATGTACCTGGGCAATATGGTGGAGGCAGCCGAGACCGACGAGATATTCAGCGACCCAAGACATCCTTACACCATCGCGCTGCTGTCCTCCATCCCCACCACGGACCCGGACAGCCTGACGAAGGAACGCATCATACTGGAAGGCAATATTCCCAGTCCCATCAAACCGCCCTCCGGATGCAAGTTCCACACACGCTGCTTTATGGCGTGCGACAAATGTAAAGTAGTTCCGCCTGCTTTGACGGAAGTAAAGCCCGGACACTTTGTTGCTTGTCATTTTGCGGAACAGCGGAAGGTAGACGAAAACGGAAATTATCTGTTCGAAATGAAGCCTGGGGATTCTGCGGACAGAACAGGCGGACTGCAGCAGTAGAAAAACGCAGCCCGGGACATGTATCCGTTATTTATACTCGCGCCCAAAACATTTGCCAACGGAAAAGTATAACAAAGTCACTGTAGTGACGGTGACTTTATGAGCGCTTCTGCATATATAAGACAATGAACAGTAAAAAAACGCGCTCATGAGTATACCGACATATCCATACTGCCAGGCAATGACTGCGGCTACGGCCTGGCGGCATTTATGCGATATTAAGCGACAGCCGCATCTTCATCGCAGAGCAGCCGGGACAGGAGATAATATGAGAAAAGCATGGCGAAACATACCAAAGACAATCGATTCCGAAAAAGAAGAACAGATAAAACAGGAACCTCTGGAAAGGGGCGACGTGCCTGCCATGCTGCTGGCAGCGTTTCTGTCTCTTTTCCTTCCGGTTCTCCTGGTTCTGCTGTTGCTAGCCGGAATCTGTTATCTGTTGTTTGCGGGGTTATGATTGCTATTTATACTCACGTTCGAAAACATTTGCCAACATGAATGTATAACGAAAGACCGCCAACCATAATCCTGGCATAAGCAGCCCGGCAAATCCTGGCGGTCTTGAGTATACCTTCAACAGGCAATGTCAAATTCCTCATACCGTCCTTTTCCAGAAGCGCATAAAGGCTTAACGGAATGCGGGCTGCATTTCATTAAAAGCCGCTAAAAAATCCGCCCGTTCTCAATCAAAGCCCGGACCGTGGGGCGAAAGAAAATAGCATGCTCCTGAATTTTCCTCAAATCCATGCTTAAATTCCTGGGTTCCCTTGCAAAGCTCTCCTCATTTTTCACAAGTTCTGCGGTATCCCATTTCAGAGCTTCAAACAGCTCCCAGACCGTTTCATAAGTATTCCTGTCATTGGGGGAGCCGAAATTATAGATGCCGCCTTTCAGCGCGAATGCTTTTTCCAGATTGCCCACTACCTCATTGACGTCGGTAATCCCGCGCCTGTCATATACCGGATATTTAAGCGGCTCCAGGGCCTTTCTCTTTAATGCAAGTGTCCTGAAAAAATCACCGTGCTCCTTCTCCCTTACTGTCCGAACATCATACATCCAGGATAACCGCAGCAGGACACATTCCGGATTCACATCCAGGCATTCCTCCTCGGCTCTCAGCTTTTCCCTGCCGTATACATTCTGCGGGTACAGCGCCTCATCTTCCCTGTGAGGTTCCTTTTTATGGCTGCCGAAATATACCTGATCAGAGCTGGCAATCAGACATTTGGCATGATACCTGGCAGACGCCTCCGCAATATTCCGGCTCCCGTCCACATTAATCTTCCGCGAACGCTCCGGCTCCTTCTCACAGGCTCCCACATCGGAGACTGCGGCGCAGTGAGCCACATAATCAGGGCGGAAACGACAAAATGCCTGCTCTACGCTCTCCCTGTCCGTTATCTCCATCTCCTTATGGGACGGAGCGTACACATCATATCTGTCCCTGTAATGTGCCTTACAGGAAGCAATCTCTTCGCTTCCTATAAAAGGCGCGTTCTCTGCTCCGTTTTCATCTGTGGGAAGCCGCACTTGTCTCCTATAGAATGCCACAATTCTGCTGCCCAGAAACCCTGACGCACCTGTAACCAGGAGCCGCTTCCTCTGCTCTCCCATCATCTTCTCCTTCCTGTCTGTACCCGGCAATTCCATCCGCTTGAAGGTTAATCTTCCTCTGCACTGACAACGTCTGACCCGGAATTCTGTCCGAACAATTCATCTACCTTCCGGTTGTGCCCCAGAATCTCATCACATCCTGTCTGCCACCAATTTACCACATGACCGGATGAAAATGCAACCTATTTATTTCCGACTTTTCTCTTGCCTTCCTTAACCTCAATGGTTTTTCCCAAATATTTTAAAAATATATTGAAGATGATAAGACTTATGTTGAACTAGATATTTCCATCATCTGTGACAGCAGTAAACTGGATGAAAATGGCTGCAACGGAGCTCCGGACTGGATGATAGAAATCACCTCCCCTTCCAATCCCCAAAACGATTATGGTATAAAACTGTTCAAATACCGTACTGCAGGTGTCAGGGAATACTGGATCGTAAATCCGCAGGTGAAATCTGTCATGGTATATGACCTGGAAAATGAGAAGAAGTCGAACCAATATACATTTGATGCTAATGTCCCTGTATGTATTTATGAGATTTTAAAAGAAAAGAGCGGTGGCAAGTTCCGCTCTCTTTTTTATTCCTCTTCCTTATCTTTCTTGACTGTCAAGTCTATCAGTCCATCCGAGTGTTTCCTTATTTCCTGATTCAATTCGTGTACTTCCTCAATGGATGTGCATTTGTCCGTTGCCGTGGTTATCAACCATGTTAAAAACCTTACCTGCTTATCTGTCATTATATCCATTCCTACCTCTCTTTCCGTATTTCAGATTTACTTGCCTCATCTGATAAGACTATTGTAAACTATTTTTGGTTTATTATCAATACCGAAAATAAACTTTTTATGGTTTATTTTCTACATATTTTATTATGTTTCCCGGTTGCATGTCCAATAATTCGCATAGCTGTCCTAATGTTTTTATCCCTATCATTTCCCCTTTCCTCAATTTTTGCATAGCTGACTGGCTAAGTATATTTTCCCTTAATATTCTAGTGCTGTTATAGCCTGATTTTTTTAATGTTTCTATCACGTCTATCTTATATACCAACATGCCCAAACCTCCTTTCCTTTATTTTAGTTCGATACTGGGAAAAAGTCAAGAAAAATAATCCAAATAAAGTTTAAAAAGTACTTGGCAATAAATCAATATTGGTTTAGGATGGACTTATCAAACAAAGAAGAAACAAAGAAAATGTTCATTCAGCATTATCCTCAATACAAAGACAGCATACACAAAATAAAATTCTATGAAAACAACAATCATATAGAGGGAATACTATTGTCATTTTACACAAAAGAAACACGCTGTATTTTTGGAGAAAATCGCTTTTGAAAAACCGTGTCTGATTTTGCCAGTACAGCTTGAACGCAAGAACACAAAATTCCGTATTGTTGATGAAGCTGAGCAGCCCGATGGCTCTATCATCGTCCATATCAAAAAGCAGTACAATAACCATAGTTGTGATGAATATATGAAATAAGCATAGCTAAATGAAAGCGCTCTGGCGGGTTGGTAATACCAATTTCTTCCTCCCTCCGCTTAGTTTTGTTTTGTTGCTTATTATGCTGTCGGCTCTCGTTCTGAAGCTCCCTCTCAAGGTTCTTTTTATTGTAGCTGATTACCTCGGCATACGCTAATTCTGTGGCGGTCTTGGTCTGCTCTTTGCCGATACTGTCATATTCAGACTGCAAAGACTGTATCTCTGCTTTCCACTGTTTCGGCGTTATCTTCTCGCCGTTCTGTAAAAGGCTCTGCATACGCTCCTTTAATTCGGGGTACTTCGATAAGCTGTCCTTATGCTCCTTATCGTATTTCATTTTCGCAAATCCTTTGAGTGACTGGCTCTCCTTATAGGTGGCTTGGATTGGCGCATAGAGGGCATACATTTTTGACAGTTCCTTTAATCGGTTTAGTTTCTGCCCCTTTGAAAGATGTACCGTTTCCAACTGCTGATATTTCTGCTCCCTGTCCTCTGTAAATTTCGCAAGGCTCTCAAAGCTGTCTATCTTCCTTGTCGTGATGAATTTCTCCGCATTGTCGGCTGACTGCAAGGCGGTTCTGTCGGATATTCTTCTTAGGTGCTTTCCGCTGACAATCGGCAAGTCTAATCTGCCTTTGCGCTCCCTCACTTTTGCAATCATCTCCATGACTTCATTCTTCACGCTGACCGCTGTACTCTTAATCTTGGCGTACTGTGCGCTGTGAAGTTCCTGCTTGGCAAGCATGAGCATTTCTTTCGCCTGTTCCAACAGCATATTGTTCCTGATGATTTCCCGATTGATGTTGCCCCTCTCGGTCTGTATGCCCTTGCGTTCTAAAGCGTTGGCAACCGCCCCGATATGGATTGTCGGCTCTCTGTCAATCCCCTGTTCCTTAAAAGAGCGGTGTTCCCAATGTAGCGCAATCCCCAACTGCTCATTGGTGGCATTGATTGTGTCGGCTAAATCCTTGCGCCACATTTTAGCGTTTTCCTTACTGTTCCAGTCGGTGCTGTCGGCGGTGTGGCATTTCCACTGTTTCCTGTTCCGCTTGTCAACTTTCTGCTGACCTGTCTTTTTATCAATCACTGGTATCTTTTCGCCGTTTTCGTCAAGGTCATAGATTTTCTTCTGTTTCGCTCCCCATTCCCCGTTTTCAGTGAGAGGGCGCATTGTGAGTAAAACATGGATATGGAGATTGCGCTGTCCTTTGTCGTTCTCGCTGTCATGGATTGCCC
>OFFJ01002093.1_pt1 | contig 13246 bp, 15 predicted proteins | sample 1521261 | NCBI WGS metagenome assembly OFFJ01 (sample SAMEA3504122, study PRJEB24116) | mouse gut metagenome | biome: mouse gut; feature: mouse-associated habitat; material: faeces | place: Denmark | collected 2011 | reverse complement strand
CGGACCTACCGCTATGGACGGATCCGTCTGACGGTGTACCACCGGAGGGAGGGTGCGGCAGTATGAGGCGAGCGATCTGTCCGGGGAGCTTTGACCCCATCACCTTAGGGCACTTGGATATTATCCGCCGGGCGTCGGTTCTTTTTGATGCGGTGACGGTGTGTGTGATGGTCAACGGCGGCAAGGGCGGAGGGATGTTCTCTGCCGAGGAGCGGCTGGAATTTGTGTGTTTGGCCGTGGAGGGACTTGAAAATGTGGACTGTGTCCGCTGGGACGGTCTCTTGGCGGATTTAGTGGTGCAGCAGGGGGCTTCGGCGCTGGTTAAAGGCGTCCGGGGGGCCGGGGACTTCGATTGGGAGTACCAGATGGCCTGTATTAACCGGGGGCTTGGCGGAGCGGTGGAGACGGTGCTGCTGCCGGCGGCGCCGGAGTACGTGTACTTTAGCTCCACCATGGCGCGGGAGATGATCCGCTACAGGCAGGACCTGCGGAAATACCTGCCGGCGGCGGTGGCGGACAGATTGAGGAAAGGGAACGAGGACCATGGCGAGTGATGTGCTGCATCTGATTGATATGCTCTATGAGATGATTGACGAGGCCAAGGGCGCCACATTCAGCAGTGATAAGTGTGTGATTTCCCGCAACGAGGTGTTGGACATGCTGGGGGAGATCCGGGCCCAGCTTCCCTCGGAGCTGCAGAAGGCCCAGCAGCTGATCCGGGCACGGGATGACTATGTGGAGGCGGCCAAGCGGGAGGCGGACGCCAAGGCCCAGTCCTCCGCCTCAGCCTCCGGCGGCATCACCATCACCGGCGAGGGCGACCCGGATATCGACGCGCTGGTCCTCCGGCGCGCCGAGGCGAAGAAGGCGAAGGATTTCGCCGAAGCCGACCGCATCCGGGATGAACTGAAGGCCCAGGGTATTGAGGTCACCGATACCAAGGACGGCGCGAGCTGGAAACGGGTGTAAACAGCACATCGGGATGACGCTATCCTGTGCGTCATCCCGATGTATTTTTATGTTCCCCGCTCTTCCATCTCCTGCAAATACTCCTTCAACACCCACCGGATATACCCCGCCAGAGTACGGCCCGCCTTCTCCGCCAGCGTTTGCAGTTGCTGGTATGCTTCTACTGTCAGTGTCAGTGTTACCTGCCGTTTCCCTTTTGCTGCCTGCATGTTGTTCGCCTCCTTTTTGATATCCATCTATATAGTATCTATAAATAACGGAATTGTCAAGATAATACTTTCTATATAGTATCATCTTGAGGTGATTCCATGAAGGAAGGCATTTTATATACCCGCAAATACGGCACGGTCAAGCTGCGGCTGGGTGAATTGATGGACCGGCAAGGGATCAAACGCGGACAACTGGCAAAATTGATCGACGTCCGGTTTGAGGTTGCCGACAAGTGGTATCGGGGCGAAGTGGAAAAGATGGACATGGATATCCTGTCCCGTATCTGCTTCGTTCTGGAATGCCAGCCCGGTGATTTGTTGGAGTATCAAGAGGACGCGCAATAAGCCCAGGGCGCGGCAGTCCCGCCGCGCCCCGTAAAATGGCTTTATGAAATATGAAAAACCATCCTCGCCACCGCTTGACAAACCGGGGGCGAGTGGTTATAATAAACACAGAAAGGGCGGCTGGACATGACGGTCAGCTACCAAAGTCAACTGAAATTGAACCTATGTTGACCGCTTGGGTGCCTTCCGAGCGGTCAACAAGCTTTTGTGGTCAGTAAAACCAACATCAGCACTGTCCAGAACAGGGTCAAAAGCGCTTTCATCAGTTTTTGTTTCCACATCAGCCATCCCCCCTTTCCATGAGAGGAATCGCTGACCGCCAATATGTACCAGCCGCCCGCCGGAGCAAACCGCCCCGGCAGCGAAGCCGCTTTTCCGTCCGCCCTGGGTGGGCGGCTTTTTTATTATACCGCATTATGGCGTATTTTGTCAAAGGGTACCGCAGACTTTTTCCCTTCCCCTCTTGCAATTTCCCTCCGAATATCCTACAATATGAAAAAAAGCAGCCGGAGGAACGCCATGACGCCGCAGCGCAAAAACGACTTCTCTCAGGGCAGCATCGCCAAAAACATTCTGTCGCTGGCCATTCCTCTGACGGTGGCCCAGCTGACGGTCGTATTGTATAACGTAGTGGACCGGGCCTTCATCGGCCACATCGACGCCGTGGGCCGGGACGCCTTTACCGGCATCGGTCTGGTGATGCCCGCCACCTATATCATCACCGCTTTCGCCAACCTCTGCGGCACCGGCGGCGCGCCCCTGTTCTCCATTGCCCGGGGGCAGGGCCGGGACAGGCGGGCCGCCCGGATCATGGGGGTCAGCTTCACCCTTCTGCTCCTGCTGGGCGCGGTGCTGACCATCGGATTTTATCTCTTTCAGACCCCCTTTCTCTACCTGGTGGGCGGCAGTGACGAGACGGTGGTCCACGCCCGGGATTATCTGCAAATTTATCTCATCGGCGTCATCCCGGTCATGATCGGCCTGGGCATGAATCCCTTCATCAACGCCCAGGGCTTCGGCAAGGTGGGCATGACCACCACCCTGCTGGGCGCGGTCATCAACCTGATCTTGGACCCGATATTCATCTTCGTCCTGCATATGGGCGTCCAGGGGGCGGCTTTAGCCACGGTCATCGCCCAGACCTGTTCCGCGGTATGGGTCCTGCTGTTCCTGACGGGAAGAAAAGCCGTCCTGCGGCTGGACCGGGAAAGTCTGGGGCTGGACGGTCCCATCCTCCGCCGGGTCTGCGGCCTGGGGTTGACAGGCTTCACCTTCTCCATCACCAACAGTCTGGTGCAGGCCCTGGGCAACGCCCAGCTGCAGGCCTATGGCGGGGCCTCCGGCGGCGACCTCTACGTGGCGGCCATGACGGCCATCGTCTCCGTCCGTGAGATCGTCTTTCAGCCCATCCGCGGCCTGACCCAGGGAGCCCAGCCGGTCATCGGCTACAACTACGGCGCGGGCCGGTACAGCCGGGTCCGGGAGAGCGTCCGTTTCCTCACGGCGGCCTGTCTGGGCTATAACGTGCTGGTCTGGGCGCTGCTGCTGGCCTTCCCCCGGGCGTTCATTTTGCTGTTCAACGACGATCCCGGCCTGCTGGCCGCGGGCGTGCCCGCCATGCGGGTTTACTACGCCGCCTATGTGATGATGAGCTTCCAGATGATCGGACAGAATACCTTCGTAGCCCTGGGACGGGCAAAGAGCGCCGTTTTCTTCTCCCTGTTCCGCAAGGTGATCCTGGTAACGCCCCTGCTTCTCCTTCTGCCCCGCCTGTGGGGGCTGGGGGCCTACGGCGTGTTCGCCGCCGAGCCGGTAAGCGACGTCATCGGCGGCGCAGCCTGCTTTATCACCATGATGTGTACCGTCTGGCGGGAGATGAAGCGCCCGGACGAGCCGGCTCCGGCATCCCTGCAGGAATGACCTGACGCCATCCAGAGAAAGCCTGTCCAGGCTGATCCGGTTACTGCTGTTGTAAAGCCGGCATAACGCCTTCAAAAAAATAAACTGTGGCGGGGATAAGGCTCCGCCCGAAAGAAAGGAACCTCTCACATGATGAAAGCAAAAAAATGGATGATCCTGCTCCTCAGTCTGCTCCTCGCCTCCAGCATCCTGTCCGGATGCTCCAATGATGACGCAACCACCGGCTCCTTCTCCTCCTTCACAGGCTACACTCTGGATGGAGAGACCTTCACGCAGGATGACATCAAGTCCAAAGACCTCACGATCATCAACTACTGGGGCATGTTCTGCGGCCCCTGCCGCGCTGAGATGCCCGACCTGGCCGCTTATGAGAAGGCGCTGCCGGAAAATGTCCAGTTGATTACCATCTGCATCGACGCCGGGAACGATCTGGAGGGCACCAGAGACTTCCTGACCTCCTGCGGCTACGAGGGCGTCACCCTCATCAGCGGAGACGAGGCTCTGGCTTCCGTGGTCAACACGGTGCAGTCCTTCCCCACCACGGTCTTCGTCAACAGCAAGGGCGAGGTCAAGGGCAAACCCATCATCGGCATGCAGCGAGACCTGGCCAAGACCTACACAACGGTGGCCAACAAGCTCCTGTCGGAGGAAGGAAAGGCGGAGATCAGCCTTGCGGACTAAGATACGCTGGGCCTCCCTGGGGCTGCTGGCGGCAGCGCTGGCGTTCATCGCCATCGGAGTTCTCAACGGCGAATATCAGGAGGTTCTGGGAAAGGCGGTGCGGATATGTCTGGAATGCATCGGGATAGGATGAAGGGGCCGAAAAAGCCCCGTCTCTCCTTCCAGCGCACCATCCAGCTGCTGGCCGCCGTCCTCTTCAACGGCTATGCCATCGGCTTCTGGAAGGGGCGCATCTTCACCGGCGGCAGCAAGGCTTTCTGCGTACCGGTGCTGAACTGCTACTCCTGCCCGGGGGCCCTGGGGGCCTGCCCCATCGGATCCTTGCAGTCCGTCCTGGGGGACCGGCGCAGCGGCTTCCCTTTCTACGTACTGGGGACGCTGATGCTCTTCGGCGTGGTGCTGGGGAGGGCGGTGTGCGGACTGCTGTGCCCCTTCGGACTGGTCCAGGACCTTCTCCATAAGATCCCCGTGAAAAAGGTGAAGGTCCCCACCCTTATCGACCGGCCCGCCCGGTATACGAAATACGTGATCCTGCTGGTGATGGTGATCCTCCTTCCGGCCTTTGCGCCCACGGAGACCGGCATCGTGTCCCCGTATTTCTGCAAGTACATCTGCCCCGCCGGAACCCTGGGCGGCGGCATCCCCCTGCTCCTGTCCAACCCAAGCCTGCGGCAGGCGGCAGGGCTGCTGTTTGGCTGGAAGACACTGGTGCTGGCGGCGATCCTGATTGCCTCCATGGTGATCCACCGGCCCTTCTGCAAATACCTCTGCCCCCTGGGAGCCTTTTACGCCCTGTTCAACCGCTTCAGCTTCTACCAGATGCACCTGGACGGAAGCAGATGCGTAGACTGCAAGCAGTGTGAACGGGCATGTCCCATGGATGTGGAGGTCACCAGAAACATCAACAGTCCCGAGTGCATCCGCTGCGGGAAGTGCAAAAGCGCGTGTCCGACCGGAGCAATCTCCTGCGGGTTCACATGCCATACAAAGGAAGCGGGTAAGGCGCGGTCCGGCGAGAACTGACCGCGCCCCTTCTTTACCGGTGCATATCTTTTCAAAAACGCGGCACAACTATAGTCATCCCAGAAAACAGGAGCGTTTTGAAATGAATGTAAACCCGAGAAAAGCGGCCGTCATCGGCTGCGGTTTTGTAGGCGCGTCCATCGCCTTCCGGTTCCTCCAGCAGGGACTGTTCTCCCATCTGGTACTTCTGGACGCCAACCAGGCCAAGGCGGAAGGCGAGGCCATGGACCTCAGCGACGGCCTCCCCTACGGCGCGGCCATGGAGATCACGGCGGGCACCTATGACGACATCACGGATTGCTCCCTGGTGGTCATTACCGCCGGGGCCAATCAGAAGCCGGGTGAAACCCGGCTGGACCTTATCGGCAAAAATATTGCCATCATGGAGTCCATCATCAGGGAAATCACCGCCAGAGACTTCGGCGGCATCCTCCTCATCGTCTCCAACCCGGTGGACGTACTGACCTACGCGGCTTGGAAGATGTCAGGCTATCCCAGAGAGCGGGTCATCGGCTCCGGCACCGTGCTGGACACCGGGCGGCTCAAGCAGCTGCTGGGCGAGGAACTGCGGGTGGACAGCCGGAACATCCACGCTTTCATCATCGGTGAACACGGGGACAGCGAACTTGCAGTTTGGAGCGAGGCCAATGTCTCCGGTCTGGCATTGGAAGATTTCTGCCGCATTCGCGGCCAGGCCCTCAGCCGGGCGGATATGGACCGGCTCTACCGTCAGGTCCGGGACAGCGCCTATGAGATCATCCGGCGCAAGGGAGTCACCTGCTACGGCATTGCCATGGGCGTTGGCCGCATCGCTGCCTCCATCATCCGGGATGAACACGCCGTACTGCCCATCTCCGTTGTGCTGGACGGACAATATGGTCTGGATGGTCTGGCGCTCAGCATCCCGTCTATTGTGGGCCGGGACGGACTGGAGGATATCCTGGAGATCCCCCTCAGCGGCGAGGAAGAGAGCGCTCTGCAGAACTCCGCCCGTCAGATGCACGAGGTCATTTCCACCTTGAAGCTGAGCCGGGAACCGGCGTATTCCAAGATTTTTTAACGCGGCAGTGTGGTCAGGCGGCGTTCAACGCCTGTGAATACAGGTTCTACGCAATATATCCGAAGGGCGGCCCTGTGAAAACATCTCACAGGGCCGCTCAGTCTGTCAAAAAACCACAGCAAACCAGTGGGGTACAGTCAATCGCTTCTGCTATACATATAAGCCGCACCCTGGAGAACACCCAGGCCAGACCTCCGCACTGTCCGGGCGTGCCATTCGTCTCCAGGGATTTTTTCAGGAAAAAGCATGTTAAAGAAATCTTATAGATTTCCCATCTTTCAATTTAATCCAAAGTCTAGTAGAATAGCATCCAGAAAACCTCCCAAGGAAAGGACACCACCATGAGCGATCACCGCAGCTTTACAGAAAAACAGAAAAAATGGATCGCGGGAATTGGAATTTTCCTGTTTCTCCTGCTCTCCGCGCTGGTCTTCTTCTTCGCCGGAAAGCCTCTCATACAATTCGCCCAGGAGCCGGAACGGTTCCGGGCCTGGGTGGATGAGCAGGGCGTCCTGGCCCCCATCGCGTTTCTGGGGATGCTGATTCTTCAGATCGTGGTAGCTGCCATCCCCGGCGAGCCGCTGGAGATCGCGGCGGGCTACGCCTTCGGCGCGCTGGAGGGGACGCTGCTGTGCATGTTCGGCGCTTTTATCGGACGGGTGGCTGTGTTCCTTCTGGTACGGCGCTTCGGCACCAAAGCGGTCGAGGTGTTCTTCCCACTGGAAAAGCTCAACACGCTGTCCTTCCTGCAAAACAGGAGGAAGCTCACCGCGTGGGTCTTTTTCCTGTTCTTCCTGCCGGGAACACCGAAGGATCTGCTCTGCTACGTGGTTGGGCTGACTGATCTGCCGCTGAAAACCTGGCTGATTGTCAGTGCCATCGCCCCCTTCCCTTCCATCGTCACCTCCACCATCGGCGGAGATGCGCTGGGCATGGGAAATTATACGTTTGCCCTGCTGGTATTCGTTGCTACAATGGTTATCAGCGGCGGCGGTCTGCTGGTCTATCGCGCCATCTGTCAGGCGCGGGAAAGGAGTGAATCATGAGTGCATTGATGGTTCTGGAAAATGTAAACAGGGTGATTGGCATCCTGTTCCTGACGTGTTATTTCTATCAGCTGCTGTATGTACCGGTGGCACTGTGGCGCAGGCACCGGGTAACGGAGAGCGCACCCCTGCGCCGCTACGCCGTGCTGATCTCTGCCCGGAATGAGGAAGCGGTGATCGCCCAGCTGGTAGACAGCCTCAAGCGGCAGGACTACCCCGCCGAATATCTGGACGTCTATGTGGTAGCCGACAACTGCACTGACAACACCGCCCAGGCGGCCGGCGACGCGGGCGCGATCGTCTACCAGCGCAGCGACACCCGCCACGTGGGCAAGGGCTACGCCCTGAACTTCCTCCTCTCCCATATCCGCGAGGAGCGGGGCGACCATTACTACGACGGCTACTTTGTCTTCGACGCCGACAACCTTCTGGCCTCCGACTACGTCTCCCGGATGAACGAGGTCTTCTCCCCGGAATGCCCCATTGTCACCAGCTACCGCAACTCCAAGAACTACGGCGATAACTGGATCTCCGCTGGATACGGCCTGTGGTTCCTGCGGGACGCGGCCTTCCTCAACGAGCCCCGCACACGTCTGGGTCTGAGCGCGGTGGTGTCCGGTACCGGATACGTGTTCAGCCGGGAGATCATGCTCCGGTGCGGCGGCTGGCCCTTCCACTCCCTCAGCGAGGACACGGAGTTCACCGTCCACTGCATTCTGGAGGGCGAGAAGATCGGCTACTGCGGAGAAGCGGAGCTGTATGACGAGCAGCCCACCCAGCTGGGCCAGTCCATCCGCCAGCGGATGCGCTGGGTCCGGGGCAACATGATGGTACTTCTCCGCCAGGGCGGACACCTGGCCGGACACCTGGGTCAGAAAAACGGACTGAGCTGTCTGGACCTGCTGCTGTCCATGGTACCTGCTATCGTGCTGACCATCTTCGGCGTAGCGGGCGGCGTGCTGGCCACGGTGCTGGAGCTGTTGGCCGGAGGACGGATCCTGCCCATGCTGGGAGCCATGGCTATGAGCTTTCTGGTCCCCTATCTGCTGCTGTTCGTGGCAGGAGCCATCACCACCATTACCCAGTGGAAGAAAATCCGCACCTCTTCCTGGAAAAAGATCCTCTATACCCTGACCTTCCCCATCTTCATGGCGACTTACGTGCCTATCACGGTCTGCGCCCTGTTCGGCAAGGTGGAGTGGAAGCCCATCAAGCACCGGGCGGTGATGTCGGTGCAGGAATTGAAATAAGTAAAAAGCACCGGGAGGGATCACGATTCACTCGTGATCCCTCCCAGTCAAGTTATTCAGATGCTATACAATATTCTCACCCAGCAAAATCCTGGGCATCGTGGTCAGGCAGCGATTCCATCTTTTATAAAACCGCTCCAGACCAAGCTTTGAAACGCGGGCGTGCGCCTCTTCGTCTTCAAGAGTCCAGTGCAAAATGTAGGTAACCTTACCAACCCATTTTGTCAGACGAATGGGCGGCTTACCCTCCTTAACTGCATTGAAATCCTCCTGCCGGTGTGTGCGTTTGATATACTTCACATCGATAACGCCGGGCTGTGAAAGGTAGAATGCGGCGACCTCTTTCATTAACGTTTCAATTTCATCCTGCCTGTCTATCTTTGCTTCATAAATACAAATTTCGTTGAACATTCAAACAGCCCTCCTTTATCTCATCCAACGCCGTTCTTTACCGTCCCATGAAAACGGCATCCATATCCTTCACAAAATTCTCTACGCTGTAGCAGACAAAGATCTGGTCCATACCGTTCTCACGGGCGTACTCCGCCACGGAGGTACGGTAATACCGCAGATCGACCAGGTGTATCTCCGCAAAATACTGGCTCAAAAACGGTGCCATGGCATCACTGTAGCTGTCCCTGACGACCAGAAGCTTCTCCTCAGAGGCAGCCTCCGGATTCCGAATGATATACAGCGGCGTGTTGCCCCCAAGGAAGGAGGCATACTTGTCCTTCTCCCCCAGAAAGCTGTCCACATACAGCCCATGGGTCTCCCCTTTCTCGAAGTTCTCCACGGTAACGCTTTCCCCGGAGACATAACGCTCAATGGTGTCCGGCGCAAGCCAGTGGACGCCTGAGGAGGAATAGAGCGTGCCATAGAAATCCTCAGATACGGTCTCCGGCGTTCCCAGAGGCTCGAAAGGCTCCCCCATGGCCTCCATCAGGGCCGCGTACCCGTGCCACGCGCCGGCGCTGGTCCAGTGGTGGTCCGTGCGGTAGAACAGAGATACGCCGGACGCGCCGTCCATCCATTTCTCCATATCCACCCAGACGGCGTCCGGGACGCTCTCCCGGACCTTCTTCAGATAAGCCGCCTGATCGAAATTCTCCGCCCCAGCGGGCAGCTGGTCCCGATAGACCTCCGCCGCCGTGGGGATCAGTCCCAGATAAACCGGGATATCCGTCAATTCCGTCAGCTTCTGAAGATAGGCGATATTCTGCTCCGCCCGGCTGGCGTCCTCAATCTTGTGGATCAGCCTGTCCCCACAGAGATACACCCCATGAAACTCCCGCTTGCCCAGCAGATACTCGTACCGGTTTTTCAGCCCCATCCAGCCGTCCCGGAGGGGAAACTGGTCCTCCAGATATTTCTCCAGCTTGGAGGTATAGCTGCCGTCCGCCAAGGCGGACCAGGAGAAGTCCGGCATACTGGACAAGGTACGATTCTCCACTGGAGAGAAGGTCCGGTCCGGCAGAAGGATGTGCAGCAGACCGAAGCCCGCCAGAAAAGCACAGAACAGAACGGCTGTGACAACCTGGGATATCCTGGCAATTTTTCTGTTATCCTGCTTCATAAATATATCTCCCCCTCTCAAAACCGGAAGTACAGGAACGGGTTATACCCCGCGTCCACCGGAGACGCGGTACAGAGGATCAGCGCCCCCAGTACCAGCAGGGGCTGCAAAACCGCACGGGTCCTCTCCCCCAGCCTGTCCCACAGCTTCCCCATCAGGGGCGTGGAGCCGACGATCAGGATCACCAGCGTAGGCAGATACGTCCGCAGCCGGTATCCGTCTACGGCGCTGAACCAGCCTCCGCCGCCGAAGAGGGAGCTGAAATAGGCCCCCAGCCGCCCCATGTCCTCCACGGCGAACAGGGCCCAGCCAATGAGGACGATAAACATGGTGTAGATATGCCGGACCGCCCCGGGCAGCTTCTCCAGCCACTTCCCCAGAAACAGCCGTTCCGCCAGCATCCACGCCCCGTAGTACAGGCCCCACAGCAGGAAATTCCATCCCGCGCCGTGCCAGATGCCGGTGAGGGTCCAGACGATCAGGATATTCCGGATCCATTTCCATTTCGGGACCCGGTTGCCTCCCAGAGGAAAGTACACATACTCCCTGAACCAGGTGGTCAGAGAGATATGCCACCGCTTCCAGAATTCCACCACAGACCTGGAGATATAGGGATAGTTGAAGTTCTCCAGAAATTCGAACCCGAACATCCGCCCCAGACCGATAGCCATGTCGCTGTAGCCGGAAAAGTCAAAGTAGATCTGAAAAGCATAAGCCGCCAGCCCCAGCCACGCCCCGACAGCCGTCAGATTCTGGGATGCCAAGGATTGATCCCACAGTTGGCCAATAGCGTTGGCAAGGAGGACCTTCTTCGCCGCGCCCACAGTGAAGCGCCGGACGCCGGAGACGAATTTGTCCAGATCCTCCCTCCGCTCCTCCAGCTGATCCGCCACGGATTTATAGCGGACGATGGGACCCGCGATGAGCTGGGGAAACAGCGTTACATACGCGCCAAAGGCGATGGGATTCTTCTGCACCGGCGCATCCTGACGGTAGACGTCGATGGTGTAGCTCATAGTCTGGAAGGTGTAGAAGCTGATGCCGATAGGCAGAGGCAGCCCCAGCACCGGAAGCTGCAGCCCCGTCAGAGCGTTTAAGTTGCCGGCAATAAAGTCCCAGTATTTGAAAAACACCAGTATGGCCAGATTGAAGAACACCGAGGACGCCACCGCCCGCCGGGCCTTCCGGTCATCCTCCCGCCAGCGCTCCACCAGCATCCCGTGGACGTAGTCCACCACGATGGACAGCAGCATGATAATGATGTAGACCGGTTCTCCCCAGCCATAGAAAAAGAGGCTCACCACCAGCAGGATGAGATTGCGCAGCTTCAATGGCGAGAGCTTGTAGACGGCCAGCACGGCCACGAGATAGAAAAACAGAAAGGGCAGACTGGAAAAGATCATATTGCTTCTCTCTCCTGTAAAAGAGGGCATACACGCGCTCCCGCATGTATGCCCCCGTTATTCCTTACGCAAACAGCGCGTTGAACGCATCCACCGCCTGATCCTGACTCCCCTGGGCGACGATAAGGGCGACCACGTTCCCCTGGGTAACAATCTCGGCCTGCTCCCAGCCCTCCAGCGTCATGGGATAGAACGCCCCGTTCTCGATCTGGTAGTCGATCCTGGCCTGGAAGATGTCCGCCACCGCCTTCGCATCGGCCTCGTTCTCCAACTCCACCAGAGCGAACTCAAAGGCCACGGCGGAGATCATCGCCATCTTCAGCACAGCCTGCTTTGTAGCGTAGTTCTCCAGGCCAGGATAAACAGCGGCGAGCTGCTCCCCCTCCACATCTCCCATGGCGGGCTGATTGTCCGCGCCAAGGGATGCCATGAAGTCCTCATAGTACTGGTTCAGGTCGGGGGCTTCCTTATTCTGCCCGCCGTTCCCTCCGCCGCCGCAGGCAGCCAGGGTCAGGATCAGGGTCATGCTCAGCAAAATACTCGTCAGTTTTTTCATGTGTACCTCCATAGGTCTTTTTCATTCGTCCGTCAATCGGACTGCCTGTTAGACGGACGGATAATGAAATTGTTCCCCGGATCTGAAAAAACTTTCAATTACAATTTGGCAATCTCCTCCAGCAGGGCGTCCACCAGCCTGTCCTGAGGCACCTTCCGGAGGATCTCCCCCTTGCGGAACAGGAGCCCCTCCCCATTTCCGCCGGCGATGCCCACGTCGGCGGCGGAAGCCTCGCCGGGTCCGTTCACCGCGCAGCCCATCACCGCCACGGTAATGGGCTTTGTGCAGCCCGCCAGACGGCGCTCCACCTCCTCCGCCATGGGGATGAGGTCGATATTGGTCCGACCGCAGGTGGGACAGGCGATGATATTCGGTCCCTCCTGCCGCAGCCCGGCGGCCAAAAGAATCTTTTTCGCGGCATAGACCTCCTCCGCCGGGTCCGCCGTCAGGGTCACCCGGAGGGTATCCCCCACACCCAGACACAGCAGCCCGCCGATGCCCATGGCGGACTTTACCATGCCCATATCCGGCGTCCCCGCCTCGGTGACTCCCAGATGCAGAGGATAGGGACACTTCTCACTGAGCAGCCGGTAAGCCCCCATAGTCACCGGAACGGAGGAACATTTAACAGAGATGCAGATATCCGTAAAATCGAACTTCTCCAGCAGGGCGGCGTGACCCAGTGCGCTCTCCACCAGAGCCTCCGGCGTAGCGCCGCCGTACTTTTTCAGAAGCTCCTTTTCCAGCGAGCCGCCGTTGACGCCGATGCGGATGGGAATGTGCCCCTCCCGGCAGGCGTCCGCCACGGCCTTCACCCGGTCCTCCCCGCCGATGTTGCCGGGGTTGATGCGGATTTTGTCCGCCCCGTTCTCCATGGAGGCGATGGCCATCCTGTAGTCAAAGTGGATGTCCGCCACCAGGGGGACATGTATCTGCTTTTTGATCTCCGCAAGGGCTTCCGCGGCCTCCATGTCCGGCACCGTGCAGCGCACGATTTCGCAGCCCGCCTGCTCCAGCGCCAGGATTTGGGCCACGGTGGCGGCCACATCCTGGGTCCTGGTGTTGGTCATGGACTGAATCAGGATCGGATTGCCTCCCCCTACTTTTCTGTCGCCTATCTGTACTACTCTCGTCTTCTCCCTGTGCATGGCAGCCTCCTTTTTCAGAATATATCCTCTCGGAATCTCCAGGCCACATATCACGCGGCTTTC
>OFFJ01002090.1_pt1 | contig 13259 bp, 5 predicted proteins | sample 1521261 | NCBI WGS metagenome assembly OFFJ01 (sample SAMEA3504122, study PRJEB24116) | mouse gut metagenome | biome: mouse gut; feature: mouse-associated habitat; material: faeces | place: Denmark | collected 2011 | reverse complement strand
CAGGGCGTGGCGTTCCTGTTCAAGAACGACGAGCGCAAGCTGTCCCTGGAGAACCCCATGCCCTTCATCCAGCATCCGCTGGAGGTGCGGGGCCTGGAGACCATCATCAACTGCGAGGCCCGGACGGCTGGCGTCATCGTGTACTACCCGCTGTCCGCTCTGATCGCCGTCGGCGTGTCCTGAGCATCTTTATGCGGAGGCGTTGCCAATCGGTAACGTCTCCGCTACTTTGTGAAACATTCGCCAGGCGGCCGAGTCGCCACGCTGCGGCCGCCCACGAAATCATGTAGGAGGTTACCGCTATGACCATCAAGAATACCAGCCAGAAGGTTATCAACATCGGCACCACGATCCTCATGCCCGACAAGACGATGGAGGCCAGCAAGGCTATCACTGAGGCCCCCTCCATCAAGGCCATGGTCGAGCGTGGTCAGCTCGCCATCATCGACGAAAAGGGCGGCAAGGATGCTGATAAGGCCGCCCAGGAGAAGGCTGAGGCCGAGGAACGGGCCAGGATGTACTATAACAGCCGCACGGAAAATGCCGGCGATTACAGTCAGGTTGAGCGGCCGGACGTCAACTTTGACCTTTCTAACAGCGCCCAGGAAGGCTTGCAGCAGCCGGTCTTCAAGGGATTTTCCAAATATGTTGTGGAGAAATCCGTTGTCAACGGAACCGTATTTGCCAGCGACTTCAATAACGGGCACGGCATGCAGTACTGGAACGAGGGTGAAGTTTCCCGCAATATGCAGTGGACAAACTATGGTCTCCAGGATATTCTGCCTACCTGGCAGTGGTGGGTGGAAGGTGCCGATGATATTCCGGTGGCTGACATGACTTTCTTAATTGCGAAGAACATAGCAGGGCTCCTGAACAGATTTCCTGCAGCCGGCGACGTATCCGGCAGTGATGTGTCCGGCAGCGACATATTCGACAGCGGTGTATCTGACAGTGACATATCCGGCAGCGATATGCCCGTCGATGATTTCGGAACCGTACTGAGCAAAAAACTCAATGACAGTGCAGCGTTTTTCAGCGCACAGAGTGCGGACAGCCTGCTTGAGCTTGACTGGGACTATGGGCCTGAATTCTATCGGTTAAACAATAAGACCGGAGAACGTGACCCGTTTCCGTACACACAGATAGGCGCTTATAACGGCGGTTCCTCCCTGGTTATTTACGGGGATTTGACCGGTGGTCAGGTAGTGAACCTGTATAAGACAAAACTGCAGATAGCAGACGGCAGCACCATCAGCCTTACCTATAACAAGCCGGGTGCCGATGACGGTTCCTGCATGTATGCAGTGCTTTCACTGGAAAACGGAGAGGATGTGGAGCGGGTTTATCTGCCCATCGAAGGTTCCGGCCAGCAGACTGACGGCTGGAAAACCGCGGAAGTGGATTTGAGCGATTATGCGGGGCGGACCATAGCCTCTGTGGGTGTAGGATTTGCGCCTGTGGACGGAACAGTGTCCGATTATCAGGTGAACCTGGGACGTCTGGTGATTACCGACAACGGGAATTACAGTCCTGCAAGCCCTGCAGGCCTGCATCTGGCCTATCGCTTTGATGGAACCGATGAAATCCAGATTGCCTGGGATGAGGAAAATTTTGGCGATGTACAGAACTATCATGTATATGCAGTCTATGCTGACGGCTCCGAGCGTTTTGTGGGCGGAGGTTTTGGCAGCAGCTATTATATCAAGAACCTGGAAAATAAATCCGATGTGACAGCTCTCCGTGTGTATGCTGTCGGCCGTGACGGCTCCAGAAGTGTGCCTGCCGAGCTTTCCGTGGCTTCTTCTGAAGAGCGGCTTTCCAATGTGCGTACTTCCAGTATGAACGGCCGTCTGAGTATTACATGGGATGACCCCGCCGTTATATATAAGGGAGATACCGTGGAGGTAGCCCTGGAGTGGCAGGGGACGGACAGGGAGAACCCTGAGCCTGTGGTTGTGGCTGCAGGAACGGGAAGAGCGAATTTTGATATTTCCGTCGAGGATGGCAGCAGCTATGTACTGACTTTTACCGTGACCAGACTTGGTGAGCGGCAGGAGCCGGTGAACTATTTTAACATGATTGAAGACAATTACAGCGCGCCCTATGACGGAGAAGCGCGTAAGATGCCTACGGCCAGCAATTACTATCTGCTGACTACCCCTTCTGCCGATGACTGGAGGGCGATGCTGGTGGAAACCAGCACAGGTACGAAGCGGTATACCCGGTTCAGTGAGGTGACCAATAGCTGGGGAGCATTTGCGGGTGATTTTGCCAAGTATATTCCGATTGCGGAATCGGGCTCCGATTACCTGACCATTCGGGTGGAGGATATTGATTTCAACGTATCCGAGCCGGTTACGATACTGTTCCAGGACGGAGAACTTGCCGCAGGTGACAGCAGCTTTGTGGATGAACTGTTTCCGGATACGGCTCTGAGGGAGGCAGTGAAAAAGCAGGTTGGTGAGACTTACGACGCACTGGCCGGTTTCAGGGGGATCCTGGATTTATCAGGGACAGATGTTGCCGACCTGACAGGACTTAATTACCTGGGCAGCATGAAGGGTTTGAATCTGGAAAACTGCACAAAGCTGGTAACCGTGGATATGAGCCAGTATCCCGGGGTGACGGTAAATGTGAAGGGGTGCTCAAACCTGGAGAATCTCTATTTGCCGGGAACACAGCAGACATCCCTGGATATCCGGGGTGTCAATAAGCTTCGTGAGTTTGATATTTCAGACAGCCAGATTTCGGTTCTGGAGGCGGATGATGCCGGTACATATAAGAATGCGTTTATCTGGAAATGGGATAATGCCAGGTTGGATTTAAGTGATGGGACGCCGGAAGGCGAACTGAAAGACGGTATGGAGAGGTATTTTGCTTCAGGAAATGTAACGGGAGACTACAGTAAAAGAGAAGCAGAGCTGTTTAGATATAACCCCCTCTATGCCCAGTACATTGGTGATTTCTGGCTGTGTTTTCAGTTAACTACTCCGGGGAAAATTACGGGCATTGGTTATATAAATGCCTACCGCAGTTTCGGATCAGGGTATGATCTGAGGCAATTTGAGTTATGTACTGCATTCGACAATGATATAACAAACTCTCCTGACTGGAGTGGCTGGCAGAAGGAGACATTTGATGGTCCGGACCAGGAAACGGTAGAACTCAGGCTGGATACTCCAACGAATGCAAGCTGGTTTGGAATTTGGGCTACGAAAGCCGGTGCAGATGATCTTTTTCCTGGCATAAGCAATTTGGTTATTAAGGGATATCCTTACCTGGAAGGCGGATTCACTTACAGCGGCCAGAAGCCTGTCATGGATACTGCCATCGAGATCGGCGCAGATGTCATGGTGGTAGAGAAAGACGGGAAGGAATATCAGCTTCTGGATTTGCTGAAGGGCAGCTCTGAAGCCGGAGGTACAGGAAACACTTCTGCCGGCGAATTTGGTGCCGTAACAAACAGAGGTACGAGTGCGGCAGATCTTATCGGTTTGGCGTGGGTAGATCAGAAGTATCTGGCAGGGTACACTGTTCCGCTGGAAGCCGTCAGGGTTGATATCACCGGAGCAGATGGAGCGGCTTATGTTCATCCTGAACGTCCGACGTTGGGCGCTATCGGTTCAGAACCGTTGACTGTGGATGGAACGAAAGCAATTGCAAGCGCAGAGGAAAACGAGAAAGAAGTAGCAGCAAATCTTTTTGACGGCAAAACCGGTACAAAATGGTGTGCCGTGGCTGCAAGCGGTTGGGTTGGTTTTGAACTGGAAGAGCCGGAGGTTGTGGGAGAGTGGTATGTACTCCATGCAGGCAGTGAGGGAGCAGGCTACATTACCCGGGATTACGCTCTCCAGACCCTGAAAACTGAGTATGAGGAGACATATCTTGCAGGAGATGACACTGTAAAGCAGGGGTATCTGGCACAGGATGATAATTGGGAGGATTTGGATGCGGTATCTGACAATACGGTAAACAGCCCTACCCGCCAGATAGCTATGAACAGTCTGAAATCCGCTCAGGTCTACCGTTTCAAGGTGAACCAGCCGGAACAGAGTACAGAGGGGAATAAGGCAATCCGTATTTACGAACTGCAGATGTATGCTTATGACGGCGATGTGGAAGGCATAGGAAACAACGGCTGCTTCAAGGCAGATAAGGCCGGGGCATATTATGTAGAGTATCTCCGTCCGGGCAATGTGGAGGATAATGTAATCGCACGTACCACCATTATTGTCAAGGGGGATGGCCCTGCAGAGCTTCCTGTCTGTACCCTTACATTTGAGACAAACGGCGGAAGCGCAGTTGAAGATATCAGCAGAAGCTTTGGTGAAATCGTTGACTTGTCAGGGTGTGTAACGAGCCGTAAGGGATATAACTTCACCGGTTGGTACAGTGACCGGGAGCTGACTAAGAAAGTAACGGAAATTGCGCTGAAGGGAAATATTACCGTATACGCAGGATGGGAAGAAATTCCTGCAGAGCCCACGGATAAGCCCGTGGAACCCAGTACACCGCCGACAACAGAACCCGGTACACCACCGACAACAGCACCCACGGGAACGATAGAAATCACAGTCGACAGGGATGAAAAGGCACCGGAGACCACACTGTTAACGCCGAAGGAAGAAGTCATAAAGATTCTGACGGATGAGAGTAAGCAGATTTTGACGAAAGAAGAAATTGAAGAAATTAAAAACGGTGCGGACTGTGAGCTCCTGATGCAGATCAAAGATGTCTCCCAGACATTGGGACAGGACATAATTGCCAGAATACAGCAGGCAGTTCCCGGATTTACGATGGGGCAGTCTATGGATATCTCATTGAAGGTAAAGATTGTCAGGAATGACGGACAGATTATATCACGGGATTTGGAAAACGTGGATATGGGTGACGACGAACTGGAAATCGATTTTATGCTTACTGCGGATTTAATCAATACCAATACAGCCATCAACAGGGAATATGCGTTTGTCCGCGAGCATAATGGGGTCTTTGAAGTGCTTCCATGTATTTATAATAGTGAAACGGAAACTTTGAAGATTAAGTCCGGCAAGTATTCAATCTATACCATTGTGTATAAGGATACGGAGAAGACGGAACCCTCGCCTGCGCCGACCATGAAACCTGTAGTTGATGATAAGCCAGGCGATAATACTGCTGATGCATCAGGACAGACAAATGCTCCCAAGGTGGGTGACCATATGGATATCATTGCCCTGGTGTGTGTTCTTGTGATAGCTTTGGCATGTGCCGGAGCAGTTGTTGTAGTAAAACGCCGCCGCAGGACAGAATAAGAACCAAATCAGTTATTTTGTTTATCCGAATAATGAGAAACCGGCACAGTGCCAGATACTGTGCCGGTTTTTTAGGCATTTTGCTCCAAATGCCCAAATTTCAGTCACTTACAGCCGTCTGCCTCAATTTTGGGCAGACGGCTTTTTCTGTCGATTCCAGGGAGAGGGCTTCTCTGCTATACTGTCAGCATAAGGAACAGGCAAGGTTCCTGCGGAACTGAAAACAACAGATGCCCGTACAGTACCGAATGGAGTTGCGGACGCATCCCTAAGCGGCCGGAAATTCATCTCAGAGATTGGGCAGTGCAGGGTATCTGCGGAACTGGAACAGGAGGTATGGATTATGAAAATGCGTTCCGTAACACCCATGAGAATTGCAAAAACAGGCTATATCATTATCTCGGCAGTATTCTGCATTGCCGGAATCCTTTTTATAGCCCGCCCGGAGTTGTCCGTAAAAATAATCGGGCGGGGGCTTGGAATCGCGATGATTCTGTTTGGGTGCATCAGGCTGGTAGGATATTTTTCCAGGGATCTGTTCCGGCTGGCATTCCAATACGATCTGGAGTTCGGCATCCTGCTGATTGCCCTGGGAGTCATTGTATTCATCCGGTCGCCGAATGTGATGAATTTCATTTTTATCGCGCTGGGAATTGCAATACTGGCAGACGGGCTGTTCAAGGTACAGATTGCCATGGACTCGAAAAGGTTCGGTATCGCTGCATGGTGGCTGATTTTACTGTTGGCGGTGCTGACCGGATTTGTGGGGCTGCTGTTAGTGTTCCGGCCTGTGGAAAGCGCACATGTGCTGACCATGCTGCTGGGCGTTTCGCTTCTGGCGGAAGGAATCCTGAACCTGTGCGTGGTAGTCAGCACGGTCAAGATTGTGAAGCATCAGCGTCCGGATGTCATTGAAAGCGAATTTCGGGAAATTCAATGATACACGGCACAAAAGCATCAATGCGTGACATGAAATATAAAGTAGAAAGGATGATGAAAGTTATGCGTTTTTCAAAAGCAGTGGTGAAATACCGTATCCCGATTTTGATTCTGGCACTCGTGCTGATGGTTCCGTCCCTGCTGGGTATGGCGGGAACGAGAATCAACTATGATATGCTGGATTATCTGCCGGAAGATATGGATACCGTAATCGGGCAGAACGAGCTGATGGAGGAGTTCGGCAAAGGAGCGTTTTCATTTATTATCGTGGAAGATATGCCGGACAAGGAGGTATCGAAGCTGAAGGAGCAGATTGAGCAGGTAGAACATGTGGAATCCGTAATCTGGTATGATTCCCTGATGGACCTTTCCGTACCGAAAGAACTTCTGCCGGATAAGATTCTTAAGGAATTTAACACAGAACATTCCACCATGATGGCAGTCTTTTTCGACAGCTCCACATCTGCCGACATTACCATGGATGCCATCCGGGAAATCCGGGCGGTCTGCGGGAAGCAGTGTTATGTCTCAGGGATGTCCGCGCTTGTGACGGATTTGAAGGATTTGTGTGAAAAAGAGGAACCTGTTTACGTGGGCATTGCCGTAGCCCTTGCCTGTGCCGCCATGTTGGTATTACTGGACAGCTGGCTGGTACCCTTCGTGTTCCTGGCTTCCATCGGTATCATGATTCTGCTGAATCTGGGCTCCAATTACTTTATGGGTGAGATTTCCTATATCACAAAGGCGTTGTCGGCAGTGCTGCAGCTAGCTGTCACTATGGATTATTCCATTTTCCTGTGGCACAGCTACAATGAACAGCGGGAGCGGCTGGGGGTGAATGCCGCTGCCGGAAATGTGATATCTGCTTCCGGCAGAAATCCGGAGGGAAGCAACCGAATACAGGGAAACGCCGTTATGCAATCAGGCGGCAATTTACAAGGTGCCGGGCTGCAGTCGGTTAAAGATGCAACGGAGACTGCAAAGGAACGGTCAGGCAGAAGCACACGCAGAGTTGAGCGGACACAGCGAAACAACGGTGCATGTGAAGCCATGGCAGCAGCCATCCAGGAAACCCTTGCCAGTGTGGTAGGCAGTTCCATCACCACCATTGCCGGATTTATCGCACTGTGCTTCATGTCCTTCACAATGGGCAGAGATTTGGGAATCGTCATGGCAAAGGGCGTGCTGTTGGGCGTTCTGGGGTGTGTCACCGTACTTCCCGCCCTCATCCTGGTACTGGATAAACCGCTGCAGAAGACCAAACACCGCTCCCTGATTCCCAATATGGGAAAATTTGCAGAAGGAACCGTGAAAGTGTTTGCAGTATTCCTGGCAGTCTTTGCGGCGCTGATTCCGCCTGCTTACTACGGGTACAGCAAAACCAACGGCGAAGTTTACTATGATATGGGCGAATGCCTGCCGAAGGACATGGAATATGTCATAGCTAATTCCAGGCTGCAGGAGGAGTTCAATATTGCGTCTACTCATATGCTGCTGATTGATACGAATGTCGCTCCCAAAGATATCCGCAGTATGGTCCGGGAGATGGAAGAGGTTGACGGCGTAAAATATGTGTTGGGCCTGGAATCCGTCATTGGTTCCCTGGTGCCGGAAGAGATTCTGCCGGAATCCGTCACAGGCATACTGAAGAGCGATAAATGGGGGCTGATGCTCATCAACTCGGAATATAAAGTGGCCAGTGACCAGGTAAATGATCAGATCAATGAACTGAACAGCATCCTGAAAAAATATGATGCGGGCGGCATGCTCATCGGCGAGGCCCCCTGTATGAAGGATATGATAGAAACCACGGACCACGACTTTAAGGTAGTCAACGCAGTTTCCATCATCGCGATATTTGTCATCATTGCATTGGTGGAAAAGAGTCTGGCCTTGCCGTTTATCCTGATCTCCGTGATAGAGCTGGCGATTTTCATCAACCTGGGACTGCCCCACTATTTCGGACAGAGCCTGCCGTTTATCGCCCCTATCTGCATCAGCACCATTCAGCTGGGCGCTACCGTGGACTATGCAATCCTGATGACCACCCGGTATAAGGAAGAGCGCATCCGCGGAAAGGAGAAGAAACAGGCAGTGACAATCGCCCTTTCCAGTTCCATCCCGTCCATCATCGTATCCGGCATGGGGCTCTTTGCGGCAACCTTCGGTGTGGCGGTTTACTCGAATATAGATATCATCAGTTCCATGTGCATGCTGATGGCAAGGGGAGCCGTAGTGAGTATGCTCTGCGTCGTATTTATCCTTCCGGCACTGCTCAGGTTCTGCGACGGACTGATCTGCGTGACCACCCTTGGCATGGGACACTGCCGTAACAAGACAGACAATAAGACCAATAACAAGACAGACAACAAGACCAAAAATAGAATGACGGAGGTAACAGTATCATGAAAAATAAGATAATCCGGAATCTGATCAGGAATATGAAAAATAATGGCGACGGAAAAAGGACATATGAAAGCGTAAGAAGCAGGAAGGCCAGGATGATGGCATTGACCCTGTGCGCGGCTCTGGCACTGGGTCAGGCGGGTGCTGTGGCGTACGTGCAGGCATCCGGAGACAAGGCTGCGGTACAGACATCCGCCGGCAGAAGGCATACCGCAGAGACGGGAAATATGGCAGACATGCAAAGCACCGCGAATAAGGGAAATGCTGTCGGTATGGGAATAGCCGGAAATGCAGGAACTCCAGTAAACATGCTGTTTGCAGCCAACACGGCTTCGTCCGCAGGGAGATCCAAAACTACAGGAACGGCATCCGGGGCGGATAAGTCCGCCGCAGCTGAGGATGTCCGGACAGCAAAGGAAGAGACCGTGTACATTCTGGCAGGTGCCGACGGCTCCGTGCAGAAAATCATCGTCAGTGACTGGCTGAAGAATGCGGCAGGAGACAGCACCATCAGTGATATATCCGAACTGACAGACATCGAGAATGTCAGGGACGATTTGCATTATACGGATGAAGGCAATGTCAAGGTATGGGATGCCCGGGGGAATGATATCTATTACCAGGGAAATATTGACAAAGAACTGCCTGTTACACTTTCTGTCAGCTACACACTGGATGGAAAAAGCATAACACCCGAGGAACTTGCCGGGAAAAGCGGAAAGGTAAAAATACGTTTTGACTATACGAATAACCAGTATGAAACCGTGGAAATAGACGGTGTGCCTGCGAAACTGTATGTACCTTTTGCCATGATGACAGGCGTGATTCTCGATGACGAGATATTCACCAACGTGGAGGTTACCAACGGCAGACTGCTGAACGACGGCAGCCGCACCGTGGTGGCAGGGCTTGCTTTCCCCGGACTTCAGGAAAATCTCGACATTGACCCGGAGAAGCTGGAGGTTCCGGATTATGTGGAAATCACTGCAGATGTGAAGGACTTTGAGATGGGAATGACGGCAACCATTGTATCCAATGATGTCTTCAGCGGGATTGAACTGGAGGATGAGGATGACATGGAGGAACTTAAGGGTTCCATGAATAAGATGACTGATGCCATGGAGCAGCTGATGGACGGCTCAAACCAACTCTATGAGGGAATCTGCACGCTGCTTGAGAAGTCGGGGGAACTGATAGAAGGAATCGATAAGCTTGCCTCCGGCGCGGAAGAACTGAAAAACGGCGTGGGTACCCTGGACAGCGGCGTATCACAGGTTGCGGACGGCGCCGCAAAGCTTCAGGAAGGGCTGAATACCCTTTCCTCCAGGAATGCGGAACTCAACGGCGGCGCAAGGCAGGTTTTCGACACACTGCTTTCCACTGCCCGCGCGCAGCTGGTGGCGGCGGGACTGGACGTTCCGGAAATGACGGTTGAAAATTATGCGGAGGTGCTGAACAATACCATTGCGTCCCTGGATGAGGACGCTGTGTACCAGCAGGCGCTGACACAGGTTACCAATGCGGTGGAGGAGAAACGCTCTTATATCGAATCCCAGGTTACGGAGGCGGTAAAGGGAGAGGTAGCCTCAAAGGTTGACGCCGCCGTGCGGGAACAGGTGACGGCAAAGGTGGAGGAAGCAGCCAGGGAGCAGGTTGCCGCAGCCGTGACGGAGACAGTCAGGCAGCAGGTGACGGCGAAAGTAACGGAAGCCGCCAGAGGCCAGGTAACGGAACAGGTGACAGCTGCGGTAAGGGCTGCGGTTACGGAAAAAGTGGAAGCTGCCGGAAAAGAGGAGATTATGAAACAGGTGACTGCGGCAGTGAGAGCGGAAGTGGAACGGCAGGTCAATGAAGCGGTGAGGGCGGAAGTGGAACAGCAGGTGACGGAGGCAGTCAGAGAGCAGGTAACGGCAGAAGTGACGGAAGCTGTTTACCAACAGGTTATCGACCAGGTAATTCAGAGCGCGACAGGCATGGACTCGGCCGCTTATGAAGCAGCCGTTGCAGCCGGAGAAGTCGATGCACAAACCCAGAAAGCCGTTCAGGCTGCAATCGAGGAACAGAAGAACTCCGATGCTGTGAAAAAGCAGGTGGATGATCAGGCAGAGGCTCAGATGTCCGGTGATGCCGTGAAGAAGCAGATAAATACCCAGGCTGAGGCTGAGATGTCCGGCGATACCGTGAAGGGACAGATTAATGCAGCAATAGCAGCACAGATGTCAAGCGATGAAGTAAGGGCCCGGATTGATGCCAATGTGAAGTCGGTGGTAGATGCCAGGGTGGAAGAGCAGATGGCGACTGATGCCGTAAAAGCCCAGATTACTTCCAATGTAGAACAACAGATGCAAAATATCGTGCCCGCCAAGGTGGAAGAACAGATGGCAACGGACGATATGAAAGCCACAATCCAATCCAATACAGACCAGCAGATGAAGGCCATTGTACCCGCCAAAGTGGAAGAGCAGATGGCAACGGATGAGATAAAGGCTGCCATTCAGTCCAACATCGACGCGCAGATGGGCAGCGACGCTCTGAAGGAAACCGTTGCCGCCAACATCGAGCTTCAGGTGCAGAAGGCAATCACGGACAATATGGCAGGCGAGGAGGTACAGAGCAAGCTTGCCGCCGCATCGGAGGGCGCCAAATCTGTTATCGCGCTGAAAGCATCCCTGGATAATTACAATGTGTTCTACCTGGGACTTCAGGCTTACACGGCAGGTGTGGCAGAAGCGGCATCCGGCGCAGGTACATTATCCGCGGGAATCGGTGAGCTGAAGAACGGAACCGGCAAACTGTACGACGGCTCCACCCGGTTGTACGACGGAATCCTGACCATGAAGAAAAGCGCCCCTGCGCTGACGGACGGCATTACGCAGCTTAGGGACGGCGCGCTGGAACTTTCCGACGGGCTGGCGCAGTTCAATGAGGAAGGCATTCAGAAGCTGGTGGATGCCGTGGACGGCGACCTGGACGGACTTGCAGACAGGCTGCGCAGGATTTCCGAGGTGTCAAAGAATTACAAATCTTTCGCCGGTATCGATGACAGCATGGACGGTAAGGTGAAATTCATTTACCGCACGGATGCGATCGAGTTAAAGTAATGGATATGATCCCGGAAATGCTGATAAAATGGGCATTTCCGGGATTACTTTATGCCTGCCGGCCCTAAAATGCGATGATCTTTGGCAGTTTAAGTGCTGTGTTGCTTTTATCATATACCCGCCAGTTCCTTCCGCATGTCCTCTATGTCATCCAGCGAAAAAAGGGGTACAATAGAGGCGATCTCTTCTGATGGGTAGTTCTTTTTGAGCATTATGAGCACGGATTCTCTGGCGGTCTGATGTAGTTTTGCTTCTGCATTGTCGGCTCTTTTTTTCTCTTTTTTTGCTTCCGCTATAGCCTGATCTTTCTCCTTTTTTACTTCCTCTATGACCTGATTTTTCTCCTTTTTTGCTTCCGCTATGGCTTGATTTTTCTCCTTTTTTGCTTCCGCTATAGCCTGCCTTTTTTCCTTTTTTACTTCCGCTATGGCCTGTTTGCTTTTCTTTTTTGCTTTCGCTATGGCCTGATTCTTTTCCTCTTTTGCTTTCTCCAATGCCTGTCTGCTTTTTTCTTCCAATTCGGCCAGAGCCTGCAGTTTCTCTTCTTCAAATATTTGTGCAACTTTGGTCATCTCAATCGCCCTCCTTATTTTATTTGCTGTTTCCGCATCAATCATCTTATCTGTGAATGCCAATATTCCGGCCAAAGTAAAGAGCTGTTGGTGTCTGTCATGGATTTGCACAGCCAATTGTACGGATTCTCGGATTTTTGAATCTTTTTCATCTCTTTTCCGATAAGAAAGCGGCAGTATGATAAAGTTCATCAGTTCTTCATCATCAAGAATTTCCTTCTTTTCCACTTTCTGCTTCAAATGCCGGAAGATCCTGTCGGAATCCAGTTCTGAGAGAAATGCAGGTTCCAGCGTTATTCTGACTGCCCCGATATCATATTCCGCTGAGATCTGTTTTCTTTTGATATCGCCTGTATATATAACGATCATGCGGAGTATTGGGCAGTGCTTTTTCTCCCTCAGATATCGGTTGGCTATCCCCGTCAGGTAATTCAGGTATTTTATCTTATCCTCTTTTTTGTATTCGCTTTCGTAGTCAACTATGGCAGCAGAGCCGTCCGCAAGTTCGAACAGATTGTCCAGGCGCAGTTCGTTTACTTTGACAGCCGGTATGTTGGTTGGCAGCACAGCTTTGATCTCCGGCAGATTCAGTCCGTATGCACGGAAAGTCTTTCCTTTGAAAGACTCGGCCAGTACTTTGCTGGTGATATCCTTGTTCTGGTAAGCTACTTCTTTCTCATTGCCCGGATAAGCTGCTTCTTTATCGTTTTGGGCGTTTCCTGTCTTTTTCGTTGTTGTGTTGCTTTTTATGCCTGGTTTCTTTTCTTCCATACACTTATCTTTCCTTTCTCAGATGCTGTGGTAAACGCCTTAACGATTCCTGTTTTGTTCATGAACCATAACTGGAAGGATGTTCCGTATGGTGTTCAAAGAAAAGGAATTAAAAGCGTTTAGGAATTGTCGGAAAATAACTGCTGCAATTGCTTCAGGCAAAAGCCCGGAAATAC
>OFFJ01002085.1_pt1 | contig 13322 bp, 9 predicted proteins | sample 1521261 | NCBI WGS metagenome assembly OFFJ01 (sample SAMEA3504122, study PRJEB24116) | mouse gut metagenome | biome: mouse gut; feature: mouse-associated habitat; material: faeces | place: Denmark | collected 2011 | reverse complement strand
GAGCTGCGGGGAATTAGACCCGGAGAGATTAAAACGGCAGATATTCGTTCAAGAGAGGAGCAATTTCGATGACAAGCAGCAGTCGGCATCAGGACAGCAGAAAAGAATCTAAAAAAATCATTGACAGCACGCTGGTACGCCTTATCGCTACCAGTCAGACTCCTGTCTCCCGAATCGATCTGGCCAGACAGACCGGCTTGAGCAAGATGACAATCAGTAATCATGTAGCAGAGTTGATTCAGAAAGGAATCGTCATGGAGTGTGATTCTTATGAACAGCACGAAAACAGCCTTGGACGCCGCCCCATTCCCCTGCAGATATCCAGCCTTTCGCCATGTATTTGCGGTCTGTGGATTACCAGAACCCATACCCAGGCTATCCTTGCGGACATTTCCGGCAGTATTATCGATATGTCAAAAATGTATTATCATGAAAATCTGTCCAGGGAAACGCTGATATCCATGCTTTTGTCCCAATACGATACCCTCGCCTCCCGCACCAGGCGCAGGATTATCGGATGCGGCATCTCCAGTATAGGCCCCCTGGACAGCACTACAGGATATCTCCTGAATCCTGCTAATTTCTGGGGGTTATCCTATATTCCGCTGACAGACATAGTCGGCGCCCACACAGGACTGCCCACCTACCTGATTCATGACGCCCATGCAGGTGCCCTGGTAGAGAAAATTTATGGGCGGGGCATTCCGTATGAAAATTTTGTATACCTTCATATATCGGACGGCATCGGCCTGGGATTCGTATTGAACGGTACCCTGTTCAATGGCTTCTCCGGACAGAGCGGCGAAATCGGCCATACCTCCATTAATTTTAACGGCCCCAGATGCTCCTGCGGGAACAGGGGATGTCTGGAATCCTATGCCAGTATTGACCAGATGCGGAAAAAAATATCAGAGCTGCTGCCTCTTTTCCCGGAATCCGCCTTTAAAAAGATGAAAAATCCCTCCCGATCCGATATAATCAACTTCGCCTCCGCCGGAGACCCCATCGCCGTGGCTGCCCTGGACGAGTTCTGCGGATATCTGGCCCATGCCCTGGCCAACCTGCTGCGCCTTCTGGACTTTTCCACTATTATCGTGGGGTATGACGCCTTATCCTCCTCGTCCATTCTGGAGAAAATATTGTACGAAAAAATGAGAGACTACTCTCCGCCTGAAAAGAATGATATCAAGATACAACACTCCTATTTCAACAATGACGGCCCCCTCATAGGAGCCATTGCCATTGTTGCAAATGAAGTGTTTCATCAGAATATTGCGCTGTAAAGTTATAAGGAATGCGGTGCAAAGAACGTACTTTTTAATATGTTTTAGTTATCCACACCTTGCACCGCTTCTTACAACACGCAATTCCGTACTTAATAATACGCAGCATCCCTTCCTGCTGCAGCCTGGTCTCATACTCCATTTTTTCTATCTGCTCCAACGCCTCCCGGCATCCTTTCTCAAAATTCCCATTCTCGGCATATTTCACCTCAATGACGATTCCCACAGTTTCTTCTTCCGCTTCCACCAGAATATCGCTATACCCCTCCCCGGATTCTGTATTCGATGTCACAATCCAATCTTCCCTGTGGCTCAGCAGCCCAAGAAGGATTCCGTGATAAAAATTCTCCTTCCTTGCCTTTCGTACATCTGTGTCGCGGATGCTGATGGTCTTGCGCAGATATGCGTTAAACTGCGTTTCCACTGCTTCAGCATCAGCCCGAAGAAAAGCGGCACAGAAGGCATCCAGCCGGGGTGTGTCCTTCCGGCTTTCTTCCCGGAACCATTCCTGTATCTGTTCCACAAAAATCTGCCGGATTTCCAGATTCGGAATGGCCAACTGATATACATCCGTCATTTCCGTTCCTCGTTGGGTCAGGTAGCCTGTGGTAAAAAGCACGCTCCATAGATTGTCAATATTATCATATAATTCCCGATAGGTCAGTTCCTGGCGAACACGGTGGGTTACTGTTTCTCCGTCAACCAGAGCTTCTATCTCACGCCTCGTTCCGGGAGTTGCCATCCGGATGAATTCCCGAATGATATCGTTTCCGCTTGTATTGATCCAAAAAGCCCTGGGAGCAGCATCCGGCTCCGCGCACAGCAGGTCAACATAATTAATGACATCCCATGGACAGTATACCTCCGTATTTCCAAAGCAATATCCATCATACCACTCACAGATTGTCTCAAATTTCTCTTCCAGGCAGTAATATTCCAACAGCTGCTTTACGTCTTCTGAGGTGAAGCCAAACTGTGACGCAAACCTGGCATCTGTAGTAGAAAAAATTTTTAAATTGTTCAGTCCTGTAAAAATACTCTCCTTTGCGATGCGAAGACACCCTGTCAGCACCGCAAAGTGCAGGCTTTTATTGGTCTTCAGCGCCTGCCCGAACAGATTACGGATCAGAGTGACCATCTCATCATAATAGCCGGACTGCTGTGCTTTATCCAGAGGGACATCGTATTCGTCAATCAGCAAGATTGGTTTCTGGCCATAATGCTTGTGCAGAAGCTCACAAAGACTTCTCAGGGAATCCGTAAGAACCTCATCCGACATAAGGAACCGCCCGTTGGTATCAATATTAATCAGTGCACAGTACTGTTTTTTGTCAATATCCTGCAGCCTGTCGCTGGATTGCAGGAATCCGAAACGTTTTGCTTCATTTCCAATAATCGAGCAAAGCATACCTCGTGCCGTGCTGTATTCTCTGGCGCTTACCCCTTTCAGGGTAACGGATACCACAGGAAATTTCCCCATATATTTTTCGCAATACTGGGATTTCCTGCTTATCTGCAGCCCTTCAAAGAGACTGGCATTACAACCGTATTCGAAAAAAAATTGCAGCATATTCATGTTCAGGGACTTCCCGAACCGCCTGGGGCGGGTGAACAGATTGACTTTTCCCCAGTTATCCAGCAATTCCTGAATCAGTTCGGTTTTATCTACATAGTAAAAGCCTTCGGTTCTTATTTCTTCAAAATTCTCGATACCGACAGGTAGTTTAACTTTTTTATTCATACTTGCAGCCCTTTCCTATATCTGAAGTCTGACAGCACTTTTACTGTATATCTGTAATACTGTGTTAAAAAATGCCTCCGATTTCTTTTGACAAAATCTGCTCTTGTGCCGGATTTTTCGCTGTTGCCTTCAGTACATTTCAGTTCCCGGCTTTGCTTTTGCCATGAGCGACTCTGTTATTTTGGGGTCTTGAGTATAGTTTAGCACAGATTGTTTGAAATGGAAATAGTATGTTTTGACTGGGATGAGGGTGGAGGAGGAATAAAGGATAACTATGGATTATCCTTTATTAACACCACTGCAAAACAACACTTTTTCCATTCTGATAATTATTGGGGGATTTTAATGAATTGCAAAAAGAAGCTTCTATATATAATGGGCGTCGACTGGAATTGGATTTATCAGCGCCCACAGATTTTGGCGGAGAAGCTTTCACGGGATTATGATGTGACTGTTTTGTTCCCCAGGAGCATTCTGCACTCTGGAAAGCCGCGTCTCCCAAAGGTGCAAGACATTAATTTCCGTATTCTCCGGACCCTTCCATATCAGGAAAAAAATCCCCTGATTGGCTTTTTGGCCCGTTGTCTGAATGCGGCACCCCTTTGTGGAGCTGGTAAATTTGACCTGGTTTATATTGGCTATCCTGTATATGCCCGTTATGTTCCTGCCGGCTACCAGGGGAAAATCATTTATGACTGTATGGATAACCATGAGTTCCTTTATCCGGACAGGAAACGGGTGAAAAAGGTGCTGATGCAGGAACAGCGACTGATACGAAGCTGCAGCCTTTTGCTGGTGACCTCTTTGTGGCTGAAGGAGAAAGCCGACAGGCTGGCGGGGTGGGAAAAAAGCATCCTGTTACGTAATGCCACGGGAATTGAAACTGTTTATCCGCCCAGGGCTTCCGAAAAAAAAAGAATTTATACTCTCTGTTATATAGGCACTATAGCAGAATGGTTTGATTACAGCCTGTTAGCTCACAGCCTGGAGAAGTACCCTGATGTCCGATACCAGCTGATTGGTCCCTGTGAAGACAGGAAAAAGATGCCCGGCGTATTCTACAGCGGTGTTTTAAATCACGAAGAACTTGAAGAGGCTGCTTTGGAGGCAGACTGTTTCGTTATGCCTTTTATTCTGACTCCTCTGGTGGAGGCCGTGGATCCCGTGAAGCTGTACGAATACATTGCATTAGGGAAATGCATAATCAGCATATACTACCCTGAAATAGAACGCTTCAGGGATTACGTCTATTTTTACAACACTGAAGAGGAATATGTTTTTCTGTTAAAATCCCTGTCAGAACAGGGATTTGCTCCAAAATACGACAGAAAGATGCAGATGGAATTCATTGCGGAAAATACCTGGGAAAAAAGATATCAAATGTTGCGGGAACAGATAAATGCACTGGAGGAACAGATTGAGCGTTAAAAATTTGAAAAAAGTAAAAGTAATGAGCGTATTTGGGACAAGGCCGGAAGCCATAAAAATGTGTCCGCTGATAAAAGAGCTGGAACAGCATGAAGGAATTGAAAGCATTGTATGCCTGACTGGCCAGCACAAGGAGATGCTGCAGCAGGTGATTGATATCTTTGGCACAAAAGTACAGTACAATCTGGACATCATGCAACCCAGGCAGACACTCACCACTATTACTGCTTCTGTACTGGAGCGTCTGGGGCCGGTGCTGGAAAAGGAACAGCCGGATATTGTGCTGGTGCATGGGGATACGTCCACTTCCTTTGCGGCAGCTCTGGCCGCTTTCTATCGGCAGATACCAGTGGGGCACGTAGAAGCAGGACTGCGAACTTTTGACAGGTACTCTCCGTTTCCGGAGGAAATGAACCGAAGCCTGACAGGGCGGATTGCAGAACTTCATTTTGCCCCGACGGAAACCAACAAAAAGAATCTTGAAAACGAAAATATCCGGAAAGGTATTTACGTAACAGGAAACACCGTGATTGATGCATTCCGGACTACGGTAAAGCCGGATTACAAATATAAGAATGAAGATTTAAAGGCCATAGACTTTACAGGTAAAAGATGTGTGTTGATGACTGCACACAGAAGGGAAAACTTAGGAAAGCCCTTAGAAAACATCTGCAGGGCAGTGAAGCGGATTTCGGAAGAGTATCCGGACCTGGAGCTGATATACCCGGTGCACATGAACCCCGCAGTAAGGGATACTGCCAGTGCTATTTTGGGGAGCCTTTCCCGTGTACACCTTATACATCCCCTGGATGTGGAGGACATGCACAACCTGATGTCCCGAAGCTTTCTGGTGATGACTGATTCGGGAGGGTTGCAGGAGGAGGCACCTTCCTGCGGTGTGCCGGTGCTGGTGCTCCGGACGGAGACAGAGCGGCCGGAAGCGGTGGACGCAGGAACGGTAAAGGTAGTTGGGGTGGAGGAAGATGTTATCTGCCAACATGCAAAAGCTTTGCTGACAGACCATGTGGAATATGACAAAATGGCAAGGGCGGTAAATCCGTATGGGGATGGGCATGCCAGTGAACGAATAATCAGGGCAATTATTGAATGGTGGAGCCAATCGTGATATTTGCCGGCCGTCCAGACTGCAGGGAAGCCCGCATAAACAGGAGGGTGACTATGAAGGTGCGAAAAAAAGAGTTAGATAACCTGGCTGAGATTATAGTCAAATGGATATACATCATCGTCGTGTGCGTGTTTATTGCCCTCTTTTATGGATACTTTGTGTTGGGTGAGAATATAGCAAACGCAATACTGGCGGCAGGCATTATACTGATATTCATATTATTCATAAGAAAATATATGGCCTTGGAACAAAAAAACAGTACGGCAAAAATACCATTTGTTTTGTTTCTGCTTACGTTTATTACTCGGTATAGTTACTGTAACTTTGCCGGGAAATATATTACCCAGGTGAGCGATTTTGCATTGACTTTATCAGAAGCGCAGAGCGGACTTTTTACCGACGCGCTGGGCTACTACAGGTTTTACCTTCATAAATTTCTGTACCCGTTTATCTTACATACAGTTCATATGAGGTCACAGCCGGAAATTTTATTTTTTCAGTGCATCTGTGTATCGCTTTGTGCTGTAGTAATATATTACATTGGGCTAAAGGCGGCAGATTATAAAGCAGGTATTTTAGCGGCTGCCATATATATCATGTGGCCCGCGCAAATTGTATATACGCAAATCATAACAGAAGAGCATATCGCAGCTTTGCTTATGGCAGTGACAGTGCTCGGTGTTATATGTATTTTCAAGAGACTGGAAGCAGTGGAATCCTTTCAATCCGCAGACGGAAAAATAGCGGTTATTGAGTCGTGCATTGCAGGAGGGGCAGGAGGGCTGTGTGCCTTTTTTAAAGATTGGGCACTGGTAATATATACAGCATTAATAATATGCGCTATATATGCCCTGATTCGTTTTAATAAGGCCCAGAGAGTGTTTTTATGCATATGTGTTCTTATTATTTTCTTTTTTCGGGGAATTGTACAGGGCGGAATAACATATATGGCAGAAGCCAAACTGCAAATAGAGGCAAATAATGGCGTCATCATTATTCAGATGTACGCCACCTTAGACCCTAATGCGTCGGGCGGCTATAACGAAGCGCTAAATAGTGAATATGCCCAAATGGCAGCAGAAAATAATTTTGATTTTGAAGAAACAAACCGTATAGCTTTAGGGATACTTAAAGAAAAAATCAGCAGAGATTTTGACAAGCTGCCGGAATTATTGTTGAGGAAAGGGAAAGATGCATATGCAAATGATGACGCAATGTTTTGGTGGGCTTTGGAAGCGGAAGCTGGTGAAGAGTTCAAAAGTCAGTTTCCAGGGCTGTATCCCGCATTAATATACTTAGACAATATTTTTTATACGGCAGTAGTGTTATGCATGATTGCATGTGTTTTTTTCACTCGAAACAAATATATATTTTTTATTCTGTTATGCATATTGGGCGGAGGCATGGTCAGCTTACTGGTGGAAAGCCAGGGAAGGTACAAGTACAGCATAGAGCCATTATGGTGTCTGCCATCTGCGTATGCGATTTGTTCTTTATGCAGATTGAAGGCTGGTACAATAGTGAGCTGGATACAATTATGTGAAAACAGGTGTCAAAGGCGCCTGTGAAAGAATCGTAAATCATATAATAGACTGGAGTAATATTTTGGAGTAAAGTCATGAAAATGTTCAGGAATATAAAGCAAATTATGTTAGAAATATTTGAAAGCAGACAGTTACTGATTGAACTTTCATTAAAAGATGTGAAGCGGCGGTTTTCTGGAACTTATTTTGGATTGATTTGGGGAATACTTCAGCCGCTGCTGACCCTGATTGTTTATTGGGCAGTCTTTCAATTTGGCTTTAGAAGCGGCGATGTGGGAGAGATACCTTTTGTCCTTTGGTTTATGTCAGGTATCATATTATGGTTATTTATTTCAGAATCTTTCTCCAATGCAAGCAACAGTTTGTTGGAGTATAATTACTTAATTCAAAAAGTAAAGTTTAATGTAAACATACTTCCAATTGTTAAAATATTATCAAGTTTTTATATTCATTTATTTTTTTTGGCTATTGTTTTAATAGTCTGCTCTTTGTTTGGATATTTTCCCACATTGCAGTTGCTTCAAATTGTATATTATATATTTGCAACTATTTTCTTTGTTTTCAGCATGTCCTTAATTACATCGTCAGCCATGGTTTTTTTCAGAGACCTAAATCAAATTATCAGCATTATTTTACTGATTGGTATGTGGGGAACTCCTGTGGCGTGGGATTTAGGAATATTTCCCGAGAAAGCTCAGTTTATTTTGAAATTTAATCCGTTTTATTATCTCATTGAAGGTTACAGAGACTCTATTCTAAGCAGACGTTGGTTTTGGGAAAGGCCTGTGTTAGGAATTTATTTTTGGTTTGTAACAGCTATTATTTTTTTAGTTGGAGCCAATATGTTTCTGAAATTAAGGCCTCATTTTGCTGACACAGTTTAATCAGATATTTGGAGGAAGCCATGAAGTCGGACTACAAAATCCAGGTAAAAAATGTATCAAAAGCTTTTAAAATGTATAATACACCGATGGATAAGTTTAAGGAGGCCTTAAGCCCAAGCGGAAAAATACGTCACACTGATTTTTATGCCATAACTGATTTAAGCTTTGATGTAAAATCTGGTGAAATATTAGGTATTATGGGAAGAAATGGATCAGGAAAATCTACGTTGCTTAAAATGATAACCGGGATATATGAGCCATCTCAGGGCGAAATTCTGGTCGCCGGGAAAATTTCTTCACTTTTGGAACTGGGTACTGGATTCAATGTAGAATATACAGGAATAGAAAATATCTTTTTTTATGGTACATTAATGGGATTTACCCGGAATGATATGAATACTAAACTGCAGGACATAATTGACTTTGCAGAAATAGGTGACTATATATACCAACCGGTAAAAACATATTCCAGCGGAATGTTCGCCCGTCTCGCTTTTTCGTGTGCGGTTAATGTGGAGCCGGATATTTTAATTGTTGATGAAATTTTAAGTGTTGGGGATATGCGTTTCCAGGCAAAATGTTTTAACAAATTTAAAGAATTCAAAGAAAAAGGAGTTACCATATTATATGTTGGACATGATGTCGGTATGATGCGGACATTCTGTGACACTGCAATGTGGATTAATAAGGGAAAACTTGTGGATATAGGAGACCCTACGTATATCAGTGCAAAATATACAGAGTTTATGTATCTGGATGACATTACAGAATTTACAGACTACAAAATATTAAGAGATACAGACAATGAAAATAATTTGGCAACTGCCAACATCAAGCCTGAAGTGGAAGAACCTCATAAAGAAGAAATGAAAGTAAAAAACAGCTTGTTTCCGGACAGTATTGCGCATTGGGGAACAAATATCGGAATGATTACTTTCGCATCCATGCATAATTTGGAGCATAAGGACAGGAATTATTTTGATGCAAACGATAGAATGGGAATAGAAATCCATTTTGATGTGGGTAAAGAAATTGATATAAAACATTTTTCTGTTGCAGTTTCAATAAAAAATACTGAGGGAACGGATATTATAGTAAAAACAACATATGATGAGAAAATAAAATTGAGGTCCGGCAAAAATCAGAAAATAATTTTTGAATTTACTCCCCATCTGGCTAACGGTGATTACTATTTGGTTTTAGCTTTGGAAAACAGAAAAAATGCTTCTATTACCTATTATGAATATGTTGAAGGCGCATATTATTTTAAAATGTATACCGAGAAAAAAATATTCGGCATATATGATGTCGAGACAAAGATATCATATTGAGTATATCTGAAAGGGGTTGTATGGCAAAGCAAATCAATTCTATGGAATATTGGAATGAACGTTTTGATTCAAACTGGGAAAAGCTAAACGGCGAAGAGCAGACTCTTTTTTTTGCGCACATTGCCTGTAAATTGATGCCAGAGTGGGTGAAAGATTTAATTGAATTCAACAAGATGACTATTTGTGATTTTGGATGCGCTCTGGGTCAGACTGTAGATTTTATGCATTACCAATTTCATACAGCAGTGTCCGGAGTGGATTTTTCTGAAAAAGCTATTGAGAAGGCGCGAACCAGATATCCGCAATACAATTTCTCCAAACTGGATATTACAGAAAAAAGTATCCCATCGTTCAAAGTTAATGTGGGATACATTTCGAATGTCCTGGAACATCTTCAGAATCCCTGGGATGCTGCGGAAAATGTAGCGCAATATGTCGACGACATGTTAGTAGTATTGATTCCCTTTAGAGAATCCATGCATGTGGACGAGCATTGTAATATCTTTGATACTGGCGATATACCCATAAAGGTAAACTTGTTAAAGCTGATATATGTTAATTTCATGGATTGCTCTAAAATAGAAAGTACTCCTTACGCAGATAATCAAATTTTGCTCATATATGCCAGGGATAATTTAGTAAACCGGAAGTCAGTCATTTCAGATTTTGTGGATGCATTCGAAAACAATAGCGGGCTAAAAATAAATGAACTTCAAAATGAAAACAGGGTACTGCTTCGAACCAGAGAGGATATCCAGCATGAAATGAATAAAAATAAGACACGATTAGCTGAAATCGAAGCAGCATTTCAGGATAAATCTGAATCCGTAGCGAAGCTTGAATTAGAATTAACTCAAACAAACCAAATGTTGGAAAATGTGAGGCAAGAGTTAAAAAAGGCTGATCAGGAGCAACAGCTACTCAGAAAAGAACTGGAAAACACTATTCATAAAAATACAGAATACTCAGAATACTGCGAAAAACAGATTACTTATATGAAAGATATGATCTATAAAATGCAGCTTGAAAGAAATGGCGTTTATAGTTCATTTTCATGGAAGATAACAAAGCCCATAAGGTTTATCGGCAGATTATTCCGAAATATCTGTTTATTCTTTCAGGATAGACCTGCCTTTTTGAGGAACATACGAAATGCAGGCGCATACAGCCGGATAAAAAGGTTTGTTCCCGTGTCATGGAAACGGAGGATTATACAAAAATACTTTAAGACATGTAATGTAAATGTGCTTGCTGAAAGCGCTCTTCAAGATAATCAGTTTTTTTATGCGGCAAAAGCATTTGAAGCTGCTTTGAATGAAGCCGAACAGTTACTCCTTGTTTTCAGTGGCGTAAAGTATGTTGATAGTGAAGGGCAACGAAATATCCGCCTGATACATGAGGCTCGTAAAAAGGGGATTAAAGTTATCTTCTCCTACTGGCGTTGGGACAGCAGCGAAGAAATAGAGCCTGCAGAAGATGGTATGATAAAAGTGCCAATTGATATATTGGTCAAAAACAAGGTACATTTTTTTGAAACGTTTTTTAGAAACATTAAAAATAAGTGTATATTGATTGAATTTCCCCATCCATGGGCAGCGCAAATTGTTGAAATAGGCAGTTCATTTGGATGGAAAACGGTTTATGATGTTATTGATGACTGGGAGGAATTTTCTCACTGTGGCCAGGCAGACTGGTACTGCAAAAAGGCCGAGGTGCGTATTTCCAATATCGTAGATTTAAACATTGCTACAGCATATGCACTAAAGGATAAAATCAGTAAACAGTTGGTATTGGATAAGCCATATTATGTTATCAGTAATGGTGTTGACCCTGATAAAATAGTAGCTTCGCCGCAGCTACCAGAATACAATTTTTCAAAAGGAAATTTACAAATTGGATATTTTGGACATTTAACAGACTCCTGGTTTGACTGGAATTTAATAAAGGCATTAGCTGCCAGGCATTGTGACTGGACATTTCATATTATAGGATACGGCGCTCCAGAAAATTTAAAGGTACCTGCTAATATTATATTATATGGTAAAAAGGAACCTCAAGAGTTGCCCAGATATGCAGCATACTGGGAGGTTGCAATTATTCCGTTTATTAATTGCGAATTGACGAAAGGTGTAAACCCAATTAAAGTATTTGAATACCTTCAGTTGGGGCTTCCTGTTGTAGCTGCGGACATGCCGGAAATAGAAAACTATCCATATGTTATAACTACAAAATGTGAAAATGATTTTGAAAAAGCCATACTTGAGTCCATGTACCTTAAAATAGACAAGGAGACAATTCGTGACTTTATAACCCGGAATACTTGGGAACAAAAATGTTCAGAACTTATAAGCGCAATCAATAAAATTTAGTTTGCATTCCGGAATGTTTTTATACTTTAACTGATATCCACTAAATGGTACAGGGGGATAAAAATGAAAGTTTTAATTTCATATTTATTTAGTACAAAAGGCGGTGTTGAAACCGCTCTGGCAAACAGATTAAGGATGATAAATCCTGATTATGAGGTCGATCTGCATTTTTTTGCAGATTATGGAGGAATGTCTATTTTTGATGGATTTAATGGATCTGTTTTTGTAGAATCAAATCAGAATAATGTTAAAAGTATTATAGATTCCAACGGGTATGATATTGTCATATCTATTGATTCAATTGACATTTTAAAAATATTAAGGGAAGCTAACTATAGCGGAAAAATAGGTTTGGAAGTCCATACAACTTATGCAGAAGGGTTAACTTACTTAAAAAGCAGCCTTGTCCATGACATTGACTTTGTAATAGTTCCTTCTGTATATCAAAAAACCTTAATTCAGAGTGTACTTTCTGACATCAAAATATATGTATTAGGAAATGCAATAAACGACAACATATTTTATATAAAAGATAGCAAATGGCAGCAAAAAAAGAAAATAGTTCTCTGGGTTGGCCGTATTGACCCGCATAAAAACTGGAGACTGTTTCTAAAAATAGCAAGTAAGCTATATGTTAAAAACTCAGACTATTATTTTTGGGTGGTTGGCGGATTAAAGTCAGATCCGTTAGAAATAGATAAATTTGAGAAAACAATATATGAGTTAAATTTAGAAAAATGCCTGCGTTGGATACCACAGGTGGATTATCAGAATATCAGAGAAATTTACAGTATGGCGGCGAATTCAGGCGGATGTTATATATCTACTTCCCAAAATGAATCCTTTGGCATGACTATAATTGAAGCAATGATTTGCAGGTGCCCGGTAATCGTGAATTGTGTTGGTGCATTAAGTGAACTGGTTCAGGACGGCAGGGGGCTTTGTCTTGATAATTTGGAGGATCATATTGATGAGATAAAAAACTTTATTGATATGTCAGACAAGCAAACACTTTTGAACAATGCTATGAATTATGTTAATGATAACTATTCCTGCAGAAGTATAGGACAAAAATTTATTCATATTTTAAATGAAGTAATTTATAACCAGGCTCAATAACATTTGCGGACATAATGTAATGTATAACGAGTGAGCGTCCGCTTCTGCAAAACCAGGGCAAAAAGCGGCAAAAGAATGCGTTCGCGAGTATAGATACATAACTTTATCAACAGGTTTACACAGAGGAGAAATGAATGAAGCAGAAATGCAAAACAATTGTCAAAGCAACTATAATAATACTGTCTGTCTGTTTTGTTATTGCACTTCCGCTTGCTGAATTAAATTTGGCGTACGGCCAATATCCGGCAAGTGTATTTAAAGGTTATGCCGGAAACTTTGCAATACTTGCCTTAAATGTTTTTCCAGTAATACTGCTATTTGCAATTTTTTATTGTATATTTAACCGGATGTGGATTGCTTATTTCATAAGCGGAGGGCTTACGCTTGCTCTTTCTTTAGCCAATTATTATAAACTATATTTTCGGGATGATCCCATGTATTTTGAAGATCTGCTTATTATTCGCGAAGCGGCAACAATGACGGTTAGTGAACAATAC
>OFFJ01002083.1_pt1 | contig 13330 bp, 9 predicted proteins | sample 1521261 | NCBI WGS metagenome assembly OFFJ01 (sample SAMEA3504122, study PRJEB24116) | mouse gut metagenome | biome: mouse gut; feature: mouse-associated habitat; material: faeces | place: Denmark | collected 2011 | reverse complement strand
CGGCGGGGTGTTGGATGCGCAACCGCACAGGCGGAAAATATGTTATACAAAATATTTTATAAAATTTTTATCCACTTGTTTCCAGGCATTGAATATGTTATAATATACCTTACCGAGGATGAGTCCCCGGCTTTCGACAAATTGTGTATTTTTCAAGGACACATCCAACTTGTATACCTTATAAAAACATGCTGCTTTCGCATTCATCCTGCGATCGGCAGCGGAAGTTACATTACCGGATTTACAAAACGATTTCCATAACAGATGAGGCATATTAAGTTCTGATATTCGGAACTGGAACAGGAGGCGGGCATGGCAATGGGAGCCGTTATGAATACAGTCTACAACAATTATTTAACTACATATACATCGAAGCCGCTTACCAAATATGATTCCCATAAAAAAAGTGAACTAAGGAATGTATACAATTCCATTGTCAAACTGAATAAGGATGCTCCCTGGTATCTTCCTACTACGAGCAAGGATGCTCAGCAATATGCCGTTGATCTAAAGGAAAACGCAAGGGGCCTGCGCAATACGATTGCACAGCTGGGCGGGTTGGAAAAAGACGGGCTGTTCCAGAAGAAGAGTGCTTATTCCACCGATGAAACCGTGGCGACAGCTTCTTATATAGGTGATGAAAATTCCATCACCCATGCACCTGCATTCCAACTGGAAGTACATTCCCTGGCCACTTTCCAGGAAAACCTGGGCCTGTTTCTTCCCGATAATAAAATGTCGCTGGATGCGGACACTTATTCTTTCGACATCAGTATCAATGACATGAATTACGAGTTCCAGTTTTCCGTAGGTGAGGGCGAGACCAATCGGGAGATACAGGAGCGCCTGGTTCGTTTGATCAACAATGCCGACATTGGCATCCGGGCTTCCCTGGCAGAATCCGAAGGACGTACTTCCCTGCGGCTGACTTCCGAAGCCACCGGCCTGGCTGCCGGAAAGAATCAGATATTTAATGTCAGTGATGACCACACCAGCAAGACTTCAGGTACGGTAGAGTATTTCGGGTTGGATTATGTCAGCCGTGATCCTGCAAATGCAAGGTTCTCTGTCAATGGAGAGGAAAGTTCTTCTTCCTCCAATCACTTTACACTCGATAAGCAGTTCGAGGTCAGGCTGACGGGAATCAGTCCCAGAGGACAGTCTCTGCAGATCGGACTGAAGACGGATATCGAATCACTGACCGACAATGTCTATCACCTGGTTGGCGGTTATAACAATTTCATCAAAGCAGCATCCTCTTACCTGGAGACACAGACAAGGAGCCGGCAACTGATCAAGGAAATGCGCGGCATTGCTTCCGTATACGGCAGTTCCCTTGAAACCATAGGGCTGAATCTGGAAGAAGACGGTACACTGGCAGTGGATAATGATACGCTCAGAGAGACTGCCACGCAGGCAAGTGATATCAACGAGGCATTTGGCTCTCTGAAGAGTTTTTCAAATATGCTGCTGCGCAAAAGCGATCAGGTGTCACTGAATCCGATGGATTATGTAGAGAAGGTCATGGTCGCTTACAAGAATCCGGGGCACAATTATATTACGCCCTATGTGACCAGTTCCTATACGGGGATGATGTTTGACGGGTATTATTAAGTGGATTGTACATTAGGCCAGAAAATGATTGTATAGAAAAAGCTTCCTCATCGGAAGCTTTTTTGTCGTCCTTTTTGCTTTTCCTGATTGTGTTACGAACTTCACTGCCGGACTATCCCTTACTTATCCTGCTTGCCTTTCTTCCCCTTGGCCTTATACTTATCGATATTGACAAAATCATCCATCAGTTCCAGAATCTTATCGCGGCCATCCTGATTAAGCTTCATATAATACTGCATCACGCGATTCTCCAGAAGCTGTGCTCCCAGGGATGCATCCCTCTCCAGAGATGAAAAATCAACAGGGTTCAGGCTCAGTTTGTCACACATCTTGATAACGGTTCCATACGCCATTCCCTCTATACCACGCTCCAATGCCGTAACCAGAGTGCTGTATGGAATTCCCATTTCCATGGCAAACTGACGCACACTGCGGTATTGGCTCAGTATTTCCTTTTTTAATATTTCTGCTTTTGTCATTTTCTTATCCTCCATATCAAGCATCGGTTCCAAGTACAAGAACAATATACGCTATTCCGTATGCCATTGCAAGGGGGTATTCAAAAAATTAATAATCACGGTGGCTTTTTTAGAGTTTCTTAAGATTTCTAATCCTATGTGGTATCGTCACGGATATCGGAAAGCCACTTTCTTGCCGTATCTTCTGATTCAGGCAAAGAATCAAGTTACAATCGGAACACTCAAGAAGGAACGGACATAATCTTCACATAATCTTCCGACTTATCCCGCATTATATGGAAGCCCTTTTCCAGTTCAGCCAACGGAAATCTATGAGTAATCAGTTTTTCCGGCGCTATCCTTTTTCGGGAAAGCAGGTCCAGAACATAGGACCAGTCATCCCAAGATTCGCGGGTAAAAGAGGAATTCCAGGTTCCCGCAAGCGTCAGCTGGTTCCGCAGAATCTTCCAGTATACAGACTTTTCCAACCGCATATCGGTATAGGGATTCCCTACCAGGCAAATCCGCCCTCCGGAAGCGGCATTGTCCACTGCCAGCCGTATAGTTTCATTCTTTCCTACGCATTCAAAATACACATCGGCTCCTCGGTTCCCGGTTCGTTCCGTGAGCCATTGACCGACATCCTGCACCCTGCTGTCACAGTAGGCGTCTTCCGGAATCCCCAATTCCAAAACCATCCGTTTCTGGAAATCCTTGTTTCCTATCACAAGAATATCGCCACCCGCCTGACCTGTTTCCATAGCTGTGCCGCTTCCATGAGCCGATGTATTTCGCCGCTCCGGACGGTTCGCTTCTCCTGCTCTTCTTTCCAGAAGCAGCATCAGAAGCAGCAGTCCTATGGTTCCCAGCCCGCAGACCACTACCGTGCCTGCTATATCCGGCGTCCCCTGCATTGCTGCCGGTTTGGCGTCCCGCATTTCCGGAAAGGCCCTTCTCATCGCGTGTACAGCTACCGCCATGGGTTCCAGCATTGCCGCTTCCGCAAAAGATACATTGTCCGGAAGTTCCACAAGGCATTCCGCCGGTACTGCTGCATACTCGGCAAATCCGCCGTTCCTGCGGGATCCCAGATAATCATAATTCCTGCACATCTCATATTGCTTCCTTTTGCAGGGAAGACAGTTCTTGCAGGGAATCAGAGGAAAAATCCCCACTCTCTTTCCCTGCCAGGCAACATCCGCATCTGTGCCGATTGCTTCCACCACACCGGAAAATTCATGGCCCGGTACCAGAGAATGCTTGTGTGCACCTGTTTTATATATTCTGGGTATGTCAGAACCGCAGATGCCCGCTGCCTTTACCGCTACCAACACTTCGTCCCTGCCGGGAACCGGTCTCTCCAATTCTTCAAAATGTAATTTGTTGACATCGTGTAAAATCCACGCTTTCATGATTCTGTCCTTTTCTGCCAGGTACACCTTTTTACCGGCTTTATTGGTTTTATTGTCTTTATTGGCTTTGTCCTCTTCCTTGGCCGCTTTTCTTTCGAGGATGCTGTATCTTCCAGTGCGTTTTTCCTGCCATAAAATAATATTCTCTCCGGTTCGCCTGACTGGAAATATTATTTTCGCCGACTCTCCTGACAGGGCAGCTCTGCCTTATTTATCCTCTTTCCGCAAAACAAACCGGCGGAATCTTTCAAGGTCTTCAGCTGTCGTTATTTTAAAATTTCCCTCGTCTCCCGGAATCATGGCAATGTCCATCCCAACCATAATCGCAGGCTCCGTAGAGCCCTTAATCTCCAGGATTTTCTCGGGAAGCAGCCTTATGTTTGCCTCATAATACTTTCCCAACAGAAAACCCTCTGGTGCCTGGCCTGCAAATATGGTGCTTCTGTCCAACAGAGAAGTTATCGTCTTGCCATCTGTGCTTTGATAGACCGTATCCTTCATGGGAATCACAGGAAGGACGCCGTCGTGCCCTTTTACAGCCTGCAGGCAATCGCTGATTAACTCTGCCGTCACCAGAGGGCGCGCTCCGTCATGAACCAGCACGCAGTCTGTATCGCAGGCATATTTTCGTATATCTTCCAGGCCATGCAGAATGGAGAGCTGCCTGTTTTCTCCCGGAAGGGAAAACCCTCTGAATTTCTTCTGTATGTCGATGGGTTTCAGCCATTCCAAAATCTGCGCCTGCCATAAGGGAGCAGCAACGATGTGAATAGCGTCTATTTCCTCGTGGACGGAGAATCGTTCCAGGCACCATGAAAGGATCGGTTTATCGTTAACCTTCAGGTATTGCTTGGGTGTGAACGTGCCGAGCCTTGCGCCGGTGCCTCCGGATAGAATGAGTGCTGTGTTCATGGTCTGGTTCAGGTTCTTGCCCTGCTTTGCCTCCTGTATTTTTTATAGAGAATTGCCTTGAATTTCTTTATGTGTACCAAAAAAGGAAGGACATATCCACTTTATCTTTTGTATGAGCGTATGTTTCAATCGCTTTGGATATGTGCTTCCTGTCTGTATTATAGCACGCTGTGGGGAATTGTACAATCTTTTTTGGAGTGGATTTTCAAGCTAATGCGGACTATCTGCCGCCTTCACAGGTATCGCTGCTAATGGAATCCGTCATATTCATTTTTCCGGCAATTATTTTCCCTGGAACAACTACCCATTAGCAAGCATAAATATATGCTTCCTTTCCTGCACTTTACCGTATAGATATTTAATGATACCTGACCATTGGAGAATGTAAAAAGTAACCAAAAGTTTCATAAGCAATTTTTTATGCATTTGCCCAATACTCTCATCCTCTTTTTATGCCAGACCACTGCCAGTGCTGCTGCCCCAGTCAGGATAAAAATACCTGAAGTTATAAACCACATCCAAAAATATCCCACATATATATTGACCCTTTCCTGTATAATATTTTCGTTACCGGCTATGTCACAGAGAACAATTCCTACATTATGCCATCCCTTATCAAGCCTGAAAGACAACGTTCCGTCCTGAGCAGAATAGGTAAAATCAATCTCTTCTCCTCTGTCATAGACTTTACACCTGCCCTCATCAAGCAGTTCATTGATATTGGAAAGAGTAATCACCCGTACTTCCTCCCCAAAATACCAGTGCCACGACTTGAAATTCTCCGGCACATCGCATGTGGGCGCCATATTATCAATATGAATTTTGCCAAGGTCAATGCGCTTGTCCTCATTCTTCACCGTCAGATACATATCCGCATCTGTATCACCATAAAAATTTTCCTGAAAAAACTCTGCTTTCACCACAAAGTTATGAATTGTTACCCCATAAACACTATCATCTGCCGTCACCTGTGTATTTACATATTTTTCTTCCGCATTCGTGTCACGCAGAACAATGTCAACATCCGTTCCCGCCTCTGCCATCACCATTATTTCCAAATCGCTGAAACTGTCAGGCCGCATACTTATGGGTGTTCCATCCTCATATTGAAATGAATACAAACCTGTCTTATTTTCCACATTGCTATCCATAATATATGCGAGAACATCCTGCCCAACCAGTCTGGCATAAGTATTTACGTTTCGAACGCTTTCGTTTCCGGCTATATCCACTGCTGTCAGCTCTAACGCATATATCCCGTCTTCTGAAAAGGAGGGAAGCTCAAACATACTGTCGTCGGTAATTCCGCTTTTCACCTGATCTTCACCCAAATACATTTTTACAGGCCTGATTACAGGCAATGCCTTCGTATCAGAGTAATCCGGTATCCACCCAGTCAGTTCATATTTTATATAATCCATATTCAGATCGCTGAATTCTATTGTCGGAAGCGGATCGTCCTTACGGTCATATGTGTATATATCCAGAAATGCAATGTCTCCGGCATCTACAGATTTGCCGTTTCTTGCACTCACAACCGGAACCGTCTTGTCAATTTCAAAAACCGTTGTACTACTAAAGTCAGCCTCATTACCTGCCAAATCCGCCGGGGTCATCTCTATCCGGTAAACGGCATCTTCCGAAATTGCAAATGAAATACTGTGTACATCTCCCTCAGCAGTCCATATTTCTCCTCTTATCATCTGTGACGTAATGTCCTCAAGCGCTGCATCGTCATGCTCCGAACCTGCGGTCTTCCGGAAAATACGCAGCTTCACCAGTTCAGAGTCAAAATTATGCTCTGTTATCGATATGGACACAGTTTTGTCCTGATTAAAAGTGCTCTCCATAGTACTGTCAGTAAATTCTGAAAAATTCTCCGTAACCAGAGGTTTTGTCTTATCCACATAGAAAGTCCGTTCATTACCACCACTGTAATCCACCACCGCCTCATGATCGCCCAGATCATTTCCGCTTATCTCAAAAGTGTAATCTCCTTCATCAAAATCAATGACAGCCCTATACTCTGTATCCGAAACCTTTGTAAAGGTTACGTCAGGAATACTTCCAAAATCATTCTCAATGGACGCAAGGATACGAGATGCATCAAAGTTACGCTCGATGACCGTCACATCCGCTATACGGTTCGTCTCATAGTATTCATCCGTATCGTCGTCCTCACGAAATACGACATGAACAACAGGTTCTGTCTTGTCAAGAGTAAACCTCTCATTGGTCACTCCCACCTGCCTGTTGCCTGCCCAGTCCGCCGCATCAAAAGAAAGCATGACATTATTGTTATCACTATCATACATGAATGTTCTGGTAACACCCGTAACAAGATTCGCGTCTGTTGATATTACAGTCCACCCATCTTCCAGGTTGTCACCCACATTGTATCCGGTATACCCCAATACCACCTCCTTCCTTTCGAATGCATCCTGTTCAGAACTTTGTGCATATCCAATCTCGCTGATTCCGGATATGGTATCCGTAATTGTCACAGTAACGCTCACATCCGTCACAAATAAAAAATTTCCCTCTGCATCCACATATTCGGTATCGTTATTTATAATCACATCAATCTCCGGTGCTGCCTTGTCCACCACAAAAGCTCCTGGAACAACCTCGGGAGACTTATTCCCCGCATTATCATAGCATTGTGCAAAGACCTGCCCTTTGAACCCCGCAGGAACCGGCACCCTGGCAACACCGTTCACCACCGGCACAATCCCTTCTGTCTCTTTCTGATATACACCATTTTCATAGGAAATCAGACGATAAACTACAACATCCAAACCTGAAGAAGGTGCGTTATCAGAAACGTGAATATTAAGAGAAAAATCCGTTCTGAAAAAATAACCGTACTCCAAAACCTCCAGAAACTCCGCCGTATCTCTCCTGCCATCCGCTGCTGCAGGCTCAAACTCATATTTGACAATCGTTGGTCTGCCCCTGTCAATGACAATCTGCTCCGACTGATAAGATGGCATGGAATTACCGGAACGGTCGATGTAATCTACCGCAATTATATATGTTCCATCCTCAACAAGCCTTATTGTGCCGGTCCATTCATCACCGTTCCGTGCCCAATCGTCAATTTTGTAATCCTGGCCATTGACTTTCACACTTACGTCTTCCGCATAGAAATTTGCTTCTGCGATTTTCAATATCACTGGTATAATATCACCATAAGTATCATCATAGTAAAGAATTGAATTACTGTTCTCCTGATTGGCACGTTCCGCCATGTCTCCCTCGAAAACTTCCAGGGTATCCGCTTCACGAATCTGTTGCGGCGTAGGGTACATCACTTCACGAATCGGGGAAATAGTATCCAAAACTACTACATGGTTCTGACTGGTATCGTATAATTCTCCCTTTTCATCCTTTGCGCTGCCCTCACCATAATTCACATGACTGGTATGACCTGCCCTGTCTGTTGCCGTAAAGGAGATGACTCCCCGATATTGGGCAAGCTCATCGGCCGTAAGCGTAAATGTCGCCACTGCAGTCCTGCCATTATCTTCATAACGGAAGTGCTCCACATCTTCCACATCTATCTGTGCCGATACTGCAGCAACATTCTTATCAGTACTGGCACCTTCTTCTCGCGTATACATCCAGTTGAAGCGGCTGATGCCGGAAACAGAATCCTCTGCAAATATCCGAACGGTCAATGATGGTTTATAATAGCCAAAAGTCACTGCCTGCAGGAATGTACCCACAGGATCTGAGTCGTAAGATATCCGAAGGTTCCCCGGTATACTTTTATCCACCTCGAAAGGCTCCACACTGCAGGAATATGCCGCATTGCCTGCCAAATCCCGGTACTCCAACGTGAAGGCGTAACGAGCCTCCTCTGAAAAAAGTATTTGCGCGCTGTGTCTGTTTCCCTCTGTCCGCCACTCCGTAGTCTTCAGTGCTTCCAGACAGCCGGAAAAATCAAACCCGCTAATGGGATTCCCCTGAATATCCTCTGCCGACAGCCTGGAAAAGAAAAGTTCATCCGGCCGGAAATTCTCCTCAGTGACACATACGGTCACCCTGCAGTCAGACACAAATATGTTACCTTCTGCCGGAGGGACTTCAGCATCAAACGCCAACTCTATGACCGGAGCTGTCATATCCACTACATGTACGTTTGAAGTATATTCTTCCCAAATAGTTCTGCTTCCGATTTCATTAGAAACAATATCATATCCGTCCGCCGAAATGCTTACGACAGAATTTCCCTCTGAGAGCTCCAGGGTTCCTGCATATACTCCGCTTTTCTCTTCCCAACTGATCACAGCCGGCATATCATTTATCCGAATATCAACCTCATCCTGCCTGAAATCAGATGCATTCACAGTAAAATTAACCCTGACTGTCCTGTCATATATCAGACGCGTCGTTTCATCTATATCCGCCTCCGAAACATCCTCACCATTGTCATTCACATACCTTTTCAAATTCGCTTTGTCATACTCCACAGAGAGGGCGTTTTGAGCAGGAACAATGCACTCGCTGAAGTTCCCTGCCTGATCGTAAACTCTAAGCACAATGCCATGTCCCCCATGCCACTGCTTGTATGAAACTCCAATCTGAGCCTTTCCTTCTGATGCCTCCACCACCTGACTCCAACTGTCACCGCCGATATATTTCCACTGGAAAAACGCAACACCGGACAATTCGTCTTCTGCCGAAAGCATCACATGATACAGGAAGTTATCTCTGTTGTTTTCTCCTCCGCCGTTCACATCGCCCAGATATTCCCGCTCCCATTCCTTTTTAACATACTCTTCCTGAATATCCTCACCTGCCGCAACAGCTACAATATTCGGAACTGCCGCCCCGTTTTGAGGCAATTCACTGTCCATTTTGTAACGCACTCTCTGAGGACTTGATATCTCACCGCTTGAAGAGTTTCTGAGACAGAAGATAACTTCCGTCCCTTCTACGGGTGTGTCTTCCGATATTATCAGCACATCCTTCCACCCATCTTTCTTACCCTCTTCGACTTCTCCTTCCTGGATCTGGTCGAACAGTCCCCGCGGCCTAAGCACGAGGCCATCTCCTGCCTTATACCAGCCATTACTGCCATCAGGGATATTCCGTTCATAGTCAATGCCTTCCACAGGAGTGACCTTGCCCACCTCATAGAAAATCTCTTCTGAATTTCCTTCTCCATAATTATTATCATCTTCACCGTAGTATTTTGCATAAATCTGATGTCTGTTGCTGCTTGTCAGAATCACCGAATCCAGAACAGCCGTACCATCCACGAGAACTGCAGTACCCCTGGATGCGCCATCTGCAAAAAACTCTACCGTGCCTTTGGGCTTATCAACTTCATCATTCACAGGATGAGAGACTGTCGCTGTCATAGCTACGCCTTCGCCTCCATATGGAGTTCCGGACGCGGGACTGACACTCAGTGTAACAACCGGTATGGCTTCTGAAACCTCCAAAGTTGTAGTAAACTTCAGCTTCTTATCTATATCAGCGCCAGGCTCCAGACAAACCACGCAGGAATATTTCCCGGCGTCCGAACGCAGTACCGGATCAATCTTCAGCGAAGGCGACTTAGCCCCATCGATCTGTTCCTCATTTTTATACCACTGATATGTAAAGGAATCCGGGTCATAGCTTCCTTCCGTGTCCTCAAGTTCTACATGAAAAGTCATGGCTTCGCCAAAAGATACCTTAGGGTCTTTCGGTTCAATCCTGCCCTCAGGCACATAGTAATCTCCACCTGATACGTCTCCGCCAGATACATCTCCATCCGACACATCAGAATCTCCCCCAGATACGTATCCGCCTCCAATTTCCGCAAACACGTTTATTTCTCCGCCCAGTACCTGAACAAGAACCAAAACACTGACAGCCACGGCAGCCACTCTTTCGTACCATGGCCGTCTGTCAATAAATTTTCTTTTTCTGTTCTTCATTTTTATCTCCCTGGTATAGTGCTATCCTTTTATTCGAAACAACTTCTTTTCCTAAACTACATGCTCTTAATCTGTCTTTACATCAGCAAAAATTTCCAACAACGCTTCTCCAAACTCACTTTTCCTCTTTTTTCTTTTATACTTATGGAAGCATAACAACCCCCCTATGACTAAACTCAACAGAGCTAACGCAGCAAATACCGCCAATGGAACCCGGACAAATGGCGAATTGTACCCCAAATCCAGCCAACTCTCCAACTTCGGATATACCCCCGTTAACCATAGTCCTGCAAATAACAAACCCACTATCGGAACCGTAATCAGAAAACATTTTACGAAAGCAATGACTATGTATCCCAGAATCGGTGCTTTTGCAAAATAATTCTTCCACTTTTTCACATTCATACCTGTCTCCTTATGAAATACTTTTGAAAAAATCCTGAATCTCCTGTCTGGTCATCCCCTCGCTGTCCGAAATCATTTTTATGGCCTCATCGTTATCCAACACGTTTTTCAGTTTAATTACCGCATTACGGAATTCCGTATTTCCCTGATAAGTCCATAGAGTCAGGTAAGCATCTACAATCCCGGTATTTACCACCTCCACATTGTAAATAGACTGTGCCAGTTCATATCCAATGCTGCCCTCTACCTCGCCCAGTTTGATAATGGCAGAAGAAATTTCTTTGAATTTTCTGTCATTGGCATTTCTCATGATTTCATCTACCCGTTCCGGCAGTCTCTCGCTGCTATTCATTTTCTGCAGAAACCCCACCAGCATTTCCGCTTCATATTGCGAGATATCATCTCCCTGATAAGTAAATGCTGCAATCTCATCATAGACAGCATCCTTCCTGCCCTCCGAAGCTGCCGTAATCAGCTCGTCCGCAATCTGCTCCAACCTGTAGAATTGTGTATCATTGTAGCCTATGGCAATGTTCTCCCACTTTCTCTGTGCAATGTTGAATGCAGATCTGTGATAGATACCTGAAATGATCAGAAATACAAGGGAAAAGGCAATCATCGTTCCACAGAACCTGAATGCATTCCTGACCTTCACATCCTCTTCCCTGACAATGGCCGGCATAGAATCCCTGGCATCCGCGATATCCCTTCTCAACTCCTTGTAAGAATGATAATATCTATCGGATTTAGCCGGATCCTGGTCCCGGGCTCTGGTGCATTTAACCAGGATTGCCTCCAGTTTCTTATGATAGGCTGTGGAAGTCAGCGACAGATCCCGATTGCAGTATGCTCTGTCATTCAAAAAATAGTCCCGGTAAAAATCATGACTGTCTTTTGCAAATTTTTGATTTTTCGTAACCAGTTCAAAAAGATTCAGGCACTCCCAGAACGTCGCACCGAAAGAAAAAATATCGCTCTCTATAGACATCCTGCCCCTCTTTGCCTTCATGGAAAAAGGAAATCGGGAGCCTTCCATTGCTTCACAATAGCACTCAGGAGCGGCATATCCAAGTTCGCCGTACTCATACATTTCTTCCATGGTGCTTTCCTTCTTGTTATAATCCACCGGAGCCATCATGCTTTGAGCAAAACGATTCGCTTTGGTTACCTTTCTGGACCGACCGAAGTCGATCAGCACCAGTTCCTTTCCATGCCGGGTTACCATGATATTCTCCGGCTTGATATCCAGATGAAGAATATCCTTCTGTTCCGTGACAAATTCCATGATCTCGCAGAGATTGATCATGAAAAGCATCATCTGGTTCTGGTATTTCAGGATATTATCATAGCTGTAGCTGGCCAGGATTCTTTCTTTATCCTTACTGCTGAATTCATGGAAATCAACAACTCTTTTCACTCCATTGCCAACCGGTTCTATCCTCCGCAGTTTCCAGTACTCTTCCCTGCAGAATTCGTCAAGGTTCCATCCGTCAATAAACTCTTCCACGACACAAAAATAACCGGCATCGCTTATGATACCGCTTTCGATATACGGACAGGGCAGAATGAAATCATCCAGAGATTCGATCACATCATCTATCCGCACAATGGAGCGACATTCCCGGAGCTCCTCAAAAATCTTCCATTCCTCTGTCTTGAACACATGCAGCCTGTCTATCTCCCCGCCGTCTGTCCTGACTCTTTTGGGCTTGAACTTTAATACGCAGGAAAACTGCATACCGCCCTCGATTCGCGCCTTCAGTCCCTTGTAAACGATGCTCTCTGTACCCTGTGCAATGAAGCCGTCTTTTTCTATGCCATAGGACTGGTCAATTATGTACTTATAGGAATTGCCTCTTATCTCATTTTGCATGTCGAAAGTCCCCTTTTATCGTTCTTGCACCAGTTCAAATACACCGAACCACATATTCGGCATCCGCCATGGGTTGAAAGAATCGCAATAATTTAATATGTATAGCCTCATATCATTTTTCTCTCTTAAAGCAATTAATACGCGCCGCAACATCCTTTGTGTCTCCATGTAAATCAACCCTTTATCCAAGCGAGTACTGTGGACAAAGTAATACAAATCTCTCCTTAAATTCTTCAAGAAATTTTTTTACATCATTTCTACCTGTAACAAATCCAAATCCAATACGGTATCCAATAATCCTACCATCAGGACATTCCGCAACCATAAACCACAATTCCACATCAAAACATTCGTCCTCAGGAACATATTCAAAATTTACCTCATATAAGCTTTCACTGCTATAATGTGAAAATCTCCCATCAACTCCATCTATCAATCGCTTCAACCCATTATATATTTTTTCAACTTCATAAACAGTCATATATGCTCGAATATCTTCTGTAATTCCAATTGTTTTTTCCGGAAAAGACAGCATCAATACGAAAGGGACCCACTTTTCAAACTTGCTTTTCGCCACATCAAAATCATCAGGAAGCTTTTCCAGAAAATCAAACCCCAACTTTACATTGGTATCTAAACTAATTAAATTAATCATATTTTTCTTCCATGATACAGATAAAATATCATATTCCTTTCTCAATAATATTGTATCTTAAATATTAT
>OFFJ01002075.1_pt1 | contig 13351 bp, 10 predicted proteins | sample 1521261 | NCBI WGS metagenome assembly OFFJ01 (sample SAMEA3504122, study PRJEB24116) | mouse gut metagenome | biome: mouse gut; feature: mouse-associated habitat; material: faeces | place: Denmark | collected 2011 | reverse complement strand
AAAAACTACAAAATTTCTTCGGCGTTTTCTTACAATTTCATATCGGCGTTGACAACGAGCGGGAGGCGGATGGGACAATGCGCCCGCTTTCCTATGCCACATTTGAAGATATGCACGCCTTATGTGAGCGGCTCATCAATGGAACCGCTTTGCCGGAGCGGCTCAGCAAATTCCCCATAAGGATTTTGTATGGCTGTCGGCACAAAACCGCAGCTATGGCGACCCGGAAGGGGAAGATGAAATAACTGCGGTGGATGGGCGATCTCTGAAAAGACTGGAAGCTGAAAAGCACCGGGCAGGAAGTTTGGCCTTCCTGCCCGGTGCTTTTGGTGGTTCTGAGGTGGGGCTGCATCATCTGGCTCATGAAGTTTCCCATGGTTTCCGCCGCCTGATCCTGCATCTGGCGGGTGGCGTGGGTGTAGGTACACAGGGTGAACCCCGTATCGTAGTGGCCCAGCATACTGGAGACGGTCTTGATGTTCACGCCGTTCTGGAGGGCCAAGGTTGCGAAGGCAGCTTCCCAGCTAATCCAGGCTGGGCTTTGGCGCGGGAATTTGCGTCTTGCGATTCACCGCAATCAGCCCAAACTGCATGGCATAGCTATTTTGTCACTGGAAATCATCCATCAGGCTCTAATGGCAGCACCCCTTTGCCGGTCGGCCGTCAGCAATGCAGCGCTGCACGCCCTTCAGCACCCGTCGGATGAACTCCACCCGGCGGCTGTCATCGGCAATGGTGCGGATATGGGGCTGGATGATAATCTCTTGCAGGCTCTGGGCCCCGCAAAGGCATTCGGTCCGACGGCTGGCACCGGCTGGCCCTGCCGGGAGGAGGGCAAGGTGAGGACGATCCGGCCCAACTCCGGTACATGTCGATGACGTAGGACAGGCTTTGGAAGGTATAGAAGGAGAAGCCGGCACAGAGCCGCGCATATTGCCCCCGCGCAAAACAGGGACAGGACAATCCAAACGGTCATCAAATCCCTCCTAACGAGCTGTGCGGCCTTTGGCCATGGGCAGATGATTTACCCCTTCCGATGGGCGATGGCTTTCTGCTCCTCGGGCAGATTTTTCTCCACCGTCCACAGGAGGATGAGCACCGCGCACAGCGCGTAGGCCGCCGTCTCCACCCAGATGTAGCTGATGGAGATGGCCCCCCGGGGCAGAGGCGCTTTGCCCCAAGATATTCAAGGCCGTGTCGGCGTTTTGGTCATAGCCGCAGGCCCCTAAAATGCCGCTGAAGATGGCGTTGCAAATGGGGGTGTCCGCCACCATCAGGGCGCTGTACACGGACATGGTCAGGCCGTCCGTCCGAATATGGCTGGTGTACTCAATGTGGTCGATCACATCGGCCAGCATGGCCAGGATGAGATAGCACGCCGGAGCAGAGCCGAGACACTTCAGGGCCACGCCGATGGCCACGGGGATGATCTGACTGCCGCCCAGCCCGGCGGTTACGCCGCCAACAACGCCCATAACCATGCCCGCGAAGGCTGTCAGCCGCTTACCAAATTTGTTTGCCAGGGGGACCACCACCGTGGCGGCCAGCGCCATTGGGATCGCTCCCAGGACAGCCAGCAGGGACTGAGACATCCCCCAGGCGTCGCCCAGGTTTTCCACCATGTCCAGACTGGTGAATAAGCTGTTGTCCAGCACCCATTGGCAGAAAAACGTCATGGAGCCGTTCTTCATGGCCCCGCTCCACTGGAATCCGATGTAGAACAGGATGACCAGCCACCACATCTTTTCTCCCGTCACGGCCTTGAGCTGCTGGGCGATGGAGGCGGAGGCCATCCCGCCCTCTGTCTGCCCCGCGCGTTCCTCCGCCACTCGCTCCCGGGTAAAGCGGAACTGGAGGAGGATGGTCAGGGCGGTGAACACAGCCACAGCCAGCATGGCGGCAAACCACAGATTCTGATCCTCTTTCAGCGCCATGGACACCAGCATGGGGAAGGCCATGGAGCCCATGCCCATAACGCCCAGGCTGGCGATATTGGCCAAGGAGGCCAGGGTGGAGCGCTGCCTGCTGTCCCGGGTGGAGACGGGCACCAAAGTGGAATTGGCGGTATTGTAGATGGGGAAGCCGACGGCATAGTAGGCATTGTAAGCGATGGCGATCCACACCATCCTGGCCGTCTGGCTCTCAAAGGGAACAATGAACATCAAGACGCTGGATACCGACAGAGTAAGGGTGGACAGCAGGATCCAGGGCCGGGCCTTGCCCGCTGTGGTGTGGGTGCGCTCGATGAGCTGGCCCACCGCCAGGTTTGCCACCACGATCAAGATGGTGGAAAAAAGCTGGAGGGCAGTCAGGAAAGCCAGATCCAGCTTGAGCACATTGGTCAGGTAGTTTTGCAGCTGGCTGGTAAAGATTCCCGAGGACAGCAGCGCTCCAAAGGGACCGATGAGATAACCGAATAGCATTTCCGGCGGTTTCACACTGGGGGAACTGACCTGGGAGCGGAGCAGCGGGCTGCTCCAGATGCCTTGCTTTTGTTCATTCATATACGCAGTTCCTTTCTTGATCGCTCCTGTACCACAGAAAGCTCCTAAAAAATGCGCATTCTTCGTCATTGCACCGTTGCGCAGAGGGGGATTTGATATCAAAGACTCCGCCGTGTACGCTGATGATGACGGGCAGGGCCTTGCCCTCCCCGCAGCGGGGACGATAAATATCCAGCGTCTGCCACCGGGAATCAGACCCATAGCGCAGGCCGTCATAACGAATCACATCGTTCGGAGCAATGAGTCCGGAATCACGGGCAGCATCGCTTCGGGCAAATGACCATTTGAGCCAGCGGCTGGCAATAGACATGGTGTCCTCCCCCTTTGTACACCAGTCAGAGGATGTCCACCGAGACCTTCCCGGTGTGTATGCCGTCGGTTACACTCAGTTCAATTGTCCCGCTTGCCTCGGCCTGGGCCACAGCCAACGCCTCGCCGTAGTATGTATCCGTGCGGTTCGTTACATATCCGATTTCATTGTAGGGACAGGCACTGCCCAGGCCAAGCAGCCTGCCGCCCTTGATTTCTACGGTTAAAATACCACGCTCCAACGGTTTCAGTGTGCCGTTTTCATCCGTGTATTGCAGCCGGATATAGGCCAATCCCCCCGGGTTCACAGCAGTCTCCTCGGGCACGGCCCGCAGCTTTGTCTCAGGCGCCGCGGTTTGCAGGGCAAAGCGGCCCAATTCCTCCCCGTACTGGTCAAAGCTTACCGCCTCCACTGTGCCATCCTCGTAGGTGCAGCGGAACCTGGCAATGCAGTCATTTTTCATGACCCTTTTGCCCGCGCTTTTGCCGTTGACCAGCAGCTCCACGCTGTGGGCCCGGGCGTAGACCTCCACATCAGCGGGCTTTCCCACGCAGCCCCGCCAGCTCCAGGAGGGGATGGCGTTGGACATTTTCCAGGCGGAGGGGGAGTGCTTATCGCCCGTGTGGTTTACCGGGCGCACGGCAATGAAGGGCCCATTTTCCTGCTCCAGGGCCACCCGGCTGTAAAATGCTTCCGCCAAGGGGCGGCCGGTCAGGTCAATGCGCCCGGAACCCGCCGTCACCCAGCCCAGACCTCCGCCAAACTGGGGAGCATAGTCCTTATATTCCCAGGAGCCAATGGACACTTCTCCCAGGTAGTCCATCCCGGCCCAGACAAAGTCCCCGATGATCCGGGGCTCTTTTTTTGCCAGCTCATAGAAGCGGTACGCGTCGGAACAAAAGGTCTCGCTGCCCAGAATCAGACGGTCCGGGTACTTTTTCAGGTCGCGGGTATAGCGGTCAATTCCGTAGTTGTAGCCCGCGATGTCCATGCTGGCGAAGGCGTCCCGGGTTTTCCAGTCGCAGGGGGGCAGGGTGGCCCCAAACTTCATGAAGCCGTCCCCCATCAGGCCCGCCAGATTATTGAAGAATTCACTGCCCACAGCCTTCTTCCTGGTCTTTCCCCCTGACGCTTTGGCCTTCTCCGCTTTCTCCGCCTCTTTTTTTGCCTTCGCGTCGCTGTAGACCCCAAACCCGATGGAGCTGAGAAAGTTGAAGAAGATATTTACCCCGCAGGTGACGGGCCGGGTGGGGTCCAAGCGGTGAAGATAATCGGTAAGCTCCCCTGTCAGCTTGATCCCCCGTTCTTGGGCGGTCTCGGATACCTCGTTGCCAGTGGAGTACATGATGACAGACGGGTGGTTGTAGTCCTTATCCACCATGTCCGCCAGATCCTGCCGCCACCAATCGGGGAAATACTCCACGTAGTCGTGCTCATTTTTATGGATGTACCAGTGGTCGATGTATTCGTCCAGCACCAGTACACCTAAATGATCGCAGGCGTCCAGCAGGAATTTGGAGCAGGGATTGTGCGCGGAACGAATGGCGTTATAGCCATTCTCTTTCAGGAGGCGGATCTTGCGCCACTCCGCGTCCTCATAACAGCAGGCCCCCAGCACGCCGTTGTCGTGGTGGATGCAGGCGCCTTTGATGATGGTGCGTTTGCCGTTGAGCAGCAGGCCGTGACGGTTCCACGCCAAGGTGCGGATACCAAAGGCGGCTTCCGCGCTGTCGTCCCCGAAAATAGCGCGGCAGGTGTAGAGGCTGGGCTCCTCCAGACTCCAGGGCCTGCCGTCCGAAATGGCAATCTGAAGGGTGGCCTGCCCATCGGACTGGGTCCGGCCGGAGGCGACAGCCCCATGCTCGCCGCTGACCTGTACAAACACCTCTCCGCTGCCCTGGGTAAGCACGGTGACCTCCACTACCGCAGGGTCAATGCTGACGGTGCGTACCCGCAGGCCGTTCATTTGAATATGCTGTTCCGGGGCCGTCCACAAGGATACGGGCCGGTAGATGCCCGCGCCCGAGTACCACCGGGAATTGGGCTGGTCGGCGTTTCGGGCGATGACCTCCAGCGTGTTCTCCGCGCCGGCCCGCAATCTGCCCGTCAGATCTACATAAAAATTGGTGTAGCCATAAGGACGGAAGGCCAGCTTTTCCCCGTTCAGCCAGACTTCGGCATTATGGTAGACCCCTTCAAATTCCAAAACAGCGCGTTGGCCTGCCAGCACCCTGTCCGGGGTAAACGTTTTGGTATAAAGATAGTCGTGTCCCTCGTACCACCCGGCGTTGATGCCGCTGGCGGCCAGCTCGGTGCGGGGCTCGGACAGCATGGCGTCGTGAGGCAGGGTGACAGGCGTACCCGGACCGTTATCCTCCAGACGCCGGTAAGTCCAGCCATGGTTGAAACCGGCTTTGTTCATGTAAATGCCTCGCTTTCCATCAAAAAATAGGCGGACCGTCCAGGGCGATGCCCCGGACGGCCCGTAAGCGCGGAGCCTGTTGATGTCTACTTGCTCTTTTTGGTGAAGCAGGTGATGATCGCGGTCAGAATCCCCGCCAGATTGACGCCGATGAGGGCGTAATTCATTCCGGCCAGCTCGGGCAGACCGACCATTTTTATGCCGTTGATGGCCTCGGCAATGTTCCAGATTCCGCCGGAGAGAATGGTCATCAGCGCGTAGGCCAGCAAGACAGCGGCGATGATGCCGGTGAAATCAGTCCAAATTTTCTCGCCAAAGAAGAGGGACGCTTCGCACAGGACGGCGGCCGCCAGGGCCGCGATGACCAGCGTGCCGACCTGGCCGCCCCGGCCCGCGTAAACAAGAGCCATTACCAGGGTCACAATGGCCAGTACTGCCGTGAGGCAGGCGGAGTAGAAACCCAACGCTTTATTCTTCACAGTGCTCTCTCCTTTCTCAGTGACCTGCGTGTTCCGTTTTTTTCGTCTTGCTCATTATCAGCAGGACGAAGCAGGCGGCGGTGAGGATGCTGGACACGGCAATGGTGGCGGTGAGCGCGGTCTGCCACATGGGGGTGATGTGCTCGATCACCGCGTTGGCGGACACGCCGTTGGTGATGCCGGAACGGCTGATGGCGTACTCCCAGCTGATGGCCGCCTCAATGAGCAGCTCCAGCAGGTGGCCGTCGTCGGTGTCCTTGGCTTTCTGGAGCACCCATTGACCGTGGCCGCCCACGCCGTCCAGGCACCACTCCTGAGTTCCGGCGGCCAGCACCTCGGCGGCGTGAAACTGATATCCACCGTCTTTATACTCGTCAAAGCATGGGGCGGCGTCGGTGTCAATGGCGCCGGTCCAGCCCCACTCATTGCGCACAATCTTGGTATTCAGAGTATAGCTGGCGGAAACCCATTTGAGACCAACGCGGGCGAGGGACTGCATGATGCCGCCCGCTTTGCCTTGACGCAAAGCGCCCTCAAAAGCCCGCAAATTACCCTCGCGCAAGGCCTGTTCATTAAAGAAAATTGCGATGCCTTTGCGGTAAAACTCCTGATCGTTATTGCAGAAGTGCTTGGCGCCCATGTGGGAGCCAGCTGCTTCCATAGCGGTGGTCTCGGGGATGGAGGCCAGATAAGACATGATGGGACATTCGCTCATGTACTCGTAGTTGCGGCCGCCGAAGGGAGTGCGGTGGAGGTTCGCCCCCAGGCTGTAGTTAATCATGAAGCCGCTCCACAGGCCGTCCTCACCCATAAGCCTGCCGCGCTCGGCGTAGAGGCCGGTATTCCAGGTGGCGGTGAGGATGATTTTGGAGCAGTAGCGCGTGGTGGGAGGATTGACCTGCTCGCCGTTGAACTCCACAGTGTGGGGCAGGGAGCCGCCCACGCTGTCACAGCCGTCACCCACGCCAAAGGCCGGAGAGATATCGCCAACAGCGGGGCATTGGAAGCTCTCAGCGGTGGCGTTGGGCAGATCCTCGGGCTGAAGCTGGTAGATGAACTTCTCCCAGGTCTCCCGGTCGGACAGGGGGACATCCTTCATCAGGGCCAGATTCAGCCCGGAGTCCACGCCGAATTTGGCGGCCACAGAGGCATAGGAGGGGGCGTTTTCCGGCTTCTCGTACCACTCGCCGTCCAGGATGTCCATCATCTCCTGGGTGGCCTCCACGGTGGTCTGGCTGACAGGGTAGGTGCCCGCCCAGTCGTTCCGGGTCAGGTACACCCCCGCGCCGGGAACCCAATAGTTCAGGTCGCAGTCCTCAAACTGGTTGGAGACGGTCACGCCGTTGGCCCCGGTGCGGTACTTTTCGTCATCGAAGCCCTGGTTCCACTTGTGGGCCTTGGCGGCGTCTCCGTCGGCGGTCATGCCGTTAGAGGCGGCGTAGCCCTGGGCGGCCAGGACGTTGTTCAGCGCGTCGTGGGCGTCGTCGCCGATGGCCAGGTAATAGTCGCCGTCGGACAGGATGTAGCCGCCCTCGCCGTTATGGGCAGTTACATCATAGCTGGCGAGTAAATACTTGTCAACGGTGATGGTGACCGTCTCGGAGGCGCCGGGCTCCAGCAGGCCGGTCTTGGCGAAGCCGGCCAGCTGGATGGCGGACTTCTCCACCTTATGCTCGATCTCGTAGCTGCCGTAGGGGGTCTGGGCGTACACCTGCACCACCGACTTGCCAGCCGCGGACCCGGTGTTGGTGACGGTGGCCTTCACGGTGATCTCATCCTCGCCCACGTCCACGCTGTCCAGCTTCTGCTCAAAGCTGGTGTAGGATAGGCCGAAGCCGAAGGAGAACTGCACCTCGTCGGCATAATTCCAGGCGGAGGCTCCGGGCAGCGCGCCGGCGGGATCGGAGGCATTGCCCTTGCCCATGACGGCGTCGGCGTAGCGGGTCTCATAATAACGGTAGCCAACGTAGATACCCTCGGCCTGGAAGGAGATGTATTCCGCGAACTCGTCGGAGTCAATAGTGTTGTTGATATAATCTGAATTGGCGAATTTGGGAGTGTTAGTGCCGGAATTCACCGTGGCGGGTGCGGACAGGGAATTGGTGGCATAGGTGTCCACTAGATGACCGGAGGGGTTCACGGCCCCCCGGAGTATGTCGGCCACGCCCACAAAGCCCTGGTGGCCGGGGGTGCCAATGAAAAGCATGGCGTCACAGTAAGGCAGGATCTCATGGACCTCCATTTGATAAGGGCTGTTGAGTAGGATAACGACTTTGTCAAACTCTGCCCGCGCCAGCTCCAACAGGTCCTTCTCGTTTTGGTGGAGAGCCAGGGAGCTCATGACGGTGACGCCGTCGTCATCTGTGTCCTTCATGAGCATATCCACACCCTCGGCACCCTCCCGGGTCAGTACCACGATGGCGGCGTCATTGTAACCGCTGGCCCAGGTGCCCTTTTGGCCCTCGTAGAAAGCTTTGTCCTCCTCGGTGTTGGCGGCGGTGCCAGTGGGTAGCGCGCCGCCCCAGCCGCCCTGGCCGGTGGCCCGGGTGGTGGGCTGGGCCTTCAGCGCGTCCCACAAAGCGCCGTTCACCTTAAAGCCCTGGCCCTCCAGGGCGGTCTTGAGGTTGATCACGTTCGGGCCGCCGTCCGCCGCCTTGGTGCCGGCGGAGGAACCCTGGTATACGGGGTCCACGGCGGCGTGGCCAAACAGGGAAACCTGCTTTTCAGAGGCCAGGGGAAGCGCGCCGTTATTGTAGAGCAACACCGCGCCCTCCCGCATCTCGTTGATGTTCTGCTGGAAGGTGGCGTCCAGCAGCGCCTGCTGGGCGGCGGGATCGTCAAAATCTCCGAAAGAGCTCTTGAAATAGGTGGTGTCGCCGGATTCGCCGGTTTGAACCACCTTCGTGGTGCTGACGCCCAGCGCGCTGTTGATGTAGCTGGCGTTGGCCAGTGCCAGGCTCTGCCCGATGAGCGCAATGACAAGGATCACTGCGAACAATGAGGTGAGACCAGACCAAAGCTTTGAGTTTCTCAACTTGAATTCCTCCTCTTTCATTCTTTCTTGCGCCCCATTCTGAACAACAGGAACAGGTCTTGCTGCTTTTATGATACCATGCCGCCCAGATGTCCCGGCTTTTATTTCGTAGGCGAAGTAAAATTTTTCGCAGGTGATGGCAGAACGCCGGAAAATACCGTCCTTTCACAAATAACTTTATGCAGTTTGCAAAAAAACGCGACCTGCAAATTTTGTGCAAAATAACGGCGCACATGGGGAGGAATAGGGGCTAAGTTGGAAAACACGGCAGAGGCAGATTTGAATTCCTGCTGTTGGATGTGTTACAATACGGGCAAATAACGGAACGGAGGGGATAGGCATGGTCAGAATTGTGATAGTTGAGGACGATTCGGAGGATTTGGCCCAACTGACGGACTGCCTGCGGCGCTATGAGCAGGAGTATGGGGATAGCTTCTCAATAAAGTCTTATGCCAACCCGGCGGATTTTCTGGATGCCTACCGTTCGGACTGCGACCTGATTTTCATGGATATCGAACTGCCCCTGTTCAACGGCGTGGAGGTAGCGCGGCAGCTGCGGGAAATCGACTCCGTTGTCACGCTGGTGTTTATCACCAATATGGAGCAGTATGCTGTAAACGGCTATGAGGTGGACGCCCTGGATTTCGTGGTAAAACCCATCAATTACTACCGTTTTTCCTCCATGATGCGAAAGGCCCTGCGGGTCATCGCCCGCAGGGCTGAAAAGGAGGTGGTGGTCCGCGCTTCCGGGGCCATCACCTGGCTGAGGGTCTCCCAAATCTTTTATGTGGAGGTTCGGGATCATCTGCTGATCTACCACACAGATCAAGGCCGGTTCGAGGCCTGGGGCAGGCTGTCGGATGTGGAGTCCGATTTGGCGGCCGACCATTTTGTGCGGTGCAGCACATCTCACCTGGTCAATCTTCGGCACGTCATGTCTGTGGAGGGAGGCAGCGTGAATGTGGCCGGAGAGAAGCTCCCCGTCAGCCAGCGCAGGCGCAAGGCGTTTTTTGCCTGTGTCACCAACTACTTCAGTGGGAAATAGGGAGGAGACGTATGATATCGCCTGGGCCGGTGCAGGTATTTTTGACGCATTTTAAGTTTATGGATATTTTTATTTCGTTCCTACTGGCAACACTGCCTTTCATCTACTGCTGTAAACGGCGGCCCCGATTCTTTCCGCGGGTGGCTGGCTATCTCCTGTTTATGCGTGTGCTTTGCCTGGTACTTGCCTATACCTACGACGGTACCCTCGCGATGGAAGTGCCCTATTCCATGATCGTGATCACCCTTTTGATTCTGGGCCTTATGTTTTGCTATGATGAGAAGTTATGGAATGTGGTGTTTTATTTTGGCTCCGGCTTTATGACGTGGTATGTGACGGATCGGCTGTTTCTGATCATCGCTTCCCTGTGCCGGCTGAATCATACTCTGCGTCCCTACTTTGTGGAGGACACTGTCCCCCATATGCTGCTCTATGTGGGCTGTTTTGCCGTGGTATACCTGTTTATCTTTTTTACTGTGGGCAAAAAAATGCGGCAGCTGGGCGGCAGCGAGATCCCCATGCAGAACGCCCTGCTGCTGTTTACCCTGGTGTGTATCCTGACCCCGATTTTTTATTTTGAAAGTCAGGTCATTGCCAATTACGATTTGTTTTTCTACAATCTGCTCAACGTGGGCGAGATCATCTTTTATGTGTTCATGCTCATGATCCAGGTGCTCATGCTGGCATCCGCCAAAGAACGCGCCGAGTTCCACACCATGCAGAAGCTTTGGCTGGAGGAGCAGAAACAGTACCGCCTGGTCAAAGAGAACATTGACGCCATCAACATCAAATGCCACGACCTCAAGCATCAGATCCGCAGCCTGCGGGAGACGGGCCAGGTGGATCCCGCTTATCTGGACGATCTGGAACGCTCCGTTTCCATTTACAACAGCGCTGTGCGAACCGGCAATGAGACCTTGGATATTGTACTGACCGACAAGCGCCTGCACTGCGCCACCCACGGCATCCAGTTCACCTGTATTGCGGAGGGAAACCGAATGGCGTTTATGGAGATTATGGATATTTTCTCCCTGTTCGGCAATATTCTGGACAACGCCATTGAGTGCGAAGCAAAGCTGCCGCTGGAGACCCGCTTTATCCACCTGTCCGCGCGGGCGGTGAATCAGCTGCTCCTCATCCATGTGGAAAATCATTTTGAAGGTACGCTGGAGCTGTGGAACGGTATCCCGCTTACAACAAAAGATGACAAGGATTATCACGGCTATGGGATGCTCAGCATCCGGCATATCGTTGAAAAATATGGTGGGAATTTTGAGATATCTACAGAGGACCGGCTGTTCCAGATCGACATCATGCTCCCCATTCCGGCCAGCGCATCAGAGGGGGGTGGCGGAGGATGACGCGTCGGTTGCTTCCAGCGCTGTTATGCATACTGCTCCTGTGCGCCTGCGGGAGAGGAGAGGATGGCAATGCCTTCTATTGCCAGGTGGTATTGGAGGAGGGGGTAGGTTATACTTGCGCCGGCCATGTGCGAACGGTGCCTCCGGGACGGGACGCGGTGTTTTCACTGCGCTGTGCCGATGGCTACACCATCGTCGGCGCGGACTGCGAGGATTACAACCTCGAGCCAAACGCCAACGGAGGGATTACATTCACGGTTCATGACGTGAGGTGCTCCACTGTAATTTCCCTGACAGCGGAACGCAGCGTCAAGACCATCTGCTATGACAGCAACGACGGTTCCGGGGCGCTTCCTGTAGAAGCCCCTGTGATCCCCTCCCATCTGCGGTGGAATACGGCCACGGGGCTGTTTGTCCGGCCCGGCTATACGCTGACGGGGTGGAATACCTGCCCGGACGGCTCGGGCCGCCGCGTGGGGCTGGGCAGCCGGATCGAGCCGGAGGAAGGGTTGACCCTCTACGCCCAGTGGGCCAAATGGTCCCCGGCGGAGCTGTTCCGCTGGAGGGAGGAGCAGGGAGGCGCAACCATCACGGCTTACTTTGGTATGGAGGAAACCGCTGTGGTGCCGGGGAAGCTGGACGGTCTGCCCGTCCGAGCTATTCAGGCGGGGGCGTTTGAAAATGTGCCGTGCGGAACGGTAATTTTGCCTGATACGCTGTATACCGTGGAGGACGGGGCATTTCGGGGCTGCGCACTGCGGGAGCTCTGCCTTTTTGACAATATCCGATCAATCAGCGACCCGGCTTTTGAAGGCTGTGAACACCTGGCTACTTTGCGTCTCAACGCTGCGGAGCCGCCGGTGTACAGCGGTACATATTACGACACCTTCCAAGATAAATTTGACCGGCTTTCCAGCTTGAGAGATCGGGAAAAGATTGTTCTCTTTTCCGGCTCGTCCACCCGCTTTGGCGTTGACTGCGCCGCACTGGACGAGGCGTTCCCGGAATATGAGATTGTGAACATGGGGGTGTTTGCCTATACCAACGCCATGCCGCAGATGGAGTTGATCCTGTCCTGCATGGAGGATGGGGATATTCTGCTCCACTGCCCCGAGTTTGACGCGTCACGGGAGCAGTTCTGCACCATCAACGATCTGGACGAGCCGTTTTTTAACATGATGGAATCCAATTATGGCGCGTTGGAGCTGCTGGATCTGCGTCGGTACAGGGCGGTGTTTACCCCGCTGGGGAACTACCTTGCAGCAAAGGATCCGATGTCCAAAAGAAGCTATGCGCTGTCCCCGGCGGACTTTGACGAGGACGGGAACCCGGTGGACAGCCCCAGCTATAATCAATATGGAGATTATGTAGTTTATCGCCCCAACGCCGCCACTTCCCTGCCGGTGTACGGTGCGCCGATCCACTATACCACCACGGTTTTTCCCAAAGAGGTTTTCCTCGACCCGTTGAACGCGGCGTACCGGCGTTTCCAGGAGAAAGGTGTCAGCGTGTATTTCGATTATGCCCCGCGCAATGCGTTGGCGCTCTCCGAAAGCAGCACGCCAGAAGCCCGGCTGGAGCTGGATCGGTATCTGAGGGAAAATCTCTGCGTCCCAGTGATCACGGAGCTGGAGGATTCTCTTTGGGATGGGATCTACCTGTATGGGACAGATAACCACCTGTCTACCGAAGGCGCGGCAATTCGGACGCAACGGCTTATTGCTGTCCTGCAGATGCAGATGGAGAGAGACAAGATCGTATGATAAACATTCTCTCTATGATTACAGTGTGGCAGTTTTTTCCAGTAAAAACTTTTGGGAATACAGTCAAAACGGCCTGTCAGCCAGCGGCTATACCGTTAGCTGATAGGCCCGCTGCCCCATTTTGACCAGATAACCAGCCACAGACAGGTGTGGAAACAGCGAACACCCTGCTTTTAGAAAGTGCTGGGGAAAATATTGAGAAGCAGGAGGCCGAAACCCGGCCCCCTGTTTTTTTTCATGGCCTTTTTCAGTGGCTCATAGCTAATCATAGGCCATTCCTTCTTGTCCATTTTCTTTTAGCTGTTGATTGGCCTGGCTATGCTGTGCTGGATCACCAGCGGCGTCCGCACCGCCCAGATCGTATCTCCAAACAATAATACGGGCCTCGCCGTCAACCGGCGAAGCCCGTTTTGATGTTGCGAGGAATGTTTTC
>OFFJ01002073.1_pt1 | contig 13357 bp, 13 predicted proteins | sample 1521261 | NCBI WGS metagenome assembly OFFJ01 (sample SAMEA3504122, study PRJEB24116) | mouse gut metagenome | biome: mouse gut; feature: mouse-associated habitat; material: faeces | place: Denmark | collected 2011 | reverse complement strand
AGCTTCTGCGCAAGCGCTGTCTTTCCTGTGTGGGTTGCGCCCGTTATTAAAACTATCATTGTTCCTCCTAAAGACCCAATGCCTTCCGCAGATCTCTTACATACGCTGCCTGCTGCTTTTTGGAATAAGATTTGACAAACAGTTTCATGACTGGATTTTTCACTGTCACATCTTCTGTAAAATCGATTTCAGTCTGTCCATCCTTTTGGGAAAAAATACCTGTCCAGTGCCCCTTCATATTACTGTTTTCCATATCAAATTCCCAGCGTTGCAACGTTTCTTCTGCTGTGACCGTAAAGGTTGTCGGGTATCCGCCTTTTGCATACTCTACAAATTACTTTTCCTCTGTTATCTCCACACTCTCCAAATCACTGCGCCACGCTGTATTTTCAAGGGAAGTCACAACGTCCCATACCTTTTGAATGTCACACGGAAAAATTTCTTTTATATTTGCAGTTGCCATATATGAACCTCCCTGATTACATTGGATTTAGATTTTTGTCTGCACGCAAATTTCATTATATCGCTCATGATGTGCCTCTCCTTCCGTATTCAGGCAAAGGTCTGACCGACTGATTCATTTTCTCAACCAGTTCTCCGGGTTTTACAGACATTTCAACCCATGCGGGAACAAAGCCGCTCTTAACCGCGTTTTTAGCAGAGCGGATATTGGACCATGCACAGCAGTAAAAAGGTATCCTCTCTCTCTCTAAAATCTCCGCAGCCAGATTACTTGTAAGCGCCGAAGCGATTCCTTGCCTGCGGTATTCTGGCAGCACGTCAACGCCAATCTGCCACATGATGTCACAATCTGCGGAGCAGCCGGCTAACCCAATCAGCTTATCTCCATCATAAGCGCCCATGCCCAAAACATCTAATTCTTTTCTGTCTTCACACAGAGCGTTGCTCCACTCCGGCAAATATAGATCGGTAAAATCCTTATGCCCCAAAATCTTCATTTCATATCCGCAGGACAATCGTTCAAGTCTTTTCATATCCGGCAGAAAATATTCTGCCATAAAACAGATCTTTTGCCCTGCTTCGCTCATCCGGCTGTCCAGCCAGTGCATGTTCGGAGTTTCAAAGCAATGATAAAATTCAAACTTTCCTATGTACTCTTCAACCAGCTCCTTATACTCATCTCTTACAGAAGCCACAAGATTATTCCCATAAGATACAAGATTACAGGCAATAGGCTCCTTATAATATTTCCTCGCCAAAGGACCAACCCCAGATCTCACAACGACATTTTCTGACTTAAGAAAATCTGCCGGATCGCAGTTGATATCTAACGCTGACTGTTTCATCGCAATCTGCAAAATATCCTGATTTGTATATTTGTTCATTACTTCTCTATCCAAACGGCGCATTTTCTCCTCCTACTTTACAACGATCTTCTCAGGCATTTCTACTATAGTCCCTGCCCCCATTGCCCGCAGAACTTGTCTGTAAGGTATTATAGGACATAATTCATAGGAATACAACTGATTATTTGCCTGTTTATTTCATCCATTGACTATATTCCACTTGTAGAATATAATAGGTATATAGAGCGAGAACAAGAAATGGAGGACGCAGCGTATGTTAAAACACGGAATCTTAGGTCTGCTCAATTATCATGAAATGACTGGCTATGAGATTATGGAGGTCTTTCGAGATTCTCTAAATTATTTCTGGGATGCAAAGACCAGTCAGATCTACAGAGAACTGCACGGGTTGGAGCAAAAGGAGTGGGTCAGCAAAATAGTTATCCTGCAGAGCGGGAAACCTGACAAAAATATGTATTCCATCACTGAGTCCGGGCATACGGAGCTACTGCGATGGCTGGCGGATGATGATCTGGGACTTAGAGTTAAGGCGCCGGTTTTAATGAAAGTTTTTTTCCTTGGAGAAAGAAGCGCGAACGAAAACATCCGATATTTTGAACGTGTAAAGGAACACTGCGAGCTATTTCTAAAGAGTCTGGAAGCTGTGCCGCAGCACATTGACGCCTACAAAAATATGATCGGGCAGGAGGATAAAGCCCTGTACTGGCAAATGACGGTAGAATACGGACGGCGAAGTATACAGATGCAAATGGAATGGGCGCAGGATTGCATCCGGAGACTGAAGGGAGAATAAAGCAATGAATATATTCGTGATAAACGGCAGTCCGAAAGGTGCCGGCAGCAACAGTTATCGTCTGACGGCAGCATTTCTGGAAGGGATGAAGCAGACTCTTCCGTATATTCAGATCAGGGAGCTTTTCATCAGCCAAACGGATATTAAGCCTTGCCGGGGTTGCTTTTCCTGCTGGAACCGTACCCCCGGGCAATGCCAGATACAGGATGATATGCAGCAGGTCATTCAAGATCTGCTTTGGGCGGACATTACAATATGGAGTTTTCCGCTGTATTATTTTACGGTTCCCGGCTCACTGAAAAACCTGATTGACCGCCAGCTCCCTATGCTCCTTCCTTTCATGGAAGAAAAGGAAGGACAGGTCGGAAACGGAAACCACCCCTCCCGGTATGATATGAGCGGAAAAAGAACGGTATTGATCTCCACCTGCGGCTTTTATACGGCAGAGGGAAATTATGACGGCGTGTACAGTCTTTTCGATCATCTCTGCGGACACAGAAATTATACGGCCATTTTCTGCGGTCAGGGTGAACTATTTCGAGTGCCGGAACTATCCGCACTCACCGACGGATACCTTTCGCATGTGAAGCAGGCGGGACGGGAATACGGAAATGGCGGTATATCTGTGGAAACGCAGGAACTTCTGAAACAGCTTCTGCTTCCAAGGGATATCTTTGAGGCCTGCGCAGACGCGAGCTGGGGGATTGAAAAGTGCGGCGGCAAAACCGGCGAAAATGGATCTGCCCCAAAGAAAGAGTCCGACACACTGGTTTTCACCAGACAGATGGCGGCGCTTTATCGCAAGGAAAGCTATTCCGGCAAGGACATTGTTCTGGAAATGTACTATACAGATGTGGATGAGCGTTATCAGATCCTGTTGGGAAGAGATGGCAGCCGTGTCTATACAGATGGGTCTTTAACAGCTACTACAAAGATTGAAACATCGGTTACTGTATGGCGCTCGATTGCCGCCGGAGAGATTCGGGGAGACGAAGCCATGATGCAAGGGCACTATAAAGTAACGGGCGATTTCAACCTGATGCTGAAATGGGACAGCTATTTCGGCAGTTCGCGCCCGCAGGCTGAACGAGAGGAAGCACCTCCGTCACAGAAAAGCACCAATATGAACATTATGCTCATTCCGTGGATCGTCCTGTGGGTCGTCCCCGCAATTCACAAGCAATGGGGGTGCCTTATCAGCATCGGTGTATGCGCGCTGGTTCCTCTTATCTTCTATCGCAATAAAAAGACAGTGTATGATGTTCTGACAAATGTTTTGGTAACGGGTATTTCTATCATTATGCTGGCCGGCGCCTCAGAAAAATGGATGCTTCCCCTGTCGTACCTTTCCTTTGGCGTTATGTGGCTCGGATCCTGTTTTAGAAAATGGACACCCCTTACGGCTCATTATTCCAAGAACAGCTATGGCGGAGATAAAGCTTTTAAAAATCCTCTCTTTGTAAAGACTAACCGTATTCTGACTATGCTGTGGGGAATCCTTTATCTGTGCACATCCGTCTTTACCTGGTTTCTGATGAGAACCCCTGTAAGCAGCCTTGCAGGGCTTATTAACTCTGTGCTTCCTGTCTTTATGGGGATTTTTACAGCGTGGTTTCAGAAATGGTATCCGGCAAAAGTGGCTGCCGGCAAGTAAGATCATTGTGAAAGCTAAAAATCAGTTTCCTCCGCGAAAAAACCGGAACGAGGGATCTTTTACCTGAATCATAACTCTGCTTTTTTCAAATATTTACGAGTATATGTACAGACCGCAAAACATTTTCCGCACAGGTCTGTTCGGATGCCTGTCTCTTTATACATAATCTCTGTCTGCTTTTTATAACATTTCCTGACATCCACAATCTCTTCTCTGTGCATACCTGCTTCCCATAAAGTACCTTTCAACGCCTGCGCGGGGCATTTTTCCACACACAGGCTGCAGCTTTTGCACCGTGACTCTGTGACCGACTCATCACATGCTAAAGGCGCGTCTGTCAGCAGAGAGGAAATACGTATGGCAGGACCATACTCCGGCGTTACCAGCAGACAATTTTTCCCGATCCAGCCAAGCCCTGCCCTCGCGGCTACCGTTTTATGCGGAAGCTTTGAGATATTATCCTGATCAACTTCCACACGGTCCGTCGTCTGCGCATAGGCTTCGTATCCTTTGCTCTTCAAAAACTCCTCTCCCGCCATAACGATTTCATTCAGCTTTCCATTCAGGGAATGATACAGTTCATAATATTCCTTAGTCGGGGCTGTCTGTAAATCAATGATAATAGTCTCAGGTAATGGAACAGCGACGGCGATACCCGTCTTAAAATCACAGTTTTGAATCCGGCTCATATTCCCGATTCCAACCAACGCGGCTCCCTGACTATACAATAATTTTTTTAATTCTTCCGTTAATCCCACAAATATCCTCCCTCCTTTTTCTGCATAATAAAAGAACCCTGTATTGCCACAAGATACTCATAGTATTATTTCCACTGTCTATCTTCACATGACCATTTCTTATCAAATTTTGAATCAGATTGAATCGAATCTGCTATCGGCATGAGCACATCTTTTACTAATACAATTGTTTCCTTAAATCTTACATCTTCTATCGCTTTTTTCTTTTTTACAAAAGCTTTCCATCTGTTCTGTCTTGGTTACATCCTCTGTAAATTCATCTTCAAAAGCAACGATATCATCAAAGCCTGTTCCTCTATGTAAAAACGTCTCCTGTATTGCTTTTTGTAATTCCAAACCAGACAGATTAAATCTTCTTGCCAATATGTAAATATCGTAAAAGTCTTTATATCTGCCATTGATCAATCCCAATGATGCAAATGCCTCAAACTTCTCAGCAATTACTGAATATAGTGAGTATGCAAATACCTTGGGCTCATCCATATCAAGAAGCACCGGAAGCTCCATTTGCATTCTGTCAGGATATACCACATCACCAAAACCAATATCAATTGATACCGGTATATTGGTTCTGTCCAGATAAGCATATAAAGATACATTCACTCTATGGTACTCTTTGAATTCTGTAATGCTATGAACATCCAGTGAATCCAAGTCATATCGTAACGCATCATCATACTCTATAGAAAAGATATCCTGAAATACCGCTTTCATTTTCTCAATATCATTAGGAATTAACGTTCCAATGCATAGGTCACAAGTTTATCCTGCATGGTTCCGCCCTCTTTTGCAGCAAGATTCTTGAGCCGTGCTTTTACTGATTCAGCATTCATTATACAAGCACCTCCAGATAATTTTTCATGATCCCCCCACACTTCATCAGCTCAGCATAGCGTCCCAGCCGATTGAGATTTCTGTCTTTTCTCCTTAGATAATTGATAAGGATCTCCTTCATTTCTTCTATACCAACCTTCTCACGATAGAAAACAATATCAACTATCGTTTTCTCAATATCGTATATGCGGAAATGATTTTTTCCGTCAGCAATTGTCTCTATTCCAAGTTCAAATCTTTTATCTGTATAATAATACACATTTACTTCCGGTCAATCCGAAAGCATTGAAACCTTTGACTTCCTTTGGATTGCTACATCTACAGCATCCGGTCTATAGTTCGTGAGATTGTAATAGACCGATGCACTCATCAGACACACAACCCCAGTTAGAACATAAGCATACGCATAATAGAAATCCGGCTCTTCTCCTTGATAGCACGTATTCTCATAAAATTTTTTATTCAGTTTTCATAGAATCCCCGGGGCATCTACCCACGAGCCAATTCATCCCTCCAAATCAAGTATCCCTGAATACGCGCCGAATCATAAATTGGTCTTAATCGTTCTTCAAGTATTTTGATAAATTGAACTTTTTCAATTCCTCTAAGATACAATTCTTCTGTAGACCATATAGCATTCAGGTTATCTCTCTGACAACTTACAAATATCTTTCTAATCTCAGAATATTTATAGACTACCTCGTTAAGAAGAAATTGATTCTGAGCAAAACTGTTGAAATATTTATTCCAATCAGCTAACTTATCCTTCTTGCTTGAATTTATGGTGGCATCAACAGGCATAAGATTCCACATTTCATCATTCGTAATATAAGACCACGGTACAAAATGGTCAATTTCATAACCTTTTTGCCCCAAGATTTTCTCTGAATAGATATCTCTAACAGCTGCAACATCAATAACTGCCGTCCATAGCTTTCTTACGTTCTGAAGTTTCCGCTGCTTTTCATTTTCTGGTTCTAGCTTATATATAATTCCTGGCACTCCAGGATTCCGGTCTTGAAGGTACTTAATCTTTTTCATTTGAATCCATCCTCGGATCAAGACCATATTATCAATAAGAAAACGCTTCCACTTATCTCCGATAATTATTCTTTTTTTCAACCCTCTCTCTGTACCAATCGTATATGGTATATAACCTTTTTTGTTTATTAGCTCCAAATAGGCAATAAGCCTTTTTCTTTGATTCCACAACGGGTCGTTGCCCCCTAACTCATTCAGAAAAGAAGATAACAATCGATAAGGTACATTCTTTGATATCTGGTATTTTTCATCATATAATAATCTACCTTGTTGGCCTATGACCGAAATTATCCTCGACCTATCAGCCATAGGTTCAAGGAACTCAAGAGCATACAATTTATTGACGGCCCTCTCAATACTGTTCACACTATTGCCCTGACCATCTTTAGTTCCCATCCTGAGGTGATATTCTGTTACAGAATACCACGCATCCGCAATCATTCCTGATATCACTTCATCAAAAGTAATATTCTGAGCATTCTCTCCCAACATCTGCATGATAGAATCAAGCCAATAAAACTTATAACATTCTGTCGGATCATCCAGCATATGTATGAATCCTTCAATATTCAAATCGCAATTATATATAAACATTTCACCCATACATCCGTTACCCACAGCTCTAAAATCAATAAATCCCTCAACCCTTAAATGCAATAGTAAATTTATCACTTAGGTTTTCACTATTTATCCACTTAACCAGATTGTCTGATAGGTCAAGAAGTGTCGCATTGCCTTCACTTACTTTATCAAGAAATTTCATTATCTCATCATTGAGTCCAAGCCCTTCCAAAATCTGATCCGCCTCCAAAACACCAGCAGCCAGAAGCCTGACTTTATCAATATCATTATAGTTGATGACTGCTGCGTTTTTAATCTTATTTATAGCATACCCAGTCTTATCCCTATCCGGAGTTATGCCTTTTACCGTTGTAAGCGTATTTATCCTCTTTTCCGATAATCCCTTAAAGAACACCTTCCACTCAGATAAAAATCTTTCCTTAACATTTTTTGTATCATTCTGCAGCTCTCTAATTTTTATCTCTTGAAATAATCCAGTGTTTACAGCTTCCCGCGAATTCGTTACCGTTCGTATCATTTCTTCTTTAAGTTCGGACGAAGGAATAAATCTTACATATTTCCGTCTTTCTTCAATACTTACCACTACCTTATGGTTTTCTTCTATCATCTCAGCATACCTCGTATCTGTCTTATCCTGCTTCTGGGAATCTTTGGATGCCTGCTCCAGTCTCCTTAATTCATCCATATCTTCTATGCACTTCTGTATTTCTTCAAGAAGCATAATCATCCCTCCCACCCCTCTATTATCTGTAAATCATTCCCAATCAGTTCTTTCTGTGTTGCATATCGCCCGCTGCCAGACTCATTTGTATCCTTTACCACATTACTCTTTCGCTTTTCAATATCTGACTGCACGAATTTCATGTCTGTAGCAAGCTTAGTGAGAATACAAAGCAACTTATCTACTCGAATAAGCGGATCCTGCGAAAAAGCCATAAGGATATCCAGTGAATCAGAGAGAGCCACAGCCTTTTGAACCTTGTTAACAGCATTTGCTATCGGCTTGGCACTTTTTCTCACACTCTCAATAAGTTCCGGTTCATACCTCACATTTACCTGTGTTTTGTTGGCAGCATCGTAAAAATCGGCTGCACAATCAGCTATTTCAATCACATCCTCTTCGTCCATATCCTCTCGCTCAATAAATGTCCACAGATTATCTAACTTTGAATTTGCAAGCTCAACTTCTGAGTCCGCAACCTTTTTTAGTTTTCCCTTTATATCCCTGAATAACCCTCGAATATTCTGTCTTGGCTTAAAAGGGTCCTTCTCTGAAAGTATCACTTCATCTATACTTAATCGATTTTTCTTAACTTTTTTAAAATCTGCAAGCAGCCTGGCGTGATTTAAAAATTTGTTCTTACCTCCAGTGCCTTGAATGAGATTATAATAGTCAATAACATTCTTCTGAATACGTTCAGCATCTGCTTTCATACTTGTCATGAGCGCAATCCATTCCTTACAATGAGAAGACGAAGCTGGAATCCTTGTACTAGGTGGTGACTCCCAAAGCAGAGTTTCTGACATTCCCTCAATTGTGGTTCCTTTATATTGCCCAAAGATAATCTCACGAATAAGCTCTGCTGACATTGCACATTCATGATAGTCTACATCCTGACCGTTAAATGTGGTAATCTTCTCAATTATCAGAGGTTTGAGCTTCTCAAACCACAACTGAACTTGATACTGTCTCCAGGGTCCATCCTCAAAACTCCATGTCTTTCCTTCTCCCAGAGTAACAAATGCAACAAAACTCTCCAACACACTCTGAGTTTCCGGTGAAGCAGGAAGCATAACCAACGACTTCCCCACCTTCTTAGATTGCCGCTCGAACTCAACAAAATCCCTGCTGGTGAATTTTAAAATATTATCTAACGATACACCCTCTATCTGCCAGTTCATAGCATTATAAATGTAGCGATTCATTTCGTCTCGCGCCTGTTGCATCATCTTTGAGTCTTTCTTCGTACTGTCAAAGTTCAAGCTCCCACCCTGCATCCACTTAGCAATGGTCTGGATTCCAAGTTGAAATGCAATCTTGCCAGGCTCCTCCACTGGTTTTGGATGAATTTCCTGCTGCACATCAGTTCCTTGACTCTGCTCTGTCGGAACACTTTTTACAGGAGTCTGGACAGTAGCATTGCCACCATCTAAACCTGTTATCCGTGCCATCTGTAATTCATCAAAGACCTCGACCGGTATCCCGCCTAAGTAGAGATTACCTTCCACATCCTTTTTTTCATACAGATTTGCGTCCCCCCAGATACGGATGAATACATTCATCCTTTCGTATTCTTCATCTTTTACAAACTGCATAAGACGGCTTCTATGATTGTCCGGATTCCAAGGATAACGCTCCAGTCTGTCAATACGGAAACTGGGGAATCTCTTCGGCGCTGACAGATAATTTCTCATAGCCCTTTCCACTACGTCACGAAGCAGATATCTAGGTGTCTGTTGATGTTCTGGCAATAACGAAAAAAGCTTTCCTATCGAAGTCTTTGTAAATGGAAATAGATTCAGCTTTTTCCCACTCGCAGTCGTAATATAATCCCACATTTTCCCCTCTGTGACATTATGTACGGGATACTCCTCATCCTGTCCACCATTTTCAAGCCAATCTTCCAGAACAACTTTCTGCAGTGACATTGTGTTGAGATATTTTCCAACAAACTCACAGAGTGAATTAGCATCAGACCCAAACGCTTCATCCGAAATACGCATATAGTTCGTCACGCGGTCTCTGTAATTAGCATTAAATTCATCTTCAAAATAGTATGTAGTTGTTCCAATAATGGAGGATATGCGGCATAAGTCCTGATACATCCCCGTATTCTCAAGCGTAAGTACGTTAAGCAATGCCACATTAACACCCGTAAAAGCGGTTATATCCTCAATAAGAAGCGTAAGCGCCTTCCCTTGCTTTTTAAGTTCTCTACGAATTTCAAGAAATACCTGCTCGAAATCACCAGGTTCAAGCCCAGCACAAGTCTGGATTACATTATTGACCAATGTATTCATATAACTTGCCACCCGATTCGGGTATTCTTCATCTCCAACAAGATTCTTTGCCATAATTCTGGCGTTTCTATCGGCTTCTTCCCTAATCAGGGCTTCACAAAATTCTGCGTCCACATAGAAATCATTTGCGTCAAAAAGCGGAACCACATCGCGGTTATCTCCTGTTTTTGACTGTGCAACCTTCTGATATATACGGTCTATAGCCTTATTATCTTCCATAAGCCGCGCCTGAAAAGCTTCATTCTGCAACAACGCAACAAGCCTTTTCTTCCTATTGTGTGCAAGAATATCATCATTCTCATCATTCATAATTTCAACAATAAAATTTTGATAAATCATATCCTTAAGTTTCTTGTTGTCAATAACTGTAGTCGCACGGACAAGCCTCTCGTACACATCCTTATTGGGGATTTGTGCTACCTCATCCAATTCAAGAAGCTGCTTAATGGTTCCTTTCAGGCTATTGTCACTTCTTCTAATAAACAAGATTACTTCATTATCTGCGTGATCTCTCTGCAATTTTTCCGAAAACCATCTGATAAGATGAGATTTCCCAGTACCACTTAGACCAACTATCAAAATAAGTTGATGTTGATTATTCGGATTCAACACAAATTGATGAAAAGCTTGTGTTTCCGTAAGCGTTTTCTCAACGTTACCCTCATAGCTCTTGGTTAATTGGATGTTCTTTACTTCCACATGGGTAGCCATGAAATCAGCTTGTGAGCTTGTAATAGTATCTACCCTTATTACGTCCCCTATCCTTTTCTTGGCAATCTGCGAATTCATATACTACCCCCTGACCGTTACATGCGAAATTTCTGATCCGAGCTTATGAATCTCTGCCGGATAGAGATACCACAGATTCTTACTGTCCAACTGATATCTCATCTCTATGTCCCCTGTATCATGTAACATTCGTAACCCATAGGACATCGCCATATTAAGATGTCTCGTATTTATAGCATCCCTCATAGCAATCTTACATACAGGTCGTATTGCATCTATAAAATCATCGATTCTATATTCTTTATTCTTCTCAAGTCCAGATATTTCTATCGCTGCCTGCAGATACCGATACAGGTTCGGAAGAAAATTCATCTGTGTCTGATTGCTCATAGTCGCTCTGGCAAGATGTCCAAACCCAAGATAGGCTGCCCAGAATCTCCATGCACGCATATCGTCAACATCCAGTTTCTTTCCAGTCATCTGATACAAAATATCCATTAGCCCCTGTTCGGAGACGCTCAGATAATCATACGCTTTCTCATTAAGCTCAAAATATGCCTGCGAGGTTGCATAAAACAGGCTATTGCTTATAACATCAATGTGCTTGATGATATATTTACGCATGGTTTCCATAGAAGCTACAACACTTTTATCTACAGCCAAAGCTATCTTCTTATCTGTAACATTAACGAGTCCCAGCTGAGATTGCGATGCGGCATCACGAACCATAGGAAAGTACGAAGATTTTACATTATACTTTTTTGCGACCTCTTTGGGTTCAAAATATTCTTTTGCCTCCGCTTCTGTAGCAGGTTTATTCTTAACAAATTCACACAACGCAAATACTCTTTCCGGTATAGCTTCGTGTTTCATCTCATCTAAAAACATAGGTTAAATCCCCTCTATATCGTATTCTTCCAGTACCGGGCCGTCTATCATGGATACTGCATCCTTCTGTGCCTCATTAAAATAGAGATTCTTCTCAAAAACATGCAGGAGCCTGATATTGCCATTAAATGAAAGATTCCTTATCTTCGACATTTTCCTGTATACGTCCTTCATGTTTTTATCGTACAAAACAACTGCTGCGCCCGACACATAATAGTAGTCCTGTCCTTCTAACATGCGGATATATTCCGAAATCCCCATAAAATTTACATCTAAATTGTTTCCTAAACTAAGCAGTATATCTATGTACGGCGCTTCGCATTGGTCATCAAGAACAATAATATGAAACCCCAACGTAATGACCTTGGAAACCAGGCTATAATCCTCGGCATCCGCAATCATAACAGCCTCCAAGTTATTCCCTATAAGACCAGATACCTTTTCAGCAATATGCCTGACCGGTCTGTCTATCGTCTTCAAAAGCTTGAATCGGTTTCTTTCTTCATTTATAATGCGGTTATGGTTGTCACACCCAGCACAATACACAGATACCCGACTATATGTATCAAAAAACATCTGAGACCAGCACATCGTCTTCCCAGCGTAAACCGCATCACGCATCGTCCTGAAATCGGATTCATTCTTTCGCCATTCATCCTCACGGATTCTGTCTATCATCTTTTCCATCTCTAAAGAATTTTTTAACAGCAAATCCTGCTCAATAGCTACCTGTATCATATAATTCTGTGTCACCGGATCTGCAATCATTTCGGTTATCCTAATTAATCCTCTTCTTCTAAGCAAAAGAATTACATATATATTCCATTTTATATCTGCGGCATTTGCATCTTCTACATAATCTGATTCACTATAATCTGGTTTTACTGCTGTATCCAACGTATATAGATTTCGATATCTTCTGGAGGTCGGGCTGTTCAGCATACTGTTCCATCTTCCAACAATCTTATCCGTACTCAAAACTTTTGTGGTAAGATTGAATGCCGTATCCAAATCTCTTTCCGGATACACACACATTACACTAAGACTTGGAAGTCCGTCCCTTCCACCTCTTCCTAGTTCCTGATAATATTTATTGGCATTTTCAGGAACATACATATGCAACACTGTCCGGACATCAGGCTTGTCAACACCTACGCCAAAAGCAGCGGTTGCTATAATAAAGTCAAATTCATTCTCTGACCAGCCCTTGATAATCCTTCTACGCTCTTCCGATCCAGTCTGACCAGTAAACGTAACGGTATTCTTATAGCCACTATTAAAAGCAAGCTCCCTCACTTCCTCCGCTTGGAATGGAGCCGCAACATACACTACCATCGGTCTCGGAAGTATATGAATAAGTTCCACAAACTTACGCTCTTTATCGTCCTCCGATTTAGCCTTAATAAGGGCAAATCTCGGTTCCTTTCTCAACGAATCACAACGTATCTCTATCCATTTATCCGGACTAGAGAACATACTTCTCAATATGTTCACTGTTTCTTTTTCAAAGGTTGCAGAAAGCAACACTGTTTTAAGCTTATCATTATATTGTATCAGACGATTTCTCCACGGTTCCAGACATTGATAATCAACTCTGAAGAAACTGCCCCACTCTATCACAAGGTGAGCCTCATCAATAATAATATTCTTAAGATATCCATTCTCATTGGACTCCTCAATAATCTTACGAAATTTCTCATTTTTAATAAGAGCTTCTGGAGATATAAAA
>OFFJ01002064.1_pt1 | contig 13397 bp, 11 predicted proteins | sample 1521261 | NCBI WGS metagenome assembly OFFJ01 (sample SAMEA3504122, study PRJEB24116) | mouse gut metagenome | biome: mouse gut; feature: mouse-associated habitat; material: faeces | place: Denmark | collected 2011 | reverse complement strand
CCCAGCTTCTCGATATCTGCCTTGTCGATGTCTGTCTTGTCGAAATCGGGGAAGCCAAAATCCGGCTTATCAATGTCCGGTTTGTCGAAATCCGGCCGGTCAGGATCTGTTTCGTCAGAGCCGGGCCGGTCTGCATCGCCCTCAAAGATATGGCTTCCGTCAGCGCCTCCGCCGGGATTCTGCCCTCCGTCCTCTTCCCCGGCCTCTGCCCCGGCCTCTTCGCCCTCTGCCGGATCCTTTGGCTTAACTTCCCGTTCCGCCGCATCCTCCGCTTCTGTCCGTGCAGCCGAAGCCTCCTGCGCCTGTCCCTCAGACGGTACCCCGGCACTTTCCCCGGAATCCTGTCCTCCGGCTCCCTCCTGACCGGCCGGATTCCCCTCTCCGGATTCCTGCTCTGTCTGCATGTCTCCGATGTACACCTCTCCGGTGAGGTTGATTCCGGACGCCTCCGTCCCGGATCCCTCTATTCCGGATCCCTCTATTCCGGATTCATCCGTCCCTGTTCCTGCCGTCCCGGCCTCCGCCTGGTCCCTCCACTCCCCGTTCAAACGGCTCAAATCATCGCCAATCCCCGTCAGCTCCTGGTTGTAGATGTACCACAGCTCATTAGCCGTCCCGGTGAGGCCTGCGCCCGCCGCGGAAGCGGTGTTGAGATGGCCGCTGATGCTCCTTGACAGCTCCGCCGCCTCCCCGCCATAGCCGCTGATGTCCTCATGGGCCGCCTCCAGCAGGTTGAAGAACACCTCCGTCTCCCTGTCCAGCTCGCCCAGCTTGTCGTTCAGGTACTGGATCTCCAGGAAAGGCTCCAGCTGCCCCGCGATGCCGCCCACGTCCTTCCTGCCCAGCACATGCCCCGTGTTGGTGCAGTTCTGCAGATAGCCCTGGTGGAGCCTGCCCACGATGCCCCCGGTATTGTAGCCCACATGCTGGTAGCCCACCGTGCCGGAATTGGCGCAATAATAGATTTTTCCATCCGAGTAGCCGGCAATCCCTCCCGTGTCCGTGTGCACCGCCACATTTTTCGCGCTGTTAATGTCCTCGATTCCCTCCATGGTGATGTCTTCTATGCTATAGCTCACCTCCGTGCTGTGGGTATTGACGCTGCCCAGGTTCTGGCAATTGTTGATCGTCCCCTGGTTGCTGCCGCAGATGCCCCCCGCGCAGTGGTCGCCTGTGACATAGGCCGCGGATTGGCAGCGGCGGATTTCCCCCGTGGCCCTGTTGGCCCCGGCGATGCCGCCCACGTCCTCCGCCCCGGCCACGTTCCCGGAGACGCTGCAGTTCTCGATTCTGCCGTAGTTGATCCCGGCCAGTATCCCCACCTGGCTCTTGCTGCCGCCGGGAGCCACCGTCCCCGACAGGACAAGGCCCCGCACCACGCCGCCCTCCTGCACATAGCGGAACAGCCCCACAGCGGAGCCGTCGGCAGCAAGCTCCAGACCGGAAACCGTATGCTCCCCGCCATCGAAGATGCCGCCGAAGCTGGGGATGGTCAGGCCGCGGTGCTCCCGCAGGACAATGTCATTCTCCAGGGTCACATACTTATCCCTGGACCAGGCGTCCACCTGGCAGTCCAGGGCCAGCCGGGCCAAATCCTCCTCCGTGGCTATGGATATCCTCATGTATTCGCTCTCTGGTTTCTGCCCCTCCCCGGCGCTGTCCCCGGAAATCAGCTGTCCGAATGCCGTCGGCTCCGCGGCCCATACCGGCAGCGCTTCCTGTAGGGCCAGGATGCCCGCCAAGGCCATCCATGCCATCCGTCTGCTTCTCCTGCTACGCTTCATGATTCGCTGCCTCCTGTTCTCCGTCTTCTGCCGGCTCTCCCCCTCTGCCTTTTCCGCTTCCGTCCAATGTCCACGCAAAGCCGTCCGCTCCTACGCCATCGGGCCCCCGCAGGTCTTCCTCTGCCTCTCCCTCCGGCAGGTCATCCCCAGGCTCCCCGGCATCTCCGTCCTCCACTGCCAGCCGCGGCTGCTCCTCCCCGGTCTCCACCTCATATTCCCGAAGCTGCTCCACATTGTCCTTCGCCCGCACCACGGCCCCCATCTCGCCGTCGATCACGCCGGAGAACTCCCCGTCGATCACGCCGTTCACATAGCCCTTGATGTGCCCGGTCATCCGGATCCTGCCGCCTGTGGGCAGGGGCTTGATGGTCTCGCGCTTTAAGGTAAAGGCCGTCTTTTCGATGATGATGTCGCCGATCAGCAGCGTCTGGGGCAGGGCCAGCAGCACCAGCGCGATGGACGTCAATGTCCCCCGGCCCAGGGCAAGCCCGATGGCCGCCACCACCGCGTTGCTGGACACATTGCTGATGATGAAGCCCGCCGCCACCAGCATGGAGCCGCTGGTGACGATCGTAGGGAACGCCTGGTTCAGGGTCTCCACGATGGCCTTTTTGATGGGCATATAGGTCTTCAGCTCCATGTACCGGCTTGTGATTACAATAGCATAGTCAATTGTAGCCCCCATCTGAATGGCGGACACCACCAGGTATCCCAGGAAGTACACCACCTCTCCCGTGAGATACGGCAGGGAGAAGTTCATCCAGATGCTCCCCTGAATCGTCACCACCAGCAGCACGGGCAGCCCCGCGGACTGGAAAGTGAACAGCAGAATCGCCATGACGAACAGGGCCGTCAGAATGGTGATAATATTGTTGTCCATGACAAAGGAATCGCTCAGGTCCTTGTTGCTGGTGGAATTACCCACCAGGTAGACCTCCTCATCGCCATAATATTTCGCCGTCACCCCCCGGATCCGCTCCAGGGCGGCATAGGTCTCCTCCCCCTCCGAGGGCACGGACAGCTCCAGCACGAAGCGGCTGCACCGCTCCCCCAGCAGCTGGTTCTTTGCGATGCTGATCTGGGAGTAGGCATCCGTCAGCGTCTCCTCCAGGTCGTCCTCCAGCGTGATGTTCCCCCGCTCCTTCTGGTCGTAGATGAAGAGGAACATGTCGATCAGCGGTACCTTGTACTCGTTGATGCCGCCCAGCAGCGCCCCGTAATTGCTGTCGTCCACCGCATAGGCGGAGTAGAGGAGGTTCGCCACCTCGATGTCCATGTCGATCAGCTCCGCGAACTCCCTGGGGGAGAGCTGGGCCGTCAGCACATAGCCGTCCATGGCCTCGATGTTGGCCAGGCCCATGCAGGAATCCACCTCCGGCAGACGCTCCAGTTCCCGCAGCAGCTGTCCCTCCTTTTCATAGTCGCCGCCTGGCACGATGACCGCCAGCTGGTTCACGGTGCCGAAGTTCCTGTTCACCATCTCCACGGAGAATTTGTTCTCGCTCATGTTCTTGGACTGCAGCGTGTTCACATCGTACACATAATCCGCCCTGCCGGAAAGCACCGCCCCGGCGATCACCGCCACCACCAGCAGTGGCGGTATGACGAACCTGGTGTGCACGCAGAACTTCCCCACGGCCGTGATGTTCGGCACGAAGCTTTTGTGATGGGAATGGTCTATGGCCTTGGCAAAGGTCAGCAGCAGCCCGGGCATCAGGAAGAACACGGAGATCAGGCTCAGTACGATGGCCTTTGCCAGCACGATGCCCATGTCATAGCCGATCCTAAACTGCATGAACATCATGGCCACCATGCCGGACACCGTGGTCAGGGAGCTGGAGGAAATCTCCGGGATGGCCTTGCTCAGGGCCACGATCACGGCCTCCCTGGCCTCCTTGTCCTCGTGCTCCTCCATGAACCGGTGGCAGAGGATGATGGCATAGTCCACGGCCAGCGCCAGCTGCAGCACCACGGCGATGGAATCCGTCACGAAGCTGATGGTGCCGAACCAGTAATTGGTCCCCTTGTTCAGGATGGCCGCCACGATGAATGTCATCAGGAACACGGGGATCTCCGCATAGGTGGTGGAGGTGAACAGCAGCACCGCCACGATGACCACCCCTGCCAGCAGCAGGATGACGATCATGTCATTGCTTAAATCCGCCGCGTCCCGCTCCTCCTGGCCGATGTCCGAGGAATAGTACACATCGTACCCGGACAGGGCCTCCAGCACGCTGTCCAGATGCTCCTGCGCCGTCTCGTCTCCCGCCTCCCCGTCAAAGGTCACCTTGAACAGGGCCTCCATGTCGTGGTAGTACTCTTCCGTGTCCTCGAAGTCCAGCATCGCCACCCCGTCCATCTCCCGGAGCTCTTCCGAGAGCCCCTTGGCCTCCTCATAGGTCACATTGCAGACCATGATACGGGCAGTGCCGTATGTAAGGAACTGCTCATCCATCAGGTCCAGCCCCTGGCGGGTCTCCGTGGTATCCGGCAGGTAGGAGGTCAGGTCGTTGTTGACCTTCACCTTATCCATGGTGAGCACGCTGTACAGAATCAACAGGATGAACACCAGGTAGAAGCCCTTCCGCTTATCCACGATGAGGGTGGAGAGCCGCATCATGAAAGAATTGTCCTTCTTCTCTTTTTCCGTTTCCATAAAAAAATGCCATTGCCTTTCTCTGTTGCCAGCCCTCGGCGCGTTTTCCGGCAGCCGTACATAAAACATATTTCTGTTTTTTACTTAACAACAGTTGATTTATTCTTCAAATGTAATTATAATGGAAACAGAGAGAAGCGCAATAAACAGTTTTGGGGGAAATGTATCTTTCTGGACATTTGCGGCGGGAAGTGTCGCATATTTATGAAATGTTTAGAAATACCCGTGGCGAGCGAAAAGGAGGAATCATGCGATGGCAGACGCGAAGACGGACCGGAGAGTCCGGAGAACCAAAGCCCTGCTGCTACAGGGACTGATGCAGCTGATGGAGACCAAGGATGTGAAGGATATCTCCGTGAAGGAGCTGTCCGACCTGGCGGACATCAACCGGGGGACCTTTTATCTGCACTACAGCGATGTCTATGACATGCTGGCGCAGCTGGAGGACGAGCTGTTCCTGGAATTCCATGGCATCATCGACCGGACGCTGAAGCCGGATACCCCGGTCCATGCGTCCCGGGCCACGCTGCTGGAAATCTTCTCCTTCCTGGAACGGCACAGGGCGGTGGTCAGGGCCATGATCGGGCCCCACGGGGATCTGGCCTTCGTGAACCGACTGAAGAACCTGGTAAAGGAGCGGCTGGACAGCATCTTCACCGCCAGGCAGGCCGACAGCGACGGCTGTTACATGGAGTCCTTCGCCGTGTCCGGCTGCACTGGCGTCATCGAGACCTGGCTGTCCCAGCCGGACGCGCCAAGCCCGGAGGCCATGGCGGATGTCTGCACCAGGATTCTGGAGAGAGGGCTGGGGATGGATTGAGGCCAGCTCCTTCCCCCGCCCTTTCCGGCAATGTCCCCTCACACTGGATCCAGTCCGCCGCCCGGTCTTTCCGCGCCTCACATCAGGCGAAAAAGCCCTCTTCCATCAACCTGTCCAGCAGCTCGGCGAACAGGGTGTTGGCCCAGGCGAACCAGGGCCTGGTGAACTCCTCCGGCGCGGAGGGGTCGAAGGACTCGTGCATGTAGTTGGTCCCGGCGTGGGTCTTTGCCAGCATGTCCAGGCACTGCAGTATCTCCTCCCTGTCATCGGAGGTCAAGGCCTGCATGGTGATGCCGATATGCCATACGAAGCCCGCGGGCGTATGGGGGCTCCCCATCCCTTTTGCCAGGCTGCCCTCATAGTAATAAGGGTTGTCAGCCGACAGAAGGAACCTGCGGGTATTCCGGTATACCGTATCATCCTTACCGCAATACCCCAGATAGGGCATGGCCAGCAGGCTGGGCGAATTGGCGTCGTCCATCAGGATGTGGTTGCCGAAGCCGTCCGTCTCATAGGCGTATATCTTCCCGTACTTGGGATGCTCCACCACTCCGTAGGTCTCGATGCCGTCCCGAATCTCCTCCGCCAGCTCCCCGCACTCCTTCGCCAGGGCCTCGTCCCCGTAGCACTCCCTGCAGATCTCCGCCCCGAAGCCCAGCGCCTGCACCGCCATCATGTTGGAGGGAATCAGGTAGCCGAAGCAGCAGGTGTCGTCCGAGGGGCGGAAGCCCGACCATGTCATGCCCGTGACGTTCACAGGACGGCCCTTCCCCTTACAGGGCAGGGTGTCCGTCTTCACGCAGTTGTAGCGCCGGAAGAAGTAGGGGGAGTTCCTGTGGTCCTGCTCCACGGTAAAGGTATGGACGATCTCCCGGATCATCTCATGGAATTCCTCCGTAAATATCCTGTCGATCCCCGTCTCCTTCCAGTAATAGTACCCCAGATAAAGAGGGGCGCAGAGGGAGTCCACCTCATACTTGCGCTCCCACACATGGGCGTTCTCCAAAGTCTCGTCCTCGTATCCCGCCCCCGCCCCGTTGGCGCTTTCGTTAAACGCGTTGGCATAGGGGTCTACGCAGACCATCTTCGCCTGCCTGGCGATGATGCCCTCCAGAATCTCCTGGAGCCGGCCGTCCTCTCCGGCATACTTCACATAGGGCCTCACCTGGGCCGCGGAATCCCGCAGCCACATGGCGGGGATGTCGCCGGTGATGACGAAGTACCCTCCGTCCTCCGACTGCTTCACCGTGGTCTCCATGGTGTTCAGGAAACACTGGGCCGCCAGCGGCGCCAGCGGGCTGTAGTGGGCCTGGTAATATGCCTCCAGCTTTTTTGCTCTGTTCTTCAATGCCTCCGGTATCGTCATGATTTTCCTCCGTTTCTTTGTCAGACTCTGTCTGGTCCGCCCTCTCCGGGCCTTTCTCTAATCATATCTGCCGGCCGTCAATCTGTCAACCTTTAAAAGGGGGCGGATTCCTGTGATAAAAATGTGCCGCGATGGGAAAAGTATGGTATAATGTTTCCATTACAACCCATACGGAGGGAACAATCTCCAGGGCCTTTGAGGCCCTTGTGAAAAAGCATCCCGGGCTGAGCGCGGAGGCGTCCTATTCCTACGATGTCAGGGAGGGCGACACAAGCGCCCAGTGGTGGGGGACCACCAGAATCTATTCCACAACGGAGGATGGGGAGACGAAAATCGTCAGCAGCTCCAGCACATACTGGAATTGACAGATATATCCGAAAAAGAGAGGAGACCATTATGAAAATCCTGTTCTACGACACCAAAAGCTATGACAAGGAATCCTTCCAGGACACCCTGAAGGATTACCAAGGCATCACCATCGAGTACACAAAATCCGACCTGGATCCCCGCACCGCGGCCCTGGCGGAGGGCTTCGACGCCGTCTGCGCCTTCGTCAGCTCCGACATCGGCACCCAGACCATGGAGATTCTCCATGAGAAGGGCATCACCCTGCTGCTGATGCGCTGCGCCGGATTCAACAACGTAGACCTGGAGACCGCCAGGAAATACGGCATCCGGGTCATGCGCGTGCCCGGCTACTCCCCGGAGGCCGTGGCGGAGCACGCCATGGCGCTGGCGCTGGCCAGCAACCGCCGTCTGTATAAAGCCTATAATAAAGTGCGGGAAAACGACTTCAGCTTAAGCGGCCTGATGGGCTTCAATTTCTATCAGAAGACCGCCGGCATCATCGGAACCGGCAAAATCGGCGCGGCCATGTGCCGCATCTGCCATGGCTTCGGCATGAAGGTGATCGCCTATGATGTGTATCAGAACGATTCCCTGAAGGATTTCGTGGAATATGTGTCACTGGAGCAATTACTTTCCGACAGTGATGTCATATCTCTCCACTGCCCTTTGACGGACTCCTCCTACCATCTGATCAATATCAATACCATCAAAAAGATGAAGGACGGTGTCATCCTGGTGAACACCTCCCGGGGTGCCCTGGTAAAGACCGATGACCTGATTGAGGGAATCCGCATGCACAAATTCGCAGGGGTCGGCCTGGATGTATATGAGGAAGAGACCAACAATGTATTCGAGGACCGCTCCGACGAAATTCTGGAGCACTCCACCACGGCAAGACTCCTGTCCTTCCCCAATGTCATGATCACTTCCCACCAGGGATTTTTCACCAGGGAAGCCCTGGACGCCATCGCTTCCACCACGCTGCAGAACGCGGCAGATTACACAGCCGGCAGGGAAAGCCTTAATGACGTATAGACTTTCGATCTACGCTCCGCAGTCAAAATGAACCACCCCGCCGGGGTATCAGCCCCGCGACAGAATAAAACAAAACAGCCTCCGCAGCAGTACGGCGTATTCAGCCGTACCCGCGGAGGCCTGTTTTTGTTTTCCATCCCTGCCAATCCCATGGCAGGCCGTCAGTCTAAATGAAATACCGTCTGCAAATCAATGCTCACAGGACTGTTATCCGGATTGGTCTCCATGATATCAGCCATGAAATCCCACCACTTGCGGTTGACGGCCGTATCAGCCCCTCTTGCCCACAGTTCCTCATCCTCAATCTCGATATAGCCGAACAGCGTCAGAGTCTCTCTGTCCAGGAAGATGGTGTAATTCTTCCCGCCGTGCTCATGGATCATGTCCTGCATCTCGGGCCAGAGCTCGTTGTGCCGCTTCTCGTACTCCGCTTCCTGACCGGGGTACAGTTTCATTTTAAATCCTTTTACCATAATGGCGCCTCCTTCTTAAATCATCTCTTTGCACAATATGTTGAACCCGCCTTCTAAGTTATCCTTCTGATAATCGGATTCGGCGGGATATCATAGCTTATCATAACAATTTTTCCCCGAAATTTAAATGGCTTTGCTCCAGGGTGAACGTCAGTTCCCAGAGAATCTCTGTTTACAGACACGCACACTCTGTAAATACCATATCCACATTATCTGTTTCTATAAGAAATATTACCATTCCTGCATCCTGATTACAACCACCAACTTATCATTTTTCACATTTCCGGCAGCGAAACGGCAACGGCAGAAATGCAGACGGTTCTGATAGTCGGAACGGAGTAAAATGCAGATTGTTTTTCCTGATTGGATGTGATATAATGCCCCGGGTACAAAATAAATATCCCGGCAAAATTGTAGTTTATCGGGGGATTTCATCTTTTGGGTGAAATCCCCCTTGACAAATTTCCGGACATTTCACGCAATACGCCCCAACCCATGTACATCAGCAAAAAATGCGCCGCAGACGCGGCAACCCGCACCAGGAAAGGAAAGACACCATGGCCGCCATAACCAACATCCACGAAAAATATATGAAGGAAGCCCTGAAGCAGGCGAAAAAAGCTTACGCCCTGGGCGAAGTCCCCATCGGCTGCGTCATCGTCCACCAGGGAAAGATCATCGGCAGGGGCTACAACCGGCGCAACACGGACAAAAACACCCTGGCTCACGCTGAAATCACCGCCATCCGAAAAGCCAGCAAGATCATAGGCGACTGGCGTCTGGAAGAATGCACCATCTATATCACCTTGGAGCCCTGCCAGATGTGCGCCGGCGCCATCATCCAGGCGCGCATCCCGGAAGTTGTCATGGGCTGCATGAATCCCAAAGCAGGATGCGGCGGCTCCCTGCTGAACATTCTGGAAGATGCCCGTTTCAACCATCAGGCCGAAGTGACCAGAGGCATCCTGGAGCAGGAATGCTCGGAGCTGCTGAAACTCTTTTTCACGGAGCTGCGGGAGCGGAATAAACTGGAGAAGCTCAGGAAGAAGGCTTCCACGGAAATGTCTGCCGCAAATTCAGGGACGGACTAATCCGTACTACCGCCGCCCGTTCCCTTTCCAAATTATGTGGCCTATAGCAGAATCTTTTTCAAAAAGCACTTGCAAACACAAAATCAATATGATATCATTTTAATATCAACAAAATCATAGCAAACGACTTTGCTACCTGTACCCGAATTCCGAAATGCCGTCATGCGCACGATATGTGCAGCACACCCGGGCACAGGCAAAACTGCCGTTTCCTATCACTGTCACAGACATAAGAAAGCGAGGCATTCTCTATGAACGAAAAAGTATTAAACGGAAAAAAGAACGGTATGTCCGTACTGCTGCTGATCCTTCTGGTTTATATCATCGGCATAGCCATGATCATCCTCTCCGGCATCAGCCTGGACCAGGCTCCCGGCGCCATGAACATTGCAGGGCTTGTGATCGGCATCCTGATCGTCGCCTTCGGGTGGATCTTCCTCCTTGGCCTGAAGGTGTTAAAGCCCCAGGAAGCCCTGGTGCTGACCCTGTTCGGAAAGTATGTGGGCACATTAAAAGAAAACGGCTTCTACTACGTCAATCCCTTCTGCGTGGGCGTGAACCCGGCCGCCAGGACCAGACTGAGCCAGAGCGGGGATGTGTCGGAACCCGGCACCGGGCTGACAGCCCTTGTCAACGGCGTCCAGAGCGCCAATGCGATGACCAGCGACTACGGCAGCAAGAAGCTTTCCCTGAAAATCATGACGCTCAACAACAGCCGCCAGAAAATCAACGACTGCCTGGGCAACCCCGTGGAAATCGGCATCGCCGTCACCTGGCGGATTGTGGATACGGCAAAAGCGGTTTTCAATGTGGACAATTACAAGGAATTCCTGTCCCTCCAGTGTGACAGCGCCCTGCGCCATGTGGTCCGCATCTATCCTTACGATGTGGCGGCAAATGTGGACACCACAGGGGACGGCGTTGCGGATGAGGGAAGCCTACGTGGTTCCAGCGAGGTAGTCGCCCTGCGGATCAAAGATGAAATCCAGACCCGTGTAAAGGAAGCCGGAATCGAAATCGTGGAGGCCAGGATCACCTACCTTGCCTACGCCCCGGAAATCGCCGCGGTCATGCTGCAGCGCCAGCAAGCTTCCGCCATCATTGACGCCCGCAAGATGATTGTGGACGGCGCGGTGGGCATGGTGGAAATGGCCTTGGAACGCCTGAACCAGAACGATGTGGTACAGTTGGATGAAGAGCGGAAGGCTGCCATGGTCTCCAACCTGCTTGTGGTATTATGCGGAAACCATGACGCACAGCCCGTAGTCAATTCAGGGAGTTTATATTAATATGGCTGATAGCAAGAAACAGGTGCCCTTGAGGCTGTCCCCAAAGCTGTATGATGCCATCGCCGCCTGGGCGGAAGACGATTTCCGTTCAGTCAACGGCCAGATTGAGTATCTTCTGACGGAATGCGTCAGGCAGCGCAGGAAAAACGGAAAATATGTCCCGGATGAACTGGATGTTCCGCCGAAGCTGGATTTGTAACAAATTGCCGGAAAGCAGTCGCTTTCTCACAACTATACCGCGCCGTATCATTACTGACGTTTATCGTGTGGGAATGCTGTTTTCCGGCAGGTCTTTTTTCTGCTTATTCATTTTATTTCTCGGCGCAATCCCCTCGATTTCATTTTGCATAAACCATTCTGTTTTCTCGGAATAAGAAAAGTGTCTGCCCCGGCTTTGCTTCGTTTGGTGCGATATCCCAAAAAATGATTGACAAACAATAATTATCATGTTATCATAAGCTCGAAATTATCGTAAAACAATAATTCTGAAGGAGGCAATATGAAATACATCACATTTCCCTGGGCACAGCTGGGAACTGCGCTGCGCAGGCTCTCCCTGTCCGGCTCCGTCGGCAATGCGGCGGCATGGATCCTGTTTCTTCTCATCGGCGCAATTCCTCTGGCAGCGGCAGCCATCCTGTACATCCGCCGCCGCAGCTGTAAAGCCGACATCCTGCTGGCAGCTCTGTCACTGATGCTCTATGTCAGCATGTGGTTTTATATCAACCCTTCTTATCTGAACGTATACCTGTCACCTTTACCCATGGGTGATTTTTCCGGATATCTCCTGGGGACGGTCCTCTACAGCCTCCTGCTGACCTGGATTCTGCTGCGCTGCATAATCCGTTACGAAAAAGCGGAATACCGTAATCTGATGTCCGGTTTCAGATTTCTTCTGTATGCATATATCCTTGTTCTGGCAATCGGAACCCTGCTGCAGGGCGGTGCCGAATTTATTGCATCCTGTCAGGCCCTGACCGAAAACAATTCCGGCGCCAACGCTCTGGAACTGAATATCAGCACCTTTTTCCTGATTCTGCAGGCTATTTGCAGACTGCTGCCCAAAATGGCGGAACTGGCATTGCTGGGTATGGGTGCCGGTTTCCTGCGCGGCTTTGAACGGGCCGCCTTCAGTCAGGATACCCTCGCCAGACTGGAAAGACTGCGCATCGCAAGCGGACGGCTTCTGATGCTGATTCTGATAAGCAATGTGGGCATCAGTATCCTGCAGCTTATCTTTTCCAGGTTCCTTTTAAGCAGCTCCCACATCATTGTCTTTCCGTTGACAGAGATCATCGTAGTGCTGGGAATCCGGCTCCTGAGTCTTCTTTACCTGGAGAGCAGGCGCCTGAAAGAAGACAACGACATGTTTATCTGACTCCCGGCGGTCCAGGTTCCGCCTCAGCCGCCACCATTATACCGGTGAGCATATGAGCATATTCCGGGGCAGCGCCCGGGCTTCCGCTTCCGGCAGGTATACCCCTGAAACAGGCTGCAGGCAGTTTCCCGAATCGGCAAATGATTTCGGCTTTGAGTATCAATAAAGGAAGAAGGTAAAATGGCAATACGAATCTATCTGGATGAAATCCTGAAGGAACGCCGCATGACCTCCAAAGAGCTATGCCGGCTGGTGAACATCACGGAAGCAAACCTGTCCATCCTGCGCAGCGGCAGGGCAAAGGGCGTGCGCTTCGGCACCATCAATAAAATATGCTACTACCTGCAGTGCGATGTGGGCGATATTTTAAAATTCGACGGCAGTCTGGACGAGGAACAGGATACAGAATAATACACTCAAAACGCAGAGTATCAGCCCCGTGAAAGAATAAATCCGTATGGCTGCCGAAACAATGGAAACCGTATCAAAAACAATGATTTTACAAAGAAAGCAGGTCATCATAAAAATGAATAATATGCTATCAAATCGTCCGGATAATAACGAAATATCGACTCCGGAGACTGCAAAGAGATATGAAACAGAACCTGTTAATACAGCACCGGAAACCAAAAAAACAGCCGCAATCCTGTCCGCCACAGCGCTCCTCTTACTGTGCGGCATTCTCCTGGCCTGCGCAGATGTCCCTCTCGCCCTGGCGGAATCCCAGACAGGCGAAGACCGTCTGGCCGGCATATTTATCACGGAAAACTATATCGAACCGGGCATGCCTGAGATAGATGTCAGCATTCATGGAGAAATCGTCATAAAAGAGCCGGAACCTGAACGGATTTACGGCATCTTCAACCAGGACGACCTCAGTATACCGGTATCTTTTCCCGGACTGGAAGGATTCGGCATCTACAACCTGCGGATTCAGGACGAGACATCACAGGTTTCCACTGGTTACTGCACAAGCGACGATATTTTTACCGACGCGCACTTTACCGCTTCCGATAATGAAAACCATATGGAAGCGTCTGTATATGTCCCTGCAGACAGACCCTGCAGCTACTATTTCAATCCGGTCTACCAGCAGGCGGACGGAACCCTGTATCTGCTGCCCGGAAGCGGAATTACTTCGGATTCCCTGAACGGGG
>OFFJ01002062.1_pt1 | contig 13400 bp, 8 predicted proteins | sample 1521261 | NCBI WGS metagenome assembly OFFJ01 (sample SAMEA3504122, study PRJEB24116) | mouse gut metagenome | biome: mouse gut; feature: mouse-associated habitat; material: faeces | place: Denmark | collected 2011 | reverse complement strand
CGGGTTCCGTGCAAGGCCGTGTGATTTTTGTTTGTAACCAACCCCGCTATCAATGCCGCTACCTGGCAGGAACGCGGGAAAAACGCATACGCGAACGGAACAAAGGGAATTCAAACGAAAGAATCACACCATCAACCAGATTGGCGGAAACTTCCTCTGTCATCGGTTCCATATAGGCATCATACCACTCCAGGTTATAATGGTTTTGGAATATTGTAGGATATAACCTCCCCTTAAGCATGCAGGGCTGCCAAGATTCAGCATTCACCCTTCCGCCACCAAGATAAAGTATATCATATGCAGGCGAACCGGGTTCATTTCCTGAATGTTTCACAACAGCCAATCGATACGCACCTCCCGGCTGTGCCCAACGGGCATCGTTATCCCTATCCAAGAAATCCCATATCCCTTCAATCCCATCGGGGCCTTTACCAGATAAATAATCCCCCACTGATGCCTCAGTCCAGTCCGTACATAGCAACAGCGACGGTTCAGGGCGGTACCTGTAAGCCGCATACCTGATTTTCATTTTCCTGTTGCCTCCTATTCTGACGGCCGAAGCCCCTTTCACCGCACCACATGCACCCGCATAATACTCTAGGTCATTGCCGACCCATATCGACATCCCACCTTTCCCTGATTCTTCAACCGAAAGGGTGTTAAGCCCCCCATAAAGGTCTACACCATCATAAAAATCATGACAGAGCAACTGATGCGGCCGACCGTCGGTTGAAACCGAATCAACCGTTACACGCAGAAAACGCCGGTCGAACGGGTCACCAAGACATTCATTACTCCAATGCAGCCCGACACGGCGCAAAACCTGCCCTGACGAATCCACCCATTCCATTCCCCATGTAGCTTTCCCCACCCCGTTGCTGTTTCGGTTACCCGAAATTGACGCGCCGGTTTCAAACGAATGCCTGCCATTATCCTTCCCTATGGCAACTTCCACATATTCCCCGGCAGCACAAGATATATCGCGATAAACCTCATCTGCATGAACCGCAGATGCACACCACGCAAAAGCCGTCGCTACCGCCGCTATGATGCGCAATGATTGATTATTAAAAGCCATAAAGGTGGTATAATGCACTAACCGTGCTGTTTCTTATGGTATATCTCCGACACACGTTCAATCATTTCCGACGAGTCCATGTCATATGGCAGCCATTCTATTTCAAACCCACGACGCTCCATCCCGCGGAACCATGTCATCTGACGTTTGGCAAACTGATGGATTGCGGTTTCCAATTGCTGACGCATGGATTCATAATCAATCTGCCCTATCACATATTGGGTCACAAACTTATATTCCAGGCCATAATACATAAGGTCGTCAGGAGTGACCCCGCACTCAAGAATCCTACGTACCTCGTCGACCATACCTTCGTTCAACCGCGCGTCAAGGCGTCGGGATATTCGTTCCCTGCGCATGTCGCGGCCTATCTCAATCCCCACAACCACGGCGTCACGCGGTGCTGACGGGGTCACCGATTCCGCCGTCTCAGGATGCGCGGCATAATACGTCTGAATCTCGATGGCACGGATGGCACGCTTCACCGAATCCACATCCGTGACATTATGCAGCGATTTCATCCCGGCAAGTATATCGGTAAGTTCCTGTAAGGATTTACCCGCAAGGCTTTCACGCAACAACTTGTTTTCAGGCACTGCGGGGAGTTCCATCCCTTTCAAAAATGATTCGACATACATACCGCTTCCGCCGCATACAACAGGCACCTTGCCCCGGGAACAGATGTCGCCCAAAGCCGCCGATGCATCACGAAGATATTCAAACAGATTATATTTCGACCCGGCAGGTGCTATGTCGATCATATGGTAAGGCACTGACCCGTATTCGGCAAGGTCTTTCCCTGTGCCGATATCCATGCCACGATACACCTGTCGCGAATCCCCGCTGATGATTTCCCCATCAAGCGCTGTTGCAAATTCCACAGCCCTCCGGGTTTTGCCGGAAGCCGTAGGCCCTACAACGGCCAATATCGGCATTGACACACACATGCAGATTACTTTTTTTAATGAATCGGTTTGATAATTAGCGTGCCAAATGCAACTTGCCGCCTATATATCTGATTCCGACAACAAATGCACACGGCAATATATAACGTGGAAATGAGATGGCGCATTCAGCAAAAACGCTCTGCGTCAGCCTCGTTTCAGTCCCGGTCTCCTCGACAACAGGCGCCTTAACGAATACCAGAAACTATCCTGGTTGTTATGCGCCACCTTAAGCCAACGGTGGTCATTGAAATCCACTTCCCAGTTCCTGAGGTCACGCAATCGGAATGTGGGACGGTAATGCTTGATTTTATACAACCTCTTACCATCCGCATCATATGTTTTCCAAGCCATGGCAATGCGGTAGATTCTGTGAAGTTCGGCCACAAGGTCGCGGTCAATCAGGCTCTGACGGGCAAGTTGCTGCACATTTCCCCAAGTAAGCCATTCACCTTCAAGCGAAGAATCAATCAGTTCGGCATCATCATCCAGGAAGGCGAAATAATGGAATATGTTCCTATACGTGATATTGTCGGGACTTGAATATGCGAACTTTATCTCGGCATCGGGTATGCCGGTAATATTTTTAAATATGCTCACCGCCTCTGGCAGGTTTTCACGCTCATGATAGGTGGTACGCGCAATGACAGGCGTGTCAAACCGTTTGACACGAGCCCCGTTGGCATAAACCACCTGTGTAGGATAGAAATTCAACAGCAACCTGTCATTGCAGATTACAAGGAAACGCAACGTGGTCGAACCCGGCTGCTCCACAAAATGCTCTTCATCTTTCTGGCAAAAGTAAACCCAAAGGGAATGATATCGCGCCCCGAGATAAACCAACGACAGCACATACATCACCAACGGCATCCATATAAAGAAAAACAGGTCGGCACGGTTAAGATTCGTATTCACATACATAAGCATGTAATACGCCCAGTCAACCACGGAAAGCACCAGCGACAACACAAAAAGCAACTTCGTCTGATAACGCCATTCCTTGCGATACAGGTCTCCTACGAATCCATGCTCGATAACATTCCCGTAGCGCATCTTGCATTGCTGGCACACCAGCGGTTCACGGCGGTTCAACCAGTAATACAATGTGACAATGGTAGCCACCGGGGCGGTTATAAGTATCGCGATTATGGGCGAATTTATGTCGTAAGGCTGGCCGGTGAGTTCATGCGGATTCTCCCCAAGCCCGAAAAAGTACAAGGCAACAAGGGTTACAGCAGTCATCATCATAACCGCCGAAACCTGCTGGATCAAACGCGAGCACGACGGGAAATCACGCTTGCGAAGCTCTGTATGGAAAATTTGCAGCAATATATAGAACCCGATATTAATCGGGGCAAGCCACTGGCGCGGCACAACAGGTGCAAGCACCGTGAGCACCGTGAGCAAGCCCACTGCAACCGCCCAGTTTCGCCATAAACCGAATATAGCGGCGCTCATGCCTTGACGCCGTTCGTTTGCTCTGAACATTCTTATTGTTTACAGATTTGCTTTGAAATATTCTATCATGCGGCCATAAACCAACGCGCGTGCATCACATCCGTTAATCGAATGGTTCATCCCGGGGAAAAGGAACATATCGCAATAGCGCCCGGCTTGCTGCAGTTTACCCGCAAATTCGATTGAGTTGGATAGATGCACATTATCGTCGGCTGTACCCGACATTAATAACAAACGGCAGTTCATTTTGTCAGCACGGTTCACCGGGGCTCCTTCGTCGTAAGCGTCGCCGTTCTCTTGGGGGGTCAGCATAAAGCGCTCTGTATAAACCGTGTCGTAATACCGCCATGAAGTTACAGGGGCTATGGCAACCGCTGCCTTAAACCGGCTGTCAGACGATGTTACGGCCATCAAAGTCTCATACCCGCCATAGCTCCAACCGCTTATACCGATGCGGTCGCCATCAACAAACGGCAGGGATGCGGCATAGGATGCGGCATTGATTTGGTCGATTGTCTCAAAACGTCCAAGACGTTTGTAAACAACGTCGCGGAATGCTGTGCCACGGCCACCTGTGCCACGGCCGTCAACACACACCACCACGAAGCCCTGTGTTGCCGCAAAATAGTCCCAGTCCATTTTCCAACGGTTGGTAACCTCTTGCGAGCCGGGGCCGCTATACTGCCACATTATCACGGGATATTTACGCGACGGATTAAAATCGACCGGTTTGATAATATACCCGTTCAATGTCGTGCCATCTGACTGCATTGTGAAATACTCCTTTGCAGCACACCCGGCATAACGCGCAGCATAGTCACCGTTATCCTCAATCACACGCTGACGCTTCCCTTTCGCATTATACAAGGTATAAACCGGAGGTGTCGACGCATTGCTGTAATTCACCACATAATAATTCATCAACGGGGAAAATTCCGCACTGCCCCACCCCTCGGTCTCTGAAAGGTTTTCAAATTTTTTGCCCTGCCGGTCAACTTTATATACCACGCGGTTCAAGGCATTCCGAGGATTTGAGGAAGTGGAAACGGTGCATGGTTCCGACTGGAAATAAGCAAAGCCTGAAGCATCCTCCCCATAGAAAGCGGTCACCTCGTAATCACCCGAAGTAATCTGACGCAACAATTGCCCGTTATAGGAATATTTATAAAGGTGATTCCATCCGCTACGCTCGGAAAACACCACGAACCCGTCATTTCCAAACGAGATATTCTCATAGGCAGCCGGATTAAGCCACCCTTTGGCCTGCTCGACCAGGATTGATTTGACAACGGTCGATTTCGGGTTGGCAGCATAGATTTCCATACGGTTTTGCACACGGTTCAGTGTCACCACCATCAACGGGGCAGTAGCCGAGGTTCCATACGATATACGTGGCACATATTCTATCTGCGGGTCAGGAAGCGCGATTTCCTTTGTTTTGCGGGTCTCCACATCATAACTGTGCACACTCACCTGCGAATTAGGCTGGCCTGCAACCGGGTACTTGTATGAGAATTCCCCGGGATATAACGCATAATCGGCTTTTGGTTCACACCACCCTTCGTAAAGGCTGAATGTAAAAGTCGGCACTTTCGACTCGTCATAACGGATAAAGCACAATGTAGAATTGTCGGGAGCCCATGTCATGGAACAGTCGGTGCCGAACTCCTCTTCATAAGTCCAGTCGGGAATACCGTTGATGATTTCGTTACGTTTGCCGTCGGTAGTGACCTGCACCTCCGAATCATAATCGGTCTTCTTGATATAGATATTGTTATCAACCACGAATGCCACCATCCGCCCGTCTGGTGAGAAAATGGGGGATTGCTGCATGCGGAAATTTTTCGAAAGCGGGCGGAGAATGTTGCGCTTTATTTCAAACACATAGTAGGCAGCCCGCATCGAACGCCGGTAAACAGGCTCGCTATCACCGTAAACCAAAAGCTTGCTGCCTTCAGGGCTTAGCGAAAAATCCGTTATCCCTGAAATGCTGTTCTCACGGGTATGGGAAGTGTCGAGCACCGTATCAATCATCTTGCCTGTGGCAGTTTCATATCTTACAATCTTTCTACCCCCGTCTTCAAGCTTGAGGTAACTTTCCCCATCGGGCATAAACACGGTCTTGCCGGGTGTGGCAGCTGCATTTGACGGATATACATATTTGGCAATCCCGGCAACAGGGAGTTGCGACGGGGCAAGCGAACCGTTATATTGCGCAGGCGCACCATTGGCATCAGTCACAACAGCTGACAACAACAGCGCTGACAATGCCACACATGCCTTTTGGCAAGCCAGCCCTATATTTGAGTTTTCGATTATATGTTTCATAAAATATAAATAGTATATAAGTCGTGGAAATTATTTTATAATTACCATAGTGACATTTGTGCAGGATTGTCAGGAGCCGATTTCCGGGCCGGTTCCTTATATCCGAATTCGGGTTTATCCTCATCGGCCTGTTCCTTTTTCCTTTTGGAAGGGGGCGGCGGCGTGGCAATCAGCCAGTCCGTATCCTCGATGGATTCGTCGATAGCTGAAATCTTTAGTTTGGATTTTTTCGCACCCCTGCTTTTGCGCCCTTTCGCCGTAGCCCCCGACTTGTTGCCGGTTATTTCGAAATCAGCCTTCGGTGCTTCACATCCGGCCGGCGGCTCGGCAACGGCGCAGGCGCTTTCGTCAGCAAACATGCGCGTTTCCTTAAGCCTTGCTATTTCCGACTGCAATGCGCTCTCAGCCTGCGTGTGCTCATACAGGTTGTCTTCTATAGTTTTACGCAGATTGTCGGCAATATCCTCCAATGCCCGGATTGTATCATCCTTTTTGCTGATTAATTCGGCATTTTCCCGTTTCTCGATTTCAAGCACATGCAGAAGTTCATCCTTCTGCATCAGCTCGTCTTTCTGCTTGCGCAGGAAAGCTTCATTGGCAAGCTTTGATTCCTCCAAAGCCGAGAGCTGCCGGTGCAGCTGCTCCACAACGGCCAGGTTTTCAACTGCTTCTGCCAACTGCTCGCTTGTGGTGTTATATCTTATCTTAAGATTCTTATATTCACGGTGAATGGTTTCGTTTTCGCGCAGCAGGTTTTCAGCCTCGGCCTCCTTATCGGCCAGTTCCTGCGATTTCGAACGCAGGTTCTCCATAGCCACAGCCAGCTTGGCATTCAAGTCCGACAGCATGGCATCACCAAGGTCATCCTTTACCCTCGACTGTTCCAACGCATCCCTGAGGCTGGCAATTTCCTTCTTATGCGCCAGGTTTTCGTCACGCAGGCCGCCATTTTCAGCAGTCAGCCGTGCCACCGATTCCTCTGCCACATTGCGGGCTTCATTAGCCATTGACAATTCCGACTGCAACTCGCCTTGCCTGTCGGTCAGCTCGTTGACCTTGTCGGCCACAGCATCGTCGATACCTCCGGCCAGGTCACTGCCAAGCACAGACGTAACACGGATTTTGTTAATCAGGCTTTTGTTTTCAAGGATGTACTGCTCGTTTTCTGCACGCAATTCCCCGAGTCGCTTTTCAAGGTCGTTCACCCGTTCCACTAAAGCGCGTTTCTGCCGTTCGGCACTAAGCTGCTGCTTGCGTGAGTCGCTGTTATCCTCGTCCTTTTTCCGCGACTGCCTGCGCAAGGAGTCCAATTCCGACATCAAACCGTTCCGCTCGCTCTCCCACCGGGCATCGCAACGACGCCTTGCATCAACGGCAAGTTGCTCCATATATTCATGCATCGAGGAATCAAGCGCACTATAGATATATTCCCGTTGTGTCTTTTCATCAACAGCCTCCCGTATGAAATCGGGGAGTGATTCGTTGAAAATTTTCACAACCGTTTCAAAAATTGCCGCTGGCACAACCGATTGCTCTTGCAAATCAACCGCATCTGTCCCGGAACCGGCATCATCGGCACCGTTCTGACCTGGGGATGCATCCCGGCCTGCAATGTTTTCGCCGTCGGCAACCTCATCCGCATCAGGTTTCCGCAAAGGCTTCACACGGGCGTCGATACCCTCATGCCCATTATCCTCCACTTCGGAATCCCCGAATCCAAAAGCTCTTTTTAACGTTTTGAAGAGTGCCATTCAAATTACTATATAGCGGCAAAGATGCCGGCCGGTTGGTGCATTACGGTGACATACGGGCCAAACCCGCATTTTCTACAAAATTAAGAAAAATCCGTGATTCAACGCCACCATATCCCGCCAAAGTTTCAACATCCTTCGGGATTTAGAGATTGAAGTCATATTGACATCTCAGTCAGTATGCCGGACTGTCATCGGTCAGCACATCCATAAGGCCATAACGAAGCCGTGGAAATCAATTCATGATTTCACCAACCGTCAAATCCGACCTATTGGCCTCCGTCGCCTTTCTTCACGACCCCGCGCCCTTTCTTCCCGTCAATCCCAATCATCAACGGGGAGGTAAAGCTTACCAGGCGCAGGTTTTCCGATTCATAATCAGCAGGCAGGCTGTCGAGATAACCCACATCGAAATAATCATTCCCCCCGAAAGGATTCACCGTGAAATATCCCACGCCGAACGACGTCAGGTTTTGGAAAAAATGCGTGCCCTGGCTCGGCTCGATACGGTAATTGTCAAGAGCGGTTTCCACAATAAGCCGTGCAGCCGAAATATCCGCCCATTTCACAGGCACACCAAGTGCGCTGTCGCTCGAGCCCCAACGTCCCGGGCCTATAAGGATATACCCTTCCCCGGTTTCAACAAACCTCCGGTTCAACACAGCAATCTCAGTTGCTATTTCAGGATTACGCAGCGACGAGAACTGCTCCGGGCGTACATAAAGGATACGGGCGACATTATCCGTAGTGCCATGCCCTAAAGCCGTGTTGCTCCTCAAAATCAGTTTATCGTCAGGAAGGGTCAGTAACGATTCGTCAACATCATCCTTACGGTCGATTATCGGACGTATCTGCAACCAGTAGATACGCCCTTTCTGGACACCATCCTCGATAATACCGGCAAATTCAATCTCGACCGGGCGCTGCATAGCCTTCTGCCCTTCTGTAAGCATCAGGTTGACTGCTTGGGCGAGGGGGAATGCATCATCGCGCAACACGTTCGTAAAAGTCACCACCTTCCGTCCGGGGCCTTCGGCAGTATCCCGCAACAGCCCGTCGTTGGCATCATAAGTCGAAACCATATGCCTCAAGGCATCGGTGTGCTTGAAATCCTGGACATTTGCCATGGTCAGGTTGAAACTGTCGTCGACCTTGAAATCATCGTTTACATTATTCAGGTCAAGGCAGCACAATTCACGTTGGGTATCGCGCAACGCAAGGTCGAGCGTCGATGTCTGCAACACTTTTTTAGGATGCGCCGGGGAGAAACGCAAAGCCCTGCCACCGTCAACAATATATTTTCCAAGCCCGATGGCGACTTCCGCCACACCTTCCTCCGGGAGTTCGTCGTTAATCGGGTAATAGTTGAGCGAACGCCCTACACCGGCAAACGACGGGAAATAAAAACCGTCGTAGGTCTTACCTATGACTTCCTGTATGATAACCGCCATCTTCTCCTGGTCGATTACATTCGATGTGGCGGTCATATATGCTTTGCTCTCGGCATAGAACACCGATGCATACACCCCTTTTATGGCATCACGCAACAATTTGTGCATCTCCTGAGGCTCATCCACATGCGGAATCATATAAGTGGAATACACCCCGGCAAAAGGTTGGTAATGCGAGTCTTCCAAAAGGCTCGAACTCCTCACCGCCAAGGGACGGTCAACAACCTCGGTGAGTGCTTTGAGATCGTCGATAACGCGTTCGGGCAGCCTCGCCTTGAGAAACGCCGCCAAAATCTCCTCGTCAGGAAGATTGCTCAGAGCGATGGGGTAAAGGTCGTTGTCGGCCATGAAATCATCAAAGATGTCGGTACACAACACCACTGTGCGAGGTATCGAAATCGCAACCCCGTTGAAGTTGTCGCATTCGGGATGCTTTTTGATGATAGAATCGATAAACGCCAGGCCACGCCCTTTGCCGCCGAGGGAACCCTGGCCTATACGTGCGAAATTGGAATAGTAGTCGAACCTGTCCTTACGGAACTCCGCCACCACCCCGCGGTTCTTCATCTTGCGGTATTTGACGATAAGGTCGAAAAAAAGCCGTTTAACTGCCGGGGCTTCCTCAACGGAATTGAAACGATGGAGTTTCACTACATCGGCAATGGGGAACATGGCCCTTGAATAAAGCCAGCGGGAAATATCGTTGCGCCGGCCATGATACAGCAGCGAATCCGACGGTATGTCGTAAACACGCCTCTGCAATTCGTTTACCGACGAGATTCTCATGATTTCCAAACCCGTTGCCGGGTCTTTGAACGAGAAATCACCGAAACCGAAACACTCCTTAACAGTCTTTCCAAGGTCGACAGGGAACTTTTTAGATGTTTTGTCAAGGAAAATGCCGTCGAAATCGGCAACACGGTTACAGTTCTCACCCTCGGTCGACTCGACTATGATAGGCAGATACGGATCACACATCCTCACATGCCTTGCAAACCTAATCCCGGCCTGCGAGTCCTTGACACCGTTGCGCATAAACGACACATCGGTAATCAGACCCAGCATTTTAGAGGAAAACTTCTCATAAAGCCGCATCGCCTCCTCATAATCCCTGGCAAGGATGACCTTGGGACGCCCGCGCATGCGCAACATCTTCTCATGCTCGTTAAGGGCTTCTGTGGAAAACGCCACACTCTGTTTCAAAAGGAACTTATAGAGATGAGGCAGAACCGACGAATAGAACCTCACCGAATCCTCAACCATGAGAATCATCTGCACACCGACTTCGAGCACATCGTGCTCGGCATTCATCTTATCCTCAAGAAGCTTGATTATGGCAAGCAGGAGGTCGACGTTGCCAAGCCATGAAAACACATAGTCGATACCGCTCAAGTCCTCCGCCGCGAGCCTACGTGACACCTCTTTGGAAAACGGTGTCAGAACCACTATCGGAACCTGCGGGAAAGCCCTTTTCATCAGTTTGGCATTCTCGAAAGTCTCGCTCACATCCATGCCCGGCATAGCGATTACGAGATCAAACTGCTTGCGCTCCATCATCGCCAACGCATCGGAAATATGCATCACCCGTGTGATGCGTGGCGGCGATGAAAGATGAAGGGCCACATATTCGTTATATAGCTGCTCCTCCACACGCCCGTCCTCCTCCATCATAAACGCATCATAGGGAGAGGCTACAAGCAGCACATTGAAAATGCGCCGTTGCATAAGGTCCTGGAAAGCGGTATCTTTCAGGTATAGCTGGTTTAGTGATTCTTCGTTCATGATTCCGATAAGGTTTATGTTAAGCGCATGTTATCGACAGAATAACGGGGTTCATTCCCGCCTTGAATCCGGTCAAAGCCGCTTCAGAGTCCGTATAGCCTCATGAGGGTCAGGGGCGGCAAACACATAATTGCCCGCCACCACCATGTCGGCCCCGGCATCGGCCAGGAGTTTGCCGGTTTCGGCATTCACACCTCCGTCAACCTCGATTATGGCCTGGGAGCCGCTATTCTGAATCATAGCTTTGAGCCTACGGGTCTTTTCAACCGCATTGGATATGAATTTCTGCCCTCCGAAACCGGGATTGACCGACATAAGCAGCACCATGTCAAGATCGCCGATTACATCCTCGAGCATAACCAACGGCGTTGCAGGATTAAGGGTTACCGCAGCTTTCATCCCCGCAGCCTTGATGGCCTGCACGGTGCGGTCGAGATGCACACAGGCCTCCTGGTGCACGTTCATAATCGTCGCGCCGGAATCGCGAACCTGGCTTATATAATTTTGCGGGTTCACAATCATCAGATGCACATCGAGCGGCTTTGACGAAAGGGCGCCGACGGCCTTTACAACAGGAAAACCGAACGAGATATTGGGCACGAACACCCCGTCCATTATGTCGAGGTGAATCATGTCGGCCTCACTGCTGTTGAGCATTTCCATTACACGCTGCAGATTGCCGAAATCAGCAGAAAGGATTGAGGGGGAAACAAGCATGACGTGATATACTGGTTATAAAAGTAGTAATATGGTTACTTTTTCTTCTTCATGGCCTGCCATATAATATAAAGCAAGCAGATTGCCAGGAGGATGAAACCGCCTATTGTGAAATATGAATTATATTTCTCTACATTTTCATACAGGGTGTCGAGAGGCACGGTTTTGCCAAGCCAGTAACCAAGACCGGCAAGGATGCAGTTCCACACCCCGGCACCAAGAGCCGTGAAAATCACGAACTTGCCGATATTCATGCGCGCAAGTCCGGCGGGAATGGAAATAAGCTGGCGCACGGCAGGAATCAACCGCCCGATGAAAGTCGACACCGCCCCATGCTCGTCGAAATAGCGCTCCGCCTTATCCACCTTTTCACGGTCAATCAAGCAGGCATGGCCTATGCGGCTGTTGGCGAAGGCATAGACAATCGGACGTCCGAGCCACACGGAAAGGAAATAGTTGATAAGCGCCCCCACAACGGCCCCGGCTGTTGCAACCAGCACTATGAGGAATATATTCATGTCACCTTTGGTTACAGCCAGATAAGCAGCAGGCGGCACCACCACTTCCGACGGAAAGGGGATAAAGGAACTTTCAATCATCATGAACAGGAACACGAAGAGATAACTCGCGTTCTCTACAAACCACTGGAAAAATGAACTCGCGTCGAAGATGGCGAGCGGTATGAGGTCAAGCATCACTTATTTTGTTTTGAAGTATTGGATATGGCGGATACCATGCAGGTCCCATAATCTGTCAAACCGGATGACAAAGTTAATAATTTTTTTTGTAATTTTGCCACATAATTCGTTTCAAGGGGCTTATTGTCCGATATTGAGTCTCTGAATAATATACATGTAACAGCTATGAACGTTAAAGAGATAACAGAAGGCGTGTATTACGCCGGAGTGAACGATAGGGTCACCGCTTTGTTCGAGGGCCTGTGGCCCATACCGGAGGGTGTGAGCTATAACTCATATATAGTTAAAGGGGAGAATGCCACGGCACTGATCGATACTGTACGTATCGACGAAGTGCGCGAGTTCCTCAGCAATATCAGCCGCATCCAGGATGGCAGACCGATTGACTATCTTGTAATCAACCACATGGAGCCGGACCACTGCTCCACCCTGGGAGCGGTGCTCCGCACCCACCCCAAGGCCCAGGTGGTGGCCAGCGCCAAGGCCATCTCCATGATCGGCCAGTTCTTTGACGCCGATGTGACGGGCCGCTGCGTGACGGTGAAGGAAGGGGACACCCTCTCCACCGGGCGGCATACCCTCACCTTCGTCATGGCCCCCATGGTCCACTGGCCGGAGGTCATGGTGAGCTATGAATCCAGCGAGAAGCTTCTCTTCTCCGCCGACGGCTTCGGCACCTTCGGGGCCCTCAGTTCCGGCGAGAGCTGGGACGCCGAGGCGGCCCGGTACTACTTCAACATCGTGGGCAAGTACGGCGCCCAGGTCCAGGCCCTGCTGAAGAAGGCCGCCGGTCTGGATATTCGGACCATCTGCCCCCTCCACGGCCCCGTCCTGCGGGAAGATCTGGGTCATTACCTGGGCAAATACGACCTCTGGAGCCGCTACGAGCCCGAAGAGCCGGAGTCCGTCCTCCTGGCCTGCGCCTCCATCCACGGCAACACCGCCCAGGCCGCCGGGAAGATGAAGGAAATTCTGGAGAAGAAGGGCTGTCCCCGCGTAGCCTTCATCGACCTGTGCCGCCAGGACCAGGCCGTCGCCGTGGAGGAGGCCTTCCGCTGCGGCAGGGCTGTGTTCATGAGCCCCACCTATGACGGGGGACTCTTCCCGGCAATGGATCATTTCATGGCCCACCTGCGGGACAAGACCTGGCGGAAGCGGAAGGCCGCCATTATCGAGAATGGCTCCTGGGGCCC
>OFFJ01002051.1_pt1 | contig 13448 bp, 12 predicted proteins | sample 1521261 | NCBI WGS metagenome assembly OFFJ01 (sample SAMEA3504122, study PRJEB24116) | mouse gut metagenome | biome: mouse gut; feature: mouse-associated habitat; material: faeces | place: Denmark | collected 2011 | reverse complement strand
GTCAAGCGCCCCATAATGATGGCTTTATTATACATCGTTAAATCCGTCCTTTCTTTTTGCTATTCCTCTACTGCTACGGTCAAAGAACGAAGCACGCCGTCCGTAATGTTGTAGATACGGTCTAATTCAGCGGGAAAATCCGGTTTTGCAGTAAAGGTAATCATTACATAATACCCTTCCTGCTCATCCTCGATTTCATAAGCAAGTCTACGCTTGCCCCAATCGTCCACATTGTCAATCGTGCCGTTTTCACTGATGAGGTTTTTGAATTTTTCAATCAGGTTAATAATGAAAATGATTTATATGATATTGTAAAATCAAATGATAGAATGAAAGCTATTTTTTCACAAGTCGTACAATCGAATCATGAAGATCAAGAAATGGGGATGAATTAATCTGAATTTTGCCAATGAAACTGCTCTTTCAAGTGACGGGATAATTGTCCTATGTGTTGGGCTTATTTTGCGAAATAAGGGTGTATTTTGAAAGCTGAGTGCTAAGTGATTAATTTAATCACGAGGGATGCTTTGAATAGAATTTGAGAGGGATATTTGATTGTGTGTATATGATATAGAGGGGAAAATGTTGATGCAATGGAATGGATGATCAATACGCAACTAGGTAGACGTAACCTTCCACCCGCCCAAAGATTAGCTGTTATGGACAAGTTTAAAAAGAAAATACAAGAACAAGCAAAGTCAACACAAGGCACTCGCACAGATTTAACTTCTTCTCCAAATGGAGAAAAAGTTAAAAGCACTCACACAGACAAAGAACTTGCTAAAATGGCAGGTGTTGGAACTGGTACTGTTGCAAGGTTTAATAAAGTAATGTTCTGAAGAAATACGTAAATAATAAAAGATTGACAAAACAACAAATTTGATGTATTCTAATGTTAGAAAATGAGAAGGGAACAAAAGAAAAAGTGAAACGAACATTTATAGAAGTGCCTGTATTTACTAAGAAGTGGAAAGAGTTAGGATTGACAGACGAAAATTTAAGGGATTTACAAAATATATTATTGGAAAATCCTAAATCTGGAAATGCTATTCAAGGAACAGGAGGTTTAAGAAAGATTCGTATACCGCTAGATCAGCATGGAAAGCGTGGAGGCGGTAGGGTTATATATGTAGATATTGAGTTGAAAGAAACCATTTACTTCATAAATGTTTATGCAAAGAATGAGAAAGATGATTTGACAGAAGAAGAAAAGAAAGCATTTAAAGCAGTTGTCAAAATATTAAAGGAGGAATAAAAACATGAGTAAATTTTTTGATGATACAATGCAAGGATTGTTGCAGGCCATTGAAATTGACAAAGAGAATATTCCTCTTACAGAGCGTGACGGAATGCCAGCACCAACTTTTTATGTGTCTAGTGATGATAAAGAGCTGGTTGATAGATTGATTGAAATACGTAAACAGGAGAATATTTCTCAATCAGAGCTTGCAAAAATGACAGGAAACACACAACAGGCTATATCACGATTAGAAAAAAAGAATCATAGTCCGTCATTACAAACATTTTGTAATATACTTGATGCATTGGGTTATGGAATTATGATTGAAAAGAAGTCTGCTATATAAAGATATGATTATTAAAAAGGATTGGATTTTCAGTCCTTTTTATTTTGGGCAATAATAATCGGATTTGAATAGTACATAATTGATTATCTTGTGTGATTGAATGACCGTTATTTAGCCCATGTTTGAGCTTTTGGATTGTAGATAAGGGAATGTTAGATGTATGGATTTGGAGGTGTTATTTGGGCATATAAGAGAGATGTGATTAAGGGATAGGGGGATTATAAGTAGCAACATAGAAACAGGATAAAATCATACAGACAAGCAATTAATTCTTGATACAATTCTATTCATATGATATATTATAGACATAAGGGAAACCATAGAAGCGGCTACCCTCAAATGACTAAGTTACAACCCTTTATAGGGCTGGCCGTCACTATTGCAGTAGTGGCGGCTATTTTCTGCCCCGAAAGATTGTATAGCACAACCCTATCAGGGCTACAATGAAGATACCTGTCTGAATCAGATCAGAATATGTAATCATTGGCATCACCCTCCTTTCTTTCGTCCGGAGGGGTTAGCCCCTCCGAAATGGAGGGTAAAGCCGCCTTTGGCTCTATGGTTTCCCGTGGAAAAATCATATCACATCATGCCCGGGATTGCAATCACCGTATTTCCCATGTCCAAAATTAACTAAACACGGGTTTAACTAAAAAGTCTGTAAATATTACAAGTAATTATGTATTAAGCGGCTTGTTTAATTGCTCATACAATAATATATTAACTGCCATAAGTGTAAGAGGACTTAAAGGTATTGATACTGGAAAAGAAGCAATACTTGGCACTATTCCTGCTGATGCACGCCCAACCGGCGTCCGGTACCAAGAAATTAGTACCAATAATATCCACGTCCGTGTGTATGTTGATGAAGCTGGTACCGTTGTTGCTCGTAATTACACCAGTGTGGATTTGGCTAACCTTGACATATACTTTTTATTTTTAAAATAAGAACGTCTTATTTAATCACTTAGTATATACCAGTGACTCGACAATGTTTTCAACACTTTTGGCGTTATAGGTCATACAGATAATCTTGCCGCTTTTTTGGATAACAATACGCACAAAAGCCCCCAGACTGTCCGTGATATTATATGTTCTGTTACCTTGCGGCCGTGCAGCTTCTGGTAAAGTTCCGATTGTTATATACTCTCCTTGTACCATATTTTTTAAGCCATCAATGTAGACCATGGCTGATATGGCATTGTACTGGTATGTTATTTCACCGTTCACAGCATAACCTGACGGTATTCGGCCCTCGACATTTGTTAAACCCGTGTTTAGTACATCAATCTGCCCTTGTATATTACTTTTTGCATTATCCAGATACCCCAGTTCTGTCGCCGTAATTTCAGATACCGCAACCTTCCCGCTGCCATTTGCCACAAGCGCACGGTTCGCCGTCAGGTTTGCCCCAAGAAGGGAGCTGGCTGCTCCGTTCGCAAGGTCAGCAAACCACTTCATGATTTTTCCTGCAACAGTCTTCAGGCTTTCCCCGGTACCAATATTTGCCCTCGTGGCTGCCTGGCTGAAATTAACGGTCAGGTCACTTCCGTTTCCGCCGGGATTCAGCTTCCCGTTCCACGCCGTCCGTTCCTGCGCAGTGATATGTTTTGTGGTGTTTCCCACATGACTGTCAAGCTCTGCGGCGTTTGCCTTTTTCCCCACCGCCGCATCAAGCGCCTCCACCACATTTTCGTTGTCCTGCATTGCCTTCGCGATCTCTCCAAGGGTATCCAGCGTGGCCGGTGCACCATTGATCAGTCCGGCAATACGTTGGTCGGTATACCCCGCGGACTGCTGGTAAATTCCGTTCCATGCCGCTTTTTCGGCATCCGACACAAAACGGCGGGATGCGTCCTGTACAATCATTCCTGCGGCATGCGTGGCTGGATGCACATAGTTATTCGCGCCCTCTTCTATCCCCTGGAGCTTATCTCTGTATGCATCCGTAAAGTCATTTGAGGAAAGTCCTTTATCCTCTTCCTTGCTGACCTTTCCATCCAGCGCCTGCTCAAGCTGTTCCCTTGTCACCAGCCCGTCCGGGGCAATGACGGCAGTAATCTTTTCTATCTGCCCCACAATGACACCCAGCGTAATCTCCGCAACTTTGTTTACTTCCCCGCCGTTTTTATAAATGTACTGGGGGTCATCCGACATATCCAGATATGCATACAAGATTTCCCCTTCATCCGGATCCGATGCAAACAGTCCCGCCTCCGTCACCACAAACCCGGCTTCCACATCCCGGCTGGCAATCTGGAAAGTAATGTACGCCGTCTCATTCCCGGATGACACGGCCGTGATTTTCCCATCCATTCTGTATTGGTTCAGGCCTGCCAGGCCGGCCGGGTCATACCCTGCCGGCACGCTTCCGGTCCCCACGGCAGCCCGTGTGAACGCAATCGCCGTCTCCGTCGCCATCATTTTAGCAATAAGTGCCCTTCCTTTTGTTGTAATCACTGTCCCTATCATGACTCCTCCTTTGGCCGGTAACCGGCCCTATAATATTTATAAATTGCTGTATCTGCCACAAGTTCCGCACTGGTGCTGAACCTGACATTTTCTTCCACCGGTTCTGCCAGTACTGCAATGTATTCCGCACGTGCCGCCCCTGCATACACACCTGCATTCCGCTTCCCGGTTCCCCTGCTTTCCAAATCGTATACTATGTTTGCCGGAACCCATTCCCGGAGCATTTCCGCAACGGAAAAATATATTTCATCTGCCTGGTTCAGAAGCACCAGCCTCATACAATATGTCTCTGCCCCGGGAGAGTCCAGCAGGAACCCGCCCGGCCCAAGTACGGCCTCCAGGGTTTCCCGCAGCCTGGGCAAGGTGTAGGGCAGCATGGCCAGCCACTTCAGCTGTACTCTCTGCCTCCTGGTTTCCGTACTTTCACCCGGCATCGGAAAAATCCCCAGCATCTTTTCAAAACGAGAAATTCCGTACTCATCCGCAGTTGCGATAAATTCATTTTTCAGCGCCTTGTCCGCAGCTTTCCACACAAGTCCAAACTCCGGATCTTCTGCAGACAGTGCCTCATTTATTTCCCTGTACTCCGCCAGAAAAGGCGGCAGGTAGGAAACCAGATCCGTTTCCCTTATCATACATCCGTACCTCCGCTTACGCTCCCGAACACCGGAATTTCATACTGTCCCAGAATCAGGTTGCTGCCGGAACCGTTGATCCGTGTATCCTGAATGTCCACCACACCCGGAACACCCAGAAGACGGGTTTCCATCTGGCTGATCCTCACAACCAGATGCGCAGAATCCGCCCATTCCTTTCTCAATGCAAGCAGATACGCCGACACGGCGTCTTCAAGCGAACTGCGCAGCCTGTCCCAGCCATATCCTTCATCAAAGGTCAGGACCGTGCGCACATCCACCGGGACGGGAACCGCCCCCCGCACTGTCACCACATGTCCTATGGGTGCCAGCCCGTATCCTTCCCCCGCACAGCGTTCCGGGTCAACGGCCTCCTGCACTGTCCGGACAAGTTCCCCGGAAACAGGCCCAAACTCCGAACTTATAATCGTCAGCAGTACCGTTCCCCCTACCGTCAGTTTCTTTTCTGCCGCGGCACGGTAAACGGCGTCCAGCCATGCTCCCGTCTCGGCGTCAAGCGTCCCCCTGATCCCGTCATACCAGGTCTTCACACCCTCCCCGGGCACCATGGATGCCGGGGAAATGTCACTGTTCCAGTCCCTGGTTACTTTTGTGTCTCCCACTCCCGGAATGGCATTGGTTTTTTCGGTATAATCACGGACATTTCCCCCGAAAGCATTTTTATCAAAAGAGTCAAAATACCTCTGCCGCAGTTCCTCCGTGTCCTCTTCGTCCTCACCCGGTATCAGGACTTCCGTCAGCTCCGCAGTCTGCAGCCCCCTGATGTACTCCATGGGAATCATGGTTCCCAGGTACCGGTTTCCTGCACTGCCGGCCGTCTCGCATATAACCCGGTACTCGCCGGGCGCCGTTTTTTCCGTCACAGTATAATTGATTTCCCCGATATTAAACCTCTGCCCGGACACCTCAACCGTATCCGGCCTGAACACGCCCTTCAGCACGGCGTTTGTAGCCGGGTAGGGTGCAATTCCCCGTTCCCTGCACCGCAGCACCAGGAATTCCCTTGATGCAGTGTCCCCATAGGCTTCTTTCAGAATATGATCCAGCTCGATATACAGTATCTGCAGTTCTATGGCCGTGGGCGAATGGGTGTCCCATATTACCGCGCCCTCCCTCTTGTCAAATTTGTCCGGGACGCGGGCAAGCATTCTGTCACGGATCACTTCATAAGTGATATCCTCATACATTAAAAATTCACCTCCCTCCCCGCATCCAGGTCCCCGTAAACGGAATGCACCCTGAAAGACACATGCACAACACCTTTCCGCGGAAAGTCAAACTCAAAATCACCGACTTCCAGGATTCTGTCATCCTGGAGAAGCGCTTCCGTGATACGGCGCTTCAGTTCCGGGCACACATAAGTCACGGGCTCCCCGAACAAGTCCCGGAGTTCGGTGCCGTAATTCCAGGAATACATGATATACTGGTAACGTTCCGTCATAAGAATCTTGTATACCGCCTGTCTGACCGCTTCCAGGCCATCCGTGTATCCCCTCACAGTTCCCTCTTCCATGCACATCCGGTAAGTAAAGCCCGGCTGTTTCACGATCTCAAAATCCCGGTCAAGAAATCCCGTTGTTGCAGGAATCATTCCTTACCCCCTATCCGGTCCAGTACAATGAACTTCTGGCCCTCCTGCTGCCTGATCAGGATGACCTGGTCCCCTGTTTCCAGCCCATTGTGCATCCTGAAATTTTTCACTCCCACGACACCGTGGTTATGCAGGGGCTCCGCATCCGTCGTCCCTTCCGGCATAAGGACACCCTTATCCGTCTCCCACTGTACGGTTACGGTTGTCATGTAATCCGTTACATTCCTTGCCAGCACAAGCTGGTTTTCACCCAGAATCATCTTTTGTTCCACATTTATTTTCAGGGGTGATTTGGAAACCACTTCCCCGAAATACACATTCACGGGCTTTGTCGACTCCTGCGCGTCCAGGGCTGCCCTTTTCACCGCATGCACAAAGTCATTTGCATCAGCCAATAAACTCACCTCCCCTGAGTGTCAGATCCATCCGGTGTTCATTTTCCTGATAGATATGCCTGCAGCTTTCCACAAGCATAAAATTTTTTAATTTCATATCCCCCAGATCCAGATTCACCACAACCATGCTTCCCGCCCGCACCCGGTTATCACCTAATGCATTGGAAAGTTTCAGGCTGCGTGTTTTCTTATTGTACAGCTTCAGAAGGGCATCCACTTTCGCCTGACCGTTTTCCCCTTTTTTCAGGGTATCAAAATATTGTAAAATGCCCCACTTATTTATATTGCCGGAATCCTGCCCGATGTAAACTTCCCGGAAACCGCTTTCCTCATTGTCATAGGTCAGCTTGATCTTGTTGTAAGTGTTATCATCAATGGATGAAGTGTACTCAAAATTTTCGCCGGTTTCCTCGTCCAGCATCAGGTAAGCCCCCGGCTGTCCCACAGACATGGAAGACAAATGTTTCAGCGTCAGCTTTCCAAAATCATCATACAGCACAAACATCTCCCCGGTATTGGTGAGCGTCAGGTCAAGCGCATTCTCCACCATCTCAAAGAGAGAGGTGTTTTCTTCCACCCTGGACTCAATGACATATCCGGTATTTTCCAAAGTGCCCACATTCAGGGCATAATCGGCGGCAATCATGCGAAGAAGCTGGTCTGCCGTCTTGTTTTCATAAACCATGGTATCCTTATTTTTCAGGTAACGCAGCTGGTCATAGGCAGTAACCGATATAATCTGGTCTTTCGCCCGCTGCTGACTAAACACAAATCCGAAAAATATCTCTTCCCCGTTTTCTTTCATCCGCACCGCGCTGCCCTCCGAAAAATCAGCCAGGTCATCTCCCAGCACTTTAAAGGTCAGTTTCCCGGGTGAGCTTTTCCGTTTTGTAGTCCACTCAATCCCCTCCTCCACCGCCGGAATATATAATTTTGTCCCTGACTCGTTACCCACTAAAAGTTCAATCATCTCCGCCCCCTTTAAACTGCCGGTATGGTCAGTACCTGCCCCGGATAGATCAGGTTCGGATTCCCGCCCACCACACTTCTGTTAGCATTGTAAATAACGGAATACTTTGAACCGTTTCCGTAAAATTTCTTTGCTATGTTCCAGAGACAGTCCCCCTTTACAACAGTATATTTCTGTTCCGTTGACGGAGCCGGGCAGGAGATATTCTCCCGCTGCGGCTCTACACTGGCCCTGGGCCTGGACGCTTCCAGGGAGGTACTGACACTGACCGTTTTCGTTCCGTAATCCCTCCACTGTTTCAGCTTGATCTTCAGCACCAGGTCAAGGCCGTTTTCTATTTCTTCCGTTATCTGGTAGTCCTCCAGGGATACCCTGATATTTGTGTCAAACAGTCTCTTTCCCCCGGGAGCCATTCTGCACACAATAAACTGAAAAGGCTTCTTTCCCGTCTTCAGGGACTCCACATACCCGAGAAAATAATCCGCACCGCGGAATCCTGACTGGTAAACCGCAAAGGGATACTTCTGCTGCGGCACCATACACTCTAAATCAATGTCTGTGAGCCCTGCATTTTTCAGTATATTGACCTCGCCTTCATTGATCAGGCTCAGGGTTTTATTGGCCCCGTTAATTTTTGTCTGCAATTTCCCGGGCGCTACGGGCAGCCTGCATTTTCCAAGGTAAAAATCATATCCCGCACCTGCCATCACTCATGCACCCCCTCCGTTGTAATTTCAACTGCCTCGTTTACGGCATCCGTCAGACCGGACACCACGCCATCCAGATCCATACCGTTCTTCACTGTATTGTAATTTGTCTGCTCAATGTTGATTTCCGCGGTGGTAAACCGGTTCACAGCCTCCTGTTCCGCAAGGTCGCGAAGATATTTCAGTTCCTCTCCCGCCACATCCATGGATTCTGCCATGGCTCCTGTGTTCCCGGCTATCTCGTCAACTCCGCTGCCGATTCCCTCCGGAACCCCGCCCGGTCCGTAATTCTCCGGAATTGTGTAATCTTCCGGGGGCATGTAATCTTCCGAAGCTGTATAGTCTTCCGGAGATGGGATATCATAGTCAGACATATCCGGAAAGAAATCACTTACTTTATCCGCCACGCCGTCACCCCAGGAAGCGCCAGCCCGGTATGCATCCATAACCCAGCCATCCTGAAATACATCATTTGTTGACATTCCTTTATCAAATGCATCTGAAATACTGATAAATTCCTGTATATTCCCTCTAGCCTCTTCTGCTTTTACCGCATATTCATATGCCATGCTCGCTACACCGGAATAATCAATTTCTACAAACGGCAGTCGATTCAAACCCTCACATATTTTTTGTACCACTCCGAGAACTGTCGACAACAGAGAATACCAGCCTGCCTTGACAGCAAATATGCTATTCTCAAACGCTATTTTAATATTCGCTGCAACCGCCACCACGGCATTTAAAAGACCATTGAACACATTTTGACCCGTCATCAACAAATTTTTGAAAAACGCAATTACTACATTTATGCCTCCGCAAATTGCACCGAATGCGCTTTGGGCAATATGTCCCGCACCTGAGAAATGATTCGCCAAAATCAAAATCGCAGTTATCAGGGCAATAATCCCGATCACAATCCAGGTAATGGGACATGCCAAAAGAGCGCTATTAAACCCATACTGCGCAGCCGTGGTCTTAAAAGTTTCCTCTTTCTCCAGAGCCAGCGCCGCCTTATGGACACTGGAAGCAAAGGCTGCAGCCATTTTAATCCCATTGCTGATTGTCTGGATTAAGTTATAAATTCCCAGCGCAAAACAGAAAGCCGCCAGCGCCCCCACAACCCCGTAAATAATGGGTCCCAGCCACGACCAGTTGTCCGCAATCAGCTGGGCGCCCCCGGCCAGCAGGTTAAAAATATCTGTGGCCACCCCTGCCATGACATACAGTCCCCCGATGACACCGCTTACAATTCCCTGGAAAAACTCGCTGTTTCCCAGCTCGTTCATACTCTGCAGCACCGGCCGGAAAGCCATCAGGGCATAATTCTCAATGGATGCCCCTATCTGCTCAAAGGTCTTAGGCATATTTTCAAACTTTGCGTTGGTTTCATCTGCCGCCGCAAACATGGCAGACTTCAAAACGCCGGCAGTGATCTGTCCCTCTGCTGCCATGTTCCCCAGCTGTTCCACCGGAACTCCCATATAGTCCGCAATTGCCTGGATAATATTCGGCGCCTGCTGCAGAAGTCTGTTGTATGCCTCTCCCTGGAGCACGCCTGCTCCCATGGTCTCGGTCAGCTGAAGCATGGCCGCGTCGATGTCCGATGTCTCCATCCCGGCAATCCGGAACTGCCTGCCTACCTGCTCCGTAAAAGCAACGATTTCCGCGGAACTGCCAAACGCGTCACCGGCCATGGATCCCAAATTGGAAACAGCGTCAGCCGTGGCCTGGTAAGATCCCCTGGAGCGCTCTGCACAAAGGAAAATCATCTCCTGCAGTTCCTGTGTTGTCTGCATTCCGTCATTCATCCTGTCCAGACGGGCGGTTGCGGTCACAAACTGGTCGGACAGGTTCATTCCCTTTATGAGATTCTCCGTTGTGAAAAAGGGGGCGATTGCCCCCCTGATAGTCTGCAAAAATCCGCTGGCCTGATTTTTCCCCTGGTCAATTACCTGATTGAGCCGCCCCTGTTCATCCGCAATGTCACGTAAATGCTGTTCTGTGCTGCCTATTGTCTGCGACAGTTCCCGGTAGGCTTCACCGGCTGCGGAAACATCCATGTTGTCGACAGCCCTGTTCAGATTCTCCTGCCCCTGCAGCATCTGCGCCAGCCTTCCCCGCAATTGTTCCAGTTCCGTATTCGCGGACCGTGTTCCCATATTCATCGGATTGTTTTCTATCTGCTGTATGCGATCCCGGATATCATCTACCCGGACCGCCATGCTGTTCAGATCCCGGAAAGCCTCCGGCGGAAATATCATGGCATTGTACGCCTGCTTTGCGATGGCATCCTGGGTGTTGCACAGCCGCTTTAACATGGCGTCCGCGCTCTGCGTTTCCTGCCGGAAGCGCTCCATGCCGCTGCCGGTAAATACTTCCACATCATTCTGCTGCCACACCACCGGCACTTCCACCGGTTCCGGCTGTTTCATGGGCAAAGCCGGGAGCGATGTCTCCATGGGAACCGTAACGGAAATCTCCGTCTCCAAAGACCTGGAGGCAATTGCCGCCAGGATCATATTCAGATCCCGGGCGGCGCGGGAAGTCTCCACCAATTCTCCCCGGATCTCCCGCAGCCCGGTGGTATCAGCCGGTTCGTCCACCACAGAATGCATCTGCTCCATGGCGGACATGGCGGTGTTCACCACACTTATGGCCTTCAGCAGCCCTATGGTTAAATTTTCCTGCAGCCTGATGTCCACTTTTATGCCTTCCATTCCATCACCTGCCTTTCCTTCCCTTTTTTGCCTTGTTTTTCATTTCCTTTTCCCGTTTCCTGTCGTTTTGTATCTTTATCCTGACTGCCGCCACCACAAAGGCCTTTTCCCGCTCACTCAGCGCCAGAAATTCCGATGGCAGAATGTGCAGTTTCAGGAGGGCGTAGTAGGCAAAATTCGCCTCCCAGTCGCCCTCCTCTATCAGTTTTTTGCTTCTTCCACCTTGTCCCCGAAAGACACGTCAAATCCCTGGAATTTCTGCACAAAAGCCGCCAGTCCGGTGTACTCTCCCGGCTCGTCCACCATGGCAATCAGCAGATCTTCCGGCTGGTTCACCCCATAGGAATCCTGCAGCTGTGCATCATACAGATCGGGCACCACCACAGAGGCCGCGATCATCTTCCTGATATACTTTGCCGACTGAATCTTGGGCCGGAACATATTCGGTTTCCCTGTTACCGGCACGTCAATGGTGCAGCTGTCCCGCAGCTCTTCGTTTTCCCCGGATGTAATATGCCGGAATTCCCACTCCAGCGGCTTTCCGTTTTCGTCCCGGAGGGATTTTGTGGGAGCATAGAACCCGTTTTCCCTTACCGTTTTATTTGACTTCATAAATCTGCTGAATTTTGACATTTTTCTTTCTCCTTTTCCCTTTTCCTTTTAGTTGGTTACACTTCCGTTCAGTTCGTTGAATTTCTCCGGAAGATCCCATTCCTCAAACGTTCCTGACAGTTCCTCGTCCAGCAGTTCCTCCCCCGCCTTGAATTTTGCCAGTGTGAATGTCTCGCACAGACATCCCCGGTGGATGATTGTCTGTCTGCCCACGGCACTTGTGGGATCCTCGTTGCTTACCTGGATCTCAAAATAAGGCATCTCCCCGGTTTTCTGGTAATGGTCGGCCATTTCCCTGAATACGGACTGGTTGTAATGCGCCGTCCCGCTCCAGGTTCCCTTCCCGCCTGCCGCCTTATGTCCCATTCCTACTTTTCCCAGAATGGGCACTTCCGTGATATTCACATCCCATTTGCTCTCAAATTCGGTCATGCTCATAAAATTATAACGTCTGCCGCCAATGGTGATAAAACACTCCGCAAGGCTGCCATACACGGCATCCTTTGCATCCATAATCTGATACATATCCTATATTTCCTCCTTTTCACTGCTGCCTGCCGTTATTCGTTCCGGCATGGGCGTGTTTTGCGCTGTCTTCATTTCCATGTCCCATGGGGTTTCCCCTTTTATCCGGCTTTACTGCCACAATGCATTTATGGTTAATCACCTTTACGGCCGGCAGGGGATTCCCCATCCTGCCGCTTCGGCTATGCCACGGTCACTGTCATATACAGTTTCCCCATGGCGTTCACAACAGTCACTGCGTCCGAAACCACCACTGATTTTTTGGTGTTTCCCTGCCCTACGGACACATCGCTGTCAGAAAAATCCTCAATTGCCCGGATTTTCTCCAGTTCCCTGTGGTGGGCCACAATGTCCGACCATAAGGAAACCCGTCCCCCAGCGTCGTTGGGCACCACTCCCAGATATTTCGTGTTGAAAAGCACCGCAATGTCGTTGCCGATCTGGTCAATTACCCGGATGGTCTGGTTGTCCTTAAAAATATCCCCCTGGGTATCGGAAGTGGTGACCATGGTATTTATGTCCTCCAGCACACGGACATCACTGCCCACCATGTGGAACACAAATTTTCCCTCCCTGGACGCATTCCGCAGCTGGTTCTGCGTGTACGGTGTCTCAACGGTAAAGCTGCCGTCATATTTTCTGTTCTGGTTGCTCCGGTTCACGGCACAGCCCGCTGACGCACCGGTAACCCAGTACACAAGTCCCGCCTTCCCCCAGTCCTCGTCCAGGCATTTATTGTCCACGCTGATCACGCCCATATAGTCAGCCTTTGCGTAGTCATAAAGAACCAGCTGGAATTTCATTCCCATCTCGTCCCGCATCCTCCGGACAAAAGAGGCAAAAAGCGCTTTCGTGGCGTCGTCCTCCACGGCCGCACCCATGGTATGGAATGAGTACGCCTCTATTTTGTCAAGATAGGACTGATAGTCCGCCCCGTTCACCTGGCCGTTTTCCCCGCCGGTCAGCGGAATTCCCGCCGTTGCCGCAAGGGTTATTCCTGATTTCCACTTCACATACCGGTTTGCCGCCAGCTCCTCCGCAGACGCAACGCTCTGTTCATCCACAACCACCGTTCCCAGAAGGGTTTTCACATCAAACAGTCCCTCATTGTCCGCATTTGCCTGAACCACGATTTTCAGGTCATTGCCGCGCACGCCGGGCCAGAGCGCCTCCGCCATGTCATTTCCAGCCTTCGTACCGCTGCCGTTGAGCCG
>OFFJ01002050.1_pt1 | contig 13462 bp, 9 predicted proteins | sample 1521261 | NCBI WGS metagenome assembly OFFJ01 (sample SAMEA3504122, study PRJEB24116) | mouse gut metagenome | biome: mouse gut; feature: mouse-associated habitat; material: faeces | place: Denmark | collected 2011 | reverse complement strand
ATTATAATTCCCGTTCTTTTTCGCCTTTAAAATTTCAAGCGCCTCCGGCTCATAGCCCGGAGCAATCACGCCGTCCGACACTTCCCGCTTGATCACCTGTGCCGTTGCCGCATCACAGATATCCGACAGCGAAATAAAATCGCCGAACGAAGACATCCGATCCGCCCCTCTCGCTCTCGCATAGGCATTTGCCAGAGGAGTAAATTCTATGTCAAGATCATCTACCCAGTAAATTTTCTTCTCTACTTCCGATAACGGAAGCCCTACTGCCGCCCCGGCAGGAGAGACATGTTTAAAAGAAGCTGCCGCTGCGAGTCCTGTCGCATGTTTCAGCTCTTTCACCAGCTGCCAGCCGTTGAACGCATCCAAAAAATTAATATATCCCGGTTTTCCGCTTAATACCCGAATCGGCAGTTCCCCTTCTTCCGTATAAATACGGGACGGTTTCTGGTTTGGGTTGCATCCGTATTTTAATTCTAATTCTCTCATTCTCCATCCCCCTATTTGTTTTTATTTACAATTCTGGATTCATAGCTTCCCGTTGCAATGTCGATATAGCGTACAAACAAAGATACTTTGTTCTCTTCATTCAGGCTTTCCCAGACCCGTTTCGTGAATGTGTCGATATCCCCCTGCATCGCAACCCATTCCGGTTCTCCCTCAAAACTCGGCAGAGGCGTTTTGTCTCCCATATACGTGTGGATATAATGTCCCTCACCGCTTCTCGGGTTCTCATAGGCAAACGTGTAACGGCAGCAGGCATCCGGATTTCCGTTATTGCTCTTTAAAATGGACATCGCATAATTATAGCTTCCGTTTTCTACATGCATAATCCCTGAAATACGCGGCGTATAATTCGGCGCATCCGGCTCAAACTCCCGGATCCGCAGCGACTGCTCAAATGTCTGCTGCTGATCCATGCCTTCGTAAATCGTATCGGTCTGATCTCCGTTTGTGACAATCGTCTTATTTCCAAGCACGCGGACCGGAGCATAAATAATCAGGCTTGGATCGCTTAATTTCGCCGGATCAAAAGCCTGTGTGCGTATGCCTTCCCCATCTTCCACAAAAATACGGTTCCGGCTGTTTTCACTTCTTCCCATAATAAAATAAGCAAGGACAGCCGAAACGCCGTCTTCACTTTTTCCAATTACAATCCCTCTCCCAGGATACGCATTTTGACTCAACTGCTCTTCTAAAGATAATTTTTCCATTCCGTTCCCTCCCGTCAATCATTTCTCTGTCGTTTGTTCCTCAATTGCTTCCCTTGCCTGTCTGTCCTGTTTCCTGACCTTATACATAGTATAAAATCCAAAGCATATCATACCGATTCCAATTACCAAAAAAGCAGCGGCGGCAGCAAGCACTGTCACATACTCTCCTCCGGCGCTCTCCGCCCTATTCTGAAACATCTGATAGGCAAGATATAAAAGATAAATACCGCCCAGCTCATAAATTGCGCTGCGCATATTTGTCTTTATTCTTTCATTCATAAAATACCTCATTTCTAAGAATGGAAGTGCCATGAAATCACATCAGATTCCATGGCAGCCCCAAAATTATTTATTTACGAACCAAATATTTTCTCATATCAATTGCACATGCTACAAGAATAATCACACCTTTGATTATGTACTGCCAGTTCTGGCTGATGGATAAGAAAATCAACGCACCGAAGATAATACGAAGTACGAATACACCTAATACAACGCCGCTGATTTTACCAGTACCACCTACGAAAGATACACCACCGATAACGCAGGCAGCAATCGCATCACACTCGTAGTTGAAACCTGTGTTCGCTGAGTTCGAACCGATACGAGCAGCCTCAATGAATCCGGTAATACCATACATAGCTCCAGCAAGTGTATGAACTAAAATTGTTGTCTTTGCAACATTAACACCAGATACGTTTGCAGCTTCCGGGTTTGAACCTACGGCAAACATGTTTTTACCGAAAGAAGTTTTGTTCCAGATATACCACATAAATATTACAACAATGACTGCATACCAAACATAATTTGGAATTGGCGCTCCGCCGATTTTCAAAAGACTTCCAGTTACGAAATCTTTAAAGGATTGATCCAAACCGGAAAGAGGCTGTCCGTTATTGCCGTTAATCATAACGTACATTAACAGAATACCGTATACAATAAGCTGCGTCGCCAGTGTAACGATAAATGGATGCAGGCCAAATTTCGCAACGAAAAATCCATTGACCCATCCTACTACGCCGCCGACTGCAATTACTACTAAGATAACAACCGGAATCGGAAGCGGTTTCATATCGCCGAACATTCTAGTCGCATAATCCATAGACTGTAACAAAGATGCAGATATACATGCGGTCAAACCAACGACACGACCGGCCGAAAGGTCAGTACCCGTCAACACAATACATCCGGCAATACCGCAGGCAATCGGGATATTTGCCGCAACCAGTGAAACAATGTTGATAATAGAACTGATACCCAAGAACCTCGGATTTTGTATTGTAGTATAAATAACTACGAGGACAAGAAGGATATACATTGCATTATTCATCAACGATTCCTTCCAGAATGTCACTTTATCTCTGCTTTCCAGCTCCTGATAAGCTGCATAGCGATTTTTAATATTGTCAATTGCTTTCATTTTGCTCTGCCTCCTTTATACGTATTTTGCAGCATAAGTCATAATTTCTTCCTGCGTAGTATTTCTGGCGTCTACCTCTCCGGCAAGCCTTCCTCCGGACATAACAAGAATCCGGTCGCAAATGCCCAAAAGCTCCGGCATTTCAGAAGATACTACAAGAACAATTTTTCCTTTATTTGCCAAATCAAGTATCAACTGATAAATCTCATATTTTGCACCGACGTCAATACCTCTGGTCGGTTCATCCAGCAAAAGCACTTCCGGCTCTGTCAAAAGCCATCTGCCAAGAATAACTTTCTGCTGATTACCTCCGGAAAGGGAACGAATCTGCGTTTCCTGCGTCGGTGTTTTCGTGTGCATAGCATCAATCGACCACTGTGTATCGTCGCGCATCGTCTTTCCGTTCAAGAAAAGCGTATTATGTTTCTTTAAACTGGAAATAACGGTGTTTTCACGAATATTTAAAATACCAAAAATACCAGTCGCACGCCGTTCTTCAGTCAGCATAGCAAATCCGTTTGCGATTGACTCCCTTGCGTTTCGGTTCTTTACTTCTTTGCCATGAAGACGAATTACTCCATCCCTGCGCGTTGCAATACCAAAAATATTCTCTAAACATTCTGTACGGCCGCTGCCGTCCAATCCTGCAAGGCCTACAATTTCCCCCTGACGCACTTTAAAAGATACGTCTTTTAATAAAGAATACTGTGCGGAGAGCCCTTGTACTTCCAATGCAACCTCTCCCGGTTTATTTGTCTTTGGCGGGAACTGGTTGCTCAGCTCACGTCCTACCATCAAACGGATGATTTCATCCATTGTCAAATCTTTTGCCGATTTCGTGGCAACATACTGTCCGTCACGCATAATTGTTACGTCATCAGAAATACGCAGTATTTCTGCCATTTTATGGGAAATATAAATAATTCCACATCCCTGATCACGCAGCATATTTATAATTTTGAATAAATGCTCTACTTCCTCTTCTGTCAGTGAGGAGGTAGGCTCATCAAAAACGATTATTTTCGAATTAAAGGAAACTGCTTTTGCAATTTCTACCATCTGTCTTTGGGATACCGGCATCGTACTCATAATCCGCCTTGGATCCACTGAAATCTCTAATTTCTTAAAAAGTGCAATTGTGTCGTCATACATTTTCTTTTCGTTAATCATGACACCACCGATTTTGGGGTAACGCCCCAGCCAGAGATTATCCTGAACACTTCTTTTTAATGCCTGGTTCAATTCCTGATGCACCATGGCAACGCCATTTTCCAATGCCTGTTTTGAACTATTGAAGCTTACTTCCTTCCCCTCTAGGAAAATCTGTCCGCTGTCTTTGTTGTACATACCGAACAGACACTTCATAAGCGTAGATTTTCCGGCGCCGTTTTCACCCATTAGTGCATGGACAGTTCCTCTCCTGACGGTCAAAGAAACATTGTCCAGCGCTTTTACACCTGGAAACTCTTTACATATACCTGTCATCTGTAACAGAACGTCATGTTCCATAATCTGCCCTCCAATCTCTTATTCTGCATTGTCTATCTTATCAAGTATAGCATAAAAGAGGCCGCCACCCTTGGACGGCCCTCTTTTACTTGCTTTTTTAATAAATTATTCTCCTGTATATGGCTGATATGGGATATAAATCTTATTGGAAACATTCTCTGAAATGTTATAGGAATCTGTTCCATCCATAACATCTTTTCCGCTTGCGCAGTTCTCTGTCAGGAATGCGATACATTGTGCCATACCGTCAGCATCCTGTTTAATCGTACCAACCATTTTGCCGTCAGCGATTAACTGTTTTGCAGCGTCAGTTGCATCAACGCCGAATACAGGAATCATAGTTGAGCTGCCGTCACCAAGGTTGTAACCCTTATCATTCAATGCGGAAATAACGCCTTCAGCCATTCCGTCGTTGTTACAAATAACAAGCTCAATCATGTTCTTGCTGTCTTCGTTGAACTGGGAAAGGTTTGTGTTCATGTAGTTATTTGCTGCTGTTGCACTCCAGTTACCATCCTGGTCTACCTGGTATTTATCAGCATTGCTGGAATCGAAGTACTCTAATTCCGGTTTGCCTGCTTCTGTGATAACTTTATTTGCATCCTCTACACCATACTGTGTACGTGCGATTGCTTCTACATTACCTAACTGACCCATAAACATTGCATAAGAAATTTTTCCATCGCCGTTTAAGTCAATTGTTTCAAAATTATCTACTACGTACTGGCCGATCATTTCACCCTGCATATGGCCTGCTTCAGGAGCGTCTGTTCCTACAAATGCACATTTGTCATAGCTGCCAAGTACTTTTCCTTCATCCTCTTCGCCTTCTACTGCGCGGTTAAAGAAGATAACTGGAATTCCTGCTGCGGATGCTTTATCAACGATCTGCTGGGAAGCATCTACGGAACCAGATGTAACGATATTAACGATTAACAGGTTTGCGCCTGTCTGGATTGCAGTATCAATCTGCTCATTCTGAGTTGTCTGGTTGCTGTTTGCATCATAATCCTGATACTTCACACCAAGACTATCCAACTGAGCGTCCAATGCAGTACGTACAGATGCAATATAAGTATCTGAGTATGTATAGTAGAATACTGCTACGTCTGCGTCAGATAAATCTGCCGTACCCGCATTATCAGATGCATCGTCTGCTGCAGATGTATCATCTGCTGCATTGCTTACATCATTTGTTGTACCTGAGTTATTGTCAGATGCATTGTCTGCGCTGTTGTCACCACATCCAGCAAACATTGTTGCTGTCATTGCAGCACATAAAAATGCTGCTACCAGTTTCTTTTTCATTTTATAATATCCTCCTTTTTCTTTAGCCTGAACGACCAGGCTTATTACAGAAAAATTATAACATATGACATTATTTTTGACAAGAATAATTCGTTCATCTGCCGAATATTTTTTTTTATAGACCAAAAAAATTGTATGTTTCAACGAAGTTTGATATTTTTTGCCAAAATTGTTTAATTTTTAAAACTGTGAATTGGCGCTGGAATCCTTCCCTTCCGCTGAATAAAATCTTCACAGGAAAATTTATTTACCGGCATAATCGGAGCATATCCAAACAATCCGCCAAATTCCACTGTATCGCCTACGCTTTTGCCTATAACCGGAATCAGTCTTGCCGCCGTCGTCTTCTGGTTTACCATTCCAAGCGCCATCTCATCCGCTATAATGCCGGAAATAGACGACGCCTTCGTATCGCCGGGAATTGCTATCATATCAAGGCCTACGGAACATACGCATGTCATCGCTTCTAATTTTTCTAATGTAATCGCTCCTGCCAAAACAGAATCAATCATTCCCTGATCTTCGCTTACCGGAATAAACGCGCCGCTTAAACCGCCGACATAAGAAGACGCCATTACGCCCCCTTTTTTTACCTGGTCGTTTAACAGTGCAAGCGCTGCGGTCGTACCAGGCGCCCCGGCATACTCCAATCCAATTTCACAAAGTATATCCGCCACGCTGTCCCCGACTGCAGGAGTCGGCGCCAAGGATAAATCAATAATCCCAAACGGAATATGAAGCAGACGGGAGGCTTCCTGCGCCACAAGCTGGCCGACCCTTGTAACTTTAAATGCTGTCTTCTTAATTGTCTCACACAGCACTTCAAAACTTTCCCCACGAACTTTTTCTAACGCAGTTTTCACAACGCCAGGCCCGCTGACCCCGATATTAATCACCGCATCCGCCTCAGTTACGCCATGGAATGCGCCCGCCATAAACGGATTATCGTCCGGCGCATTACAAAATACTACTAACTTCATACAGTCAACAGAATCCCTGTCTTTGGAACGTTCCGCAGTTTCTAACAAAATCTCTCCCATCAAACGGACAGCATCCATATTAATACCTGTCTTTGTCGAAGCCAAATTGACCGAACTGCATACACGCTCCGTCTCACATAACGCCGTCGGAATCGAACGAATCAAAAGCTCATCCGCCTTTGTCATCCCTTTTGATACCAATGCGGAATATCCGCCAATCAAATTCACATCCACCGCTTTTGCCGCACGATCCAATGTCTTTGCAATTTCAGCAAAATCTTCCGCCGTTTTGCAGGCCGCTCCGCCAATTAAGGCAATCGGCGTGACTGCAATCCTTTTATTTACAATAGGAATTGCAAATTCAGCCTCTATTTTTTCTCCGACCGAAGCCAAATCTTTTGCAACTGTCGTTATTTTTTGATAAATATTTTGATTTAACTGTTTTAAATCACTGTTTATACAGTCAAGCAGACTAATCCCAAGCGTAATCGTACGCACATCCAGATTCTCATGCTCAATCATCGCATTTGTTTCGTTTACTTCCCAAAGATTAACCATTCGTCTTCCCCTTTCTAAATACGATGCATTTTCTGAAAAATCTCTTCACGCTGGCATTTAATCATCACGCCGATTTCTTCGCCAAGTTTCTCTAACTCTTTTGAACAATCTCCAAACGGTTTCACCGCATGATTCATGTCCACAATCATCATCATATTAAAAAATCCCTGTACGATTGTCTGTGAAATATCCAGCACATTTATCTGATTTTCGGCAAGATACGTACAAACCTTTGCAATAATCCCAACCGTATCTTTCCCAACCACTGTAATAATCGTTCTGTCTGCTCCCTGCTCCATAATTTCCTCCCTGTAAATCATAATCTCTTACTACTGATTCTTATACCTCTAAAATCTTTGACACACAATCCCGCTTTGCAACATACAACGGAAAATCATCTCCTTTATAGGGACATGTCCCCATACTAATTTCCAGCTTAACCGTCTCATAAGCAAGCTCTGCATAATTGTTTTCTTTGCTTAAATGCCCAAGCATTACCGCCCCGAATCCATCGTGCAGCACCTCTGAAAGAAGCTGTCCGCAGCATTCATTGGACAAATGGCCTCTTTTCCCTAAAATCCTCTGCTTTAAAGGATAGGGATAGGAACCCGTTTCCAGCATATGTACATCATGGTTTGCCTCCAAAAGCAATAGATTTAATCCTCCCAGCTTTTCCACAATATAGTCGTCATACATCCCAAGGTCTGTAATCACGCCCACAGACTTGCCGCCGCTTTTCACAATATAAGCAACCGGATCTGCAGCGTCATGGGAAATATGGATAGGCTCTACTTCTAACCCATCCGCCAGGAATGTTTCATCCGGAGTAATGACACGAAACAGGCTTTCATCAATTTTCCCAACCGTTTTCGTTCTTAAAACCGCCCGTTTCGTCTTTTCTGTTGCATAAATTGGAAGGCCGTATTTTCTGGAAATAACGCCCAATCCGCCGATATGGTCAATATGCTCATGCGTAATTAAAACGCCGTTCATTTCAGAAGTCTTATACCCATAGGCATTTAGTCCCTGTTCTATTCTTTTTCCACTAATACCAGCATCAATCAGTAAACGGCAGTTTTTATCTCCCACCATAATACAATTCCCGCTGCTTCCGCTGGCAATACTTAATAATTCCATTTATTCAATCTCTTTCCAAAAAATTTCTACTTCATCTCCACTGTATAACGGCTGCATATATCCGGCAGAATCACCGTTGACCTTTGTCACAATCGCGCGTCCTCTCGAATCTGCCAAATCAAAGTCTATAAACTCGAAAATATCTACAAATATATAATCCAGTTTTCCAGTAAGTTCTACCGTTTCCCCATTTACCGTTATGCGAATGGCAATCCCCGTATTTTCGTAAGATGCCTTTTCTTCTTTTGGTTTCTTAGGTTCATCCTCTTCAAATATTTCATTTTCCAAAACAAGGTTCTCACCTTCGTCGAAATCCTCTGATTGTTCTAAAAGCGCCATAGAACTATCCTCTTGCGCCTCATTTTGAATTTCTAATAATTTCGGCGCATCTTCACTTGGCAAAACCTCTAATACTTTCCACTCTATTGTAAAATTCTCATACACCAGCGTACCAAGCCCCGCCGGACGGTTATTGACAAGTATCTCATAATCCATATCAATTTCTACGTCCATAAATTCTGCCAGCTGGCCTATGGTATAGAAATTCCTGGTTTCTATTTCATCCCCTTCCTGAATTTCATAAGAAAGCATCTCTATACTTCCATTCACTTCTACAAATTTCGGGCAGTGGATTGTTTTTCCATTGACAATAAACGTCACCATTTCTTTTGTATAATCTGCAATATCGGCAAGCGTAACATTTGCCGCCTGCCCTGCGGTTGAAGGCTCTACTGTAATATAGCTGTTGGCAATCAGCGGCGCGTTAATATTTGTCAATTTATCATTTACTTTTACAATTGCAGATTCCCCGGCCTCTCCCCTTGCAATCCGGGGGCTTCCATTTACAGTAAAATTAATCTCTTTTCCTCTTTTTGGAAACAAATATTCATTTGGAAATCCGGCCTGCAAAGCTGCATCTACAATCGTCAGCCTGTTGTTGTCATAAAGTTTAATTCTTTCTCCATTAAAATGCACCATGATAAAACTGTTCCGCTGTTCAAAATAATTCAGACAGATTCCAACCGGAGTTACTAATAACGGATCTTTTCTTACTCCCGGCTGCTCAAAAGTAACTTCCCTCAACACTTCTTCTCCACGCAGCGCCACACGTTCATAGGGAAGATTTAATTTGTCTGCGAGCCTTGTATCAAATCCATGAATCTTGCCGCCGCCGCCTACAATAAAGGCCGCTTTTACTGTTTCCCCTCCGTTTAACTCCATAATCTTATCTGCTACTTCTGTTGTGATTCTTTCTACAATATCGTTTGTCAAATCCCAGATCTCTTCTGAACTAATCGTATGGTCTAACATCATAATGTCCGTATATTCCACTTCTTCTCCCATTGTAGAAGCCAGTTTCATATATTCTGCCATCTGAAAATCTACCAGATATTTTTGGACAATCACTTCTGTAATTTCATCCCCGGCAAGCGGAATCATGCCGTACGCAATAATACTTCCATCTCTCGTAACAGAAATATCAGAAGTCCCCGCTCCAACGTCTACCAACGCAATATTTAACATCCTAAAATTCTCCGGTATCGCAACATCAATCGCCGCAATTGGCTCGAGAGTCAGATTTGCTACGGATAAGCCGGCAATGCCAACCGCTGCATAAAGACCGTCAATGACATCCTCCGGCAAAAATGTTACGATAATATCTTCTGCTATTTTCTCTGCTTTATGGCTTTCAATACTGGAAAACACTTCTCCATTCAAATAATATTTTACAACAGAATACCCAACACAGTAAAATTTATAATTGGTATCATTCTTTTCCTGCAATTCTGCCTGCGCTTTTTCGATACCAAGCAAATCGAGCGTATGGATGTCTTCTGCAAGTACAACGCTCTCTGTATCATACTCATATTCAATATAAGTTGTCACCGTTTTTAAAACACGTCCTGCCGCTGCAATACAAACAGATGTAAGCGTCTGACCCGTCTGTTGTTCTAATGATTCTTTCACACGGCGAATTGTATTTCCTACTCTTCCAATGTGATGAATTTGTCCATCTAACATTGCGCGTGTATCATGTTCGATTGAATGTTGCGCAAGAACAATAAATTCTTTCTCAATCCGGTATCCGACAGTTCCTACAACATTGCGTGTTCCGATATCAAGGCCAAATACCAGGTCTTCTCCAATCTGCTTTTTTTCCATCTCACTGCCTCCTTCATCACCATGCGCTTTTTCACTGTCTAAATCGAAAGCAAAGGCTTCATTAATTTGACGATATGTCTCTTCTAACGCCCCATGATTTGAAATCACGACGTCACAATGCTTCCGATACTCATCATCGGAAAGCTGGCTGCTAAAAATAGCATCTATTTTTTCATCAGAATATCCTCTGTCTTCTCTTAAACGCTTTCGTCTGATGTTTTCCGCTGTGTCTACAAACCAAAGCTCATCACAAATGGCATCATACCCTTCTTCTATTAAAAGGGCTGCTTCTAAAATAAGATAAGAATATTTTCCCTTCTTTCGTTCCTCTTTAGCAATCCGCAGTATCTCGCGTTTGACCGCCGGATGGACGATCCGGTTCATCAGAATTCGTTTTTTTGCGTCCGAAAAAATGACGTCCGAAAGTTTGGCTGTATCCAAATTTCCCTGCTCCGTAAAAATATCTTCTGAACCGAATTTTTGTTTTATTTCCTGAAAACAAGCCGTTTTCGGCTGCATTTGTTCATGCGCGATTTCATCTGCATAAAGAACTTTTGCCGGATATTCCTGTTCTATGTAGTGCAGGATTTTCGATTTTCCTGCTCCTACACCTCCTGTAATACCAATAAATTTCATGCCGTCTCCTAATTTATTTTGCTTCATACCAATTTGCGCCAGAATGCATATCCACTTCCAAATCCACAGATAAATCTGCCGCTCTTAGCATTTCCTCTTTTAAAATCCGTCTGACTTTGTCCTGCTCTTCCTGTCTTGTTTCAATCAAAAGTTCATCATGTACCTGAAGGATTAACTGTGATTTTAGGCCCTCCGCAAAAAGACGGTCATGCACACGTATCATAGCTATTTTAATAATATCAGCCGCTGTTCCCTGTATCGGAGCGTTCATTGCCACCCGTTCCCCAAAAGAACGCTGGACAAAATTACCGGAAGAAAGTTCGGGAAGCGGCCTTCTCCTTTTGTACATTGTCAAAGAATATCCTTTCTCTTTTGCAGATGCAACAAGCCCGTCTAAAAATGCTTTTATCTTTGGATAAGATTCAAAATAACGTTCTATATATTCCGCCGCTTCTTTTTTGCTGATACTAAGATCCTGGCTTAACCCAAACGAACTAATTCCATATACAATTCCAAAATTGACTGCTTTTGCATTTCGTCTCTGTAAATCCGTCACCTGGTCAAACGGAACATGAAATACCTGGGAAGCAGTAATTCTATGAATATCTTCTGCCTGCCGGTATGCCTGGATTAACGTTTCATCGCCGGACATATGCGCAAGTACCCTAAGTTCAATCTGGGAATAATCTGCGTCGACAAACACACATCCTTCTGCCGGCAGAAATACTTTTCGGATAGACCTTCCAAGCTCCATCCGAATCGGAATATTCTGCAGATTTGGGTCTGCGCTGCTGATTCTTCCGGTTGCAGTAATCGTCTGGTGAAAAGTGCTGTGAATCCGTCCCGTATCATCTATAAAATTTGCAAGGCCGTCCGCATACGTTGATTTTAGTTTCGCAAGCTGACGGTACTCTAAAATATCGGCAACGAGAGGATATGTTGGCGCAAGTTTATCGAGTACCTCCGCCGCAGTCGAATATCCCGTTTTCGTTTTTTTGCCATATGGCATTTTTAATTTCTCAAACAAAATAACGCCAAGCTGTTTTGGTGAATTAATGTTAAATTCTTCCCCGGCTTTTGCGTAAATATCCTTCTCTAACTCCGCAATCCGGCTGCTTAACTGGTTCCCATACTCTGCTAAGGCTGTTTTATCCGCTGCAATCCCTTCTTTTTCCATTGCAGACAGCACATACGTAAGAGGAAGTTCTATTTCTTCATAAAGCGTAAGCATTTCCGTTTCTTTTAACTTTTCGGTTAAAACATCTTTTGCTTTCCATGCGGTATACGCCATATAACAAATACAGTTTAAAAATGCGTCCGGTGCCACTTCCCTCGCCAAAACAAGAGATGTTTTTCCAAGAAAATCCGTTTGCGACGGAATCATCAGATTCAGTGCGTCCTTTGCAATGTCCTCATACGTATATTCACTTTGTAACGGATTTAGCAAATAGGAAGCAAGGCTGCAGTCAAACAAGCGTTTTCGAAGCGAAGCATCTGCCGTCGGCAGCCCAAAAAACTTAATTTGATTTTTTAAATCCAAAAATGAAATCCGCTGCTTTAACATCATTTCTTTTAATTTTTCTTTTAAATATGCTTCCGTCAAAAACCCGCCAACGGAAAGAAATGCCGTATCTTCTTCCCCAATGCAGACGGCTGCGCCATAAAGCGAACCATTTTCCACCAATGGAACCATGCCGAAACCTTCGCATTTTGCCGCGCGTCCCAAAAAATCCTCCGCCTGTGTAAAGTCTTCAATCTTACGAAAATAAGTTTCCATTGTATTTTTGGGCGCATCCACTTCAAAACGGCTTAACATTTTTTTAAAATCCAGGCGCTTACACAAAAGATACGCTTCTTTTGTATAAAAATTGCCGACTTTCGCATATTCAAACGTAAACTCAATTGGAACGTTCACATCAATCGCCGCAAGCGTTTTTGACAACTGAGCCATATCATAATGCTCTTTTAAGTTTTCTTTTGCCCGGTTTGGTTTTATTTCTTCTGCATGTGCATAGGCGTTTTCAATGCTGCCGTAAGCCGCAATTAAATTTACCGCCGTCTTTTCCCCAATGCCGGGCACTCCCGGAATATTATCCGATGCGTCTCCCATCAATGCCTTTACATCAATAAACTGCGTCGGCGTTACCTGATAGCGTTCCTGTACATCCTTGGCATAATAATCCTCTATTTCGGTTCCTGTTTTTTTTGTCTTTGGAATCCGGATTTTAACACGATCCGTTGCAAGCTGCAGCAAATCCCTGTCGCCCGATACGACAGATACCAAAAAGCCCTCTTCTTGTGCCCTTTTTGACAGCGTACCCAAAAGATCATCCGCTTCATAACCTTCTAACTCTACAATCCGAATCCCCATTGCCGTAAGCATTTCTTTCATCAAGGGCACCTGCTGGCGCAATTCTTCTGCCATTGGTTTTCTGGTCCCTTTATATTCAGCATACATTTTATGCCGGAATGTCGGTGCATGTACATCAAAAGCAACCGTCAGGTAATCCGGCTGTTCTTCCTCCAAAATCCGAAAC
>OFFJ01002048.1_pt1 | contig 13469 bp, 9 predicted proteins | sample 1521261 | NCBI WGS metagenome assembly OFFJ01 (sample SAMEA3504122, study PRJEB24116) | mouse gut metagenome | biome: mouse gut; feature: mouse-associated habitat; material: faeces | place: Denmark | collected 2011 | reverse complement strand
CCGCCACAATCGGTTTTCTATTCTTTTTTGCCATAGTATCCTCCTGTTTTAATTCTGTGGCCTTACTCTCCGAGTATGGTTTTCACAAAGTCGTGTCCGCTTGATTTTACAATATTAATCGGCACTTGTAAAGCCTTTTCCAAATCTCCCACCCGCATATCATCCAAAAATACATCTTCTCCGCTGCGGAGAATGTTTTCAGGCAGGAGCAGGCGGCGGCCCAGTGGCTTACCCTTAAGCTGTCCCAGCAAATCCTGTCCCGTTATCAGGCCGGATACCGTAATTCTTTCCCCGAAATAATAATTCGTAATGGGATATACATGGATATTCAGTCCCGGGAATACCGCCATCATTCGCTCTGCCATTCTACGTATATACGGAAACGGCAGCTTCCCCGTGGCAATGGAAATCTCTTCCGTGTAAGAAACATTCTGTAAACCTGACTCCTGCCTCAGTGCCATGCTTTCCTCGAATTCATTGAGCAGAAGCCGCAGCATCCCCACACCGTTTTCCAACTGCAGGTATCCGTCGTAGCGCTCCTCCTCCGGCATCTCCCTTTCGGCCAGAATATACCACTCGTCACTGGCATGGATAAAATGGAGCCCGGATTTTGCATAACATTCCTGCTGATACGTTTCTATCATGTCAATCACGGCAAGGGCATCCTCCCTGTCAAAGGGCTCAAGCGGATACAGTCCCTTACGGAATCTGGTCAGCCCCACCGGCACCACGGAGACGCTCTCCAGAACCGGCATATATTTCGTCAGCTGCCGAATGCTGTACTCCAGCTCAGCCCCGTCGTTTACCCCCTTACAGAGCACTATCTGCCCGTTCATACGGATGCCAGCCTCATACAGTGTGTCCGCCTTTTTCAGGGCATCCCCTGCAAAACGGTTGTTCAGCATCTTACAGCGCAGCTGCGGATTCATGGTATGAAAGGAAATATTGATAGGCGAAAGATGATAACGGCAGATTCTGTCTATATCTCTGTCCGACATATTCGTCAGAGTCACATAATTCCCCTGCAGGAACGAGAGCCTGGAATCGTCATCCTTGAAATACAGCGTTTCCCGCATTCCCGGCGGCATCTGGTCGATAAAGCAGAAAATGCATTTGTTCCTGCAGCTGCGGTACTCGTCCATAAGCCCGTTTTCAAATTCAATCCCCATATCCTCGTCAAAATCCTTCTCCACCTCCAGAAGCCACTGCTCCCCGTCAGGCTTTTCCACCAGAACTTCTATATAGGTATCCTGTATCAGGAACTGGTAGTCAAATATATCTTCAATCTCCGTCCCGTCAATGGCAAGCAGCCTGTCCCCGGCTTCTATTTCCAGTTCCTCCGCTATGCTCCCGGAAATCACCTTTTTAATAACGTGTACTTTTTTTTGCAATTCCATTATATGTTCCTTTCCTTATATGACCGGCATTTACGAAAATATTTGCGCAGAGCCTTAAAGCCGCTCTGTTGGTGTTCAGTTACTGTTCACTTGTTGGCACCTCTTTCCCGCAAAATACTCTTGACGCCCAACATATATAAGATATAAAATAGGCTTACCCCATCTTATACAACCGGAGGACATCATGCCTAATTTACAAGAGATTGAGAGGGCTCTGCCCGTGGCCCCTTTAAAAATCGCCGTCCTGCCTTCCGCAAAGGCTTTTGGCCGGAGAATCAACAACTACCTGGTGGAATTCCGTAAAATTCTCCACAACGACAGGTTGAAACAGGACCCTGCATTCCGCGGCTACAGTGAAGACAATTACCTGGTGGACCTTGAAACTCCCCGTTTCGGGAGCGGAGAGGGAAAGGCTCTCTTCCGGGAATCCATCCGCGGAAAAGACCTGTTTCTGTTGGTGGATGTCTGTAATCACAGTATCACTTACAACATGAACGGTTTCACCAACCATATGTCCCCTGATGACCACTATCAGGACTTAAAGCGCGTCATCACGGCATGTAACGGCAAAGCTCGCCGTATTAATGTCATCATGCCTTTTCTCTATGAGAGCCGGCAGCATAAAAGAAACGGCCGGGAATCTCTGGACTGTGCCTATGCGCTGCGGGAACTGCGTGATATGGGAATCAGTAATTTTATCACCTTTGATGCCCATGACCCCAGAGTACAGAATGCCATTCCGCTGAGCGGTTTTGATAATTTTACTACTCCCTATGAATTCATCAAGGTTCTGTTGAATATCGAGAATGACCTGATTGTGGACAAGGAGCATCTGATCGTCATAAGCCCTGATGAGGGTGCGTTGGACCGTGCCATATATTGTGCCAGCGTCCTGGGTGTGGACACAGGCATGTTCTATAAGCGCCGCGACTATGCTACTATAATAAACGGCCGTAACCCTGTCGTTGCCCACGAATTTCTGGGGGACAATATAGACAGCAGGGACGTTATCGTCATGGATGATATCATCTCCTCCGGGCAGAGTATGCTGGACACAGCCAGACAGCTAAAAGCCATGAACGCCCGACGTGTCTATCTCTGCTGTACCTTTGGTCTGTTTACTGACGGACTGAAAGCATTTGACGAAGCCTATGAAGCAGGGGATTTTGACAAGGTCGTGACCACCAACCTGACTTATCTGCCCCCGGAACTTTATACGAGACCTTATTTTATCGAGGCGGATATGAGCAAATTTGTTGCATCTCTGATCAACTTTATGAACCATGATGCCTCCCTGAACAATGTAATGGCTACCACGGAACGAATACACGATATTCTGGAGGATTACAACAATCGGGCTGGCATCGACCTGGATTGAGCAGCATATCCGTTGATTCGTATACATACGACTGCTTCCCCGGGCTGAATTCCCGGGGATTTACTTCATATCCGAAATGCATGTCAACTCATATTCCGGCGTCATGGTGCTGTAATGTCCTTTTCCGGGGCATGATATTCCGAAAAAGAAAATATTGTTTTAAACAAATCCCCATCCAGGAAGATATCAAAGCTTCCTCCCTGGACCTGCACCAGACTTTTGGCAATATACAGTCCCAACCCGCTGCCTTCCGTGGTTCTGGAAGAATCTCCTCTGATAAAACGCTCTGTCAGTTCCTCGGAATGTATATTCATCTGCTGTCTGGAAATATTTTTCACCGAAACCTCTATCCTGCCTTCCGTTATGGCCATATCGATGTAGATTCGTGTGCCCTCCAGGGCATATTTGCAGATATTGTTGAATAAATTTTCCACCACCCGCCACATTCTGCGGCTGTCCGCATAGATATAGGCAGGCGTGTCCGTCTTGTCGAATACCACCTGCAGTCTGCATTCCTCCATTCTTTCGGAAAATTCTCCGATGCCCTGATTGAGAAGCTCCGTCAGGTTCAGCTTCTCTCTCTCCAGCTCGATGTTGCCGGATGAAATCTTGGAAGCCTCTACCAAATCATCCGTCAGCTGCTTCAGCCGCTGCGTCTTACCGTCCAGGATTTTGATGTAGCCCTTTGCGGGCTCATCCTCTATATGCAGGCGTTTCAGCAAATCCACATAATTGATAATGGAGGTAAGAGGCGTCTTAATATCATGGGATACATTGGTGATGAGGTCTGTTTTCATCTGCTCGTCCTTCATGCTGGTACTCACCGCCTTTTTGATACCCTCGCCGATGTTGTTCACCGCATCTGCCAGTTCTTTACTGGAACCGTGGAGAGCCTCCGTATCCAGCTGAAACTCAACTTCTCCGTCCCGTATTTTACGGATGCCTTCCACAATCTCAATCAGTTCCGCATTTCTCCTGAAAAGAAAAACCCCCACAAGGCTGTCCAGTGCTATCAGCGCCGCCAGAATCAGGAGCATTGGCATTCTTTCTTCCCTCATGGCATAAACCGCTACAATCCCGGTCAGATTGGAAAACAGAAATGCGTTGTAAGGAAGTAAAGTACTGACAGCGGAATTTCTGTGACGGAATACAAACTTGACAGAATTATCAAGCCCTCTGCAAAAATGAAACAGAAAACTGTCCTGCCACAGATTGCCTGCTTTAATACGCCGGACCAGACTGTACCAGACCAACTGAAACGCAATGCTGACATACAGCCCATACAGGGCAAACAGTCCATACTGGTACAGTTTCGTGAGCTGAATTCCCAACAATTCCGACGCAATGCCGGCGTTTTCTGTCATTTCACTGAGAATCCGGTATCCGTACACGCCTCCCCAGGCGAACAGAGCCGTTATCCCAATGACAGCCTCTGTCCACATCCGGTCAAAGCGGTTGAGGTACAGAATCTGTTCTCCTTTTTCGCTGACAGCCATACCGGCAGTAACTGTCAGATAAATCCCAATGCCAACCCAGGCGGCTCCCAGAAGGAAAATACAACCCAGAATCCGGTTCATATTCGCTACGATTTTCTGGTAAATCTCATTGGCAGACTGAAAGGCGTCTCCCTCAATGGGAAAATTGGCATCCACCCCCATCCAGATATGGGTGGTATCGGGATAGGCATAACCATATGTGTTGATATAGCTGTCGATCTCCTCTTCACTCAGTATGGTATTTCCCATAAATACAAGGCTGTCCGGATAGTATATCAAATACCACCTGTATTCGTTAAAAGTTTCCGTGACATAATCGTCCTCTGCCTTTTCCAGATCTTTTCTGTTGGTGTAAGTGGAAATGCCATTGTCTGTCATGGTGCGCACCATGTACTTCACATTGCTGTTTTCCTCTTTATAAGCATCATTGCAGAGCTGGTAACGCTGATAATTGGATGTAATATCATGAATGACCGCATCCACATTTTCCTGAAGCAATATATAATCCACCCAGTTGTCGGCACAGGCTGTCAGCTGCTTCTCTCCGTTTACCATGTCATAGCGGCAGTTCAGCATGGGAACGTAGATAACCAGACTTCCGTCGTCTTCCCTGGAAACATCCAAATTCTTCAGCTGTCTGGCCATAACATATGAAAATACCAGGTCTTCCAGCTGATCCTGGGTACAGGCTTTCAGCTTTTCCGAGAGCATGACAATTTCCTCGGCCGTTTTGCCGGAACGGGATGCCTGCACTGCTATATCTTCCTGATCACTCTCGGTTTCCGCATCGCTTTCGTCCTGAACCGTGGTGTTATTCTCGGGGTCTACCACGCGGTAAAAAGCATCAAAACACAACTGACCATACTCGTCCAGCTTAAAATTTTCCGGATAGATACAATTACCGAAATAATTTACGAAATCCGACATACTGAGGAAACGGTTGGTATATTCCACTCCATATTTTCCCCATTTAATCAGGTTGTCCAACTCATAGACAGCAGTTACCTCACAGCCTTGATCAACATCGATTTCTTTGGCGCAGGCCGTGATATCAATTTCCTTCGAAGGGTCAAAGACACCATCCGTCTCCAACTGCCTCTTAATTGCCACCAGACGGGTGATGTCAGAGACAGCATTTCGGAAGAGGTCGTGATATATTTCGGAATCCTCAAATGCTACCCCCATATCTGCAGGAAAAATTTTGTAGACCTGTGCGCCGTCTATGGAATTTACTACCACATGGGAGTTCAGCAACAGGCCTGCCACGGCCAAAAGGATACCGGCGGCAAGAAAATGCTGAATAAACTCCAGGAACAGCCTTTTGAATGTTGGTTTTTTCATACAATCGTCCTATTGTCTGTCTATTTTGTAGCCCACACCCCAGACCACTTTCAGGTATCTGGGCTCTCTGGGATTGATCTCTATCTTCTCGCGGATGTGGCGGATATGTACCGCAACCGTATTGTCCGCACCGATGGCATCCTCATTCCAGATACTCTCATAAATCTGGTCGATGGAGAATACACGGCCCTGGTTTTTCATCAGCAGAAGAAGAATATTGTACTCGATGGGAGTCATTTTTACCGGCTCGCCGTCCACTGTGACCTGTTTGGTATCGTCATTGATAGCCAGTCCGCCGGTCTGATAGATTGCCTTGCTCTCCGAATTCAGGCTTCCCAGGGAAGTATAGCGGCGGAGATTGGACTTCACCCTTGCAGCCAGCTCCAGCGGATTAAATGGCTTGGTAATGTAATCGTCCGCACCGATATTCAATCCCAGAATCTTGTCCGTATCCTCTGATTTTGCAGACAGCATGATGATGGGGATGCTGCTGTATTCCCTGATCTTCAAAGTCGCGCGGATACCGTCCAGCTTCGGCATCATGATATCCATGATCAGCAGATGAATTTCTTCCTTCTTCATAATCTCCATGGCCTGCTCTCCGTCATATGCCTTAAAGATGCGGTAGCCGTCCTGTTTCAGGTATATCTCGATCGCATCTACTATTTCTCTGTCATCATCACATACAAGTATATTTGCCATTCTTTCCGCTCCATTCATGTATCTTAATTTAAGTGTTAAAGCATAAATTATTAAACTTTTTTCCGATATACAAGATTCTGAAGGCACTTAACCCGCCTGCGGCTCCAACATCAGAAACGCCCCCAGATTTCCCCTCTTTCCGCCGCTTGCCCTGTGCGAAAAAAGGTATGAGCTGTTATGACAGGTACAAATATCCGTAACGGCAATCTGTTTTTCCGGTATGCCTGCCTGCTGTAAAATCCTTTTATTGGCAAGCCACAAGTCAAGCTGGTATTTACCGGGGGCTTTTCCCGGCAGAAGTATATCCGCTCCCATATCCGTAAACTGCATTGCCACATCCTCGCTGACCTCATAGCAGTCCCGGCAGATAGAAGGTCCGATGGCGGCGCAGAGCTCCTCCGGGCGGCTCCCAAATGCATCCTGCATAGCATGCACCATGCATTTTCCCATTCTGTCTGCCGTTCCTCTCCACCCGGAGTGGGCCAGTCCGACTGCCCTGTGAACCGGGTCCACAAAATAGAGCGGCACGCAATCCGCATAGTATGTCACAAGTACAATTCCCGGCTCATTCGTTATCATCCCGTCCACATCTTCGTAATCTCTATCCCGGGAAATTCCCTTTCCCCTGTCTGCAGAGGTTATTCTGCGGATATTCGTGGTATGTGTCTGATGGGATGCCGCCATATCCTCTATGCCGCAGCCCAAAATACCTGCAATCCGTCTATGATTCTCCAGGACATGCTCCGTGCTGTCGCCTCTGGTGAAGCTTAAGTTCATGGAAGCATATATGCCTTCACTGATGCCGCCAAGGCGTGTACTGAATAAATGTCTGACGATCCCTGTCCTTTCCAACAGCGGAAAAGTCAGGTACTCCAACACAGTACCATCGGCATTCAGGACACAGTGCCTGCGAAGGATTTCTTCATCTGCTTCAGGGGGTTCATCCGTTCTTTTTATAAGTATCATTCTTCTGCGCCTTTCTGTTTTGTTAAATTGATTCTTTCTTATTTTGTCAGTACCGGTTTTTTTCCTTTTACATGCAGTTTCCAACCTGCGTTTTTCTGATTATTCAAGTGTTTGATTTTATATTTCCCACGGTTCTGTTTCCATATTCCCGGGCTGAAATTCTGCTGCAATCTGTTCTGCCACCCGGATTCCATCCATAGCAGCCGAAACGATTCCGCCTGCGTATCCGGCGCCTTCCCCGCAGGGATATAAGCCTCTGATCTGCGACTGCAGACCATCATCACGTAGAATTCTGACCGGAGACGAAGTACGGCTTTCCACCCCGGACAGGCAGGCGTCGGATCTGTTAAAACCCTTTATCTGCGCGGAAAAGGCTTCCATCCCTTCTACAATGGCAGTATTGCATTCTGCAGGAAGAATCTTGCTTACATCCCCCCATTGATACTGCCCTTTGCACTGTGGCAGAAAGGATGCTTCCATCACGGCATTTTCCGACGGAACAGGCAATGCCTCTGTGGAATGCTCTGACAGAGGGGACTCTTTACCCACGGCATTTTCCGTATTCAGACTACCACAAATATTCAGACTGCCGCAAAGAACCTGACGTTTAAAATCCACGTAACGTTGAACCGGAATTTTACCTCCGCCTACTTCGTAAGCGCGTTGCTCCAGGCGTCTCTGAAAAGCAATTCCTGCCAACGGCCCTTCCGCGCCGAAGTCCTCCGGCGTCACAGTTACGATGATTGCGCTGTTGGCATTTTTTCCGTCCCGGCCGCTGTAACTCATGCCGTTTACTGCAGTATGCCCGCTTTCGGAAGAAGCATTTACCACATATCCTCCGGGGCACATACAAAATGAATAAACGCCCCGGCCGTTTTTTGCTTTTGCAGCTACCTTGTACGGCGCAGCCTCCAGACTGCCTGCCTCCGGCATTCCGTACTGACTTTCATTGATCATGGATTGCGGATGCTCCACCCTGAGTCCCACCGCGAAGGCCTTTGCCTCCATGGGAATCTGCTTCTTATGTAACATGGCAAATGTATCCCTGGCACTGTGGCCGATGGCCGCAACCAGCTGCTCACATGCAATCCGCTCTCCGCCATTGACTACAGCTCCGGTCACATGTCCCTGCTCGAGCTCGATTTCCGTCACCTGGCTTTCAAAGCGCACCTGGCCTCCCAGGCGGATAATCTCATCCCGCATCCGCTTTACCACGTCACAGAGTACATCCGTCCCTATGTGGGGTTTTGCCTCATAACAGATACGTTCCTTTGCTCCGAATTTTACAAAAGTCTCCAGGACAATCCGGTTTCTCCCGTCCTTATCCTTTACCAGCGTATTCAGCTTGCCGTCGGAAAAGGTGCCTGCGCCGCCCTCTCCGAACTGCACATTGGAGTCAGGGGCAAGCCTGCCTGTCTCCCAGAAAGCCCGTACATCTCTCCGGCGCTCTTCTACGCATTTTCCACGCTCCAGGAGAATAGGGCGGTATCCGTGCAGCGCCAGAAAATAGCCACAGAACAGGCCTGCAGGCCCTGTGCCGACTATGAGTATGGGTTTTTTCAATATGTTTTTTCCCGGCTTCGGAAAGCGGTACGCCTGCTGTTGAGATTTGCATACCTGATTTTCTTTTCCTCTAAACCTGCGAAGAACTTTTTCTTCTTCCTTCACGGTTACGTCTACGGAATAACTGTAATATATCTGAGGCTTTTTTCTGGCATCAATGGATTGCCGTATTATTTTAAGCGTTATAATATTCTCTTCCGGAATCCGCAGGACATTAGCTGTACTCCTTTTCAAATCCGCATCGGAGTAGCCCGGTTTCACCTTTACCTGATTTACCCTAAGCATGTTAATACCTGTTCCCTACTTTCTGCCAATTTTCTATCCGGAGGCTGCCATACCTGCGATATGCCCGCTGCACCACGCCCACTGCAGGTTATAACCGCCGCACTTTCCGTCCGCATCCAGGATCTCGCCGGCAAAATATACTCCGGGCACCTTCCTTGACTCCAGATGCGCCGTCACTTCATCGAGAGGCACGCCTCCCGCACATACCTGGGCATTGTCGTATGAATTACTGCTGGAGACATGGACGGGAAAGCATTTGCACAGTCTGTAGACCGTGCGCATTTTTTCCGGGTCTGCCGCCGCTGCATCTTCTGTCGCTTTCAACCCTGCCAGCCGGATAAAGAGAAGCATCAGCTTCTTATTCAGCATCCCTGTAAAAAAAGCTTCAACCGTACAGCTCTTCCTCAGGTGCTTTCGAGCTGCAACGAGATTATTTAAAGCTTCTTCTGTAATATCCGGCAGGAAATCAATCCGGACTTCTACATCCTTTCTCTTCCGCAATATGTAATTCATTACACGGCTGATCTGAAATACGGGGATTCCGGAAATACCGTAATCCGTCAGCTGCAGCTCACCCCGTTCCTGTATTGGCTCCCCGTTCCCGGTGGTCACCGTCAGCATGGCATCTGCCCTGACTCCTGCTATGGATTTAAAAAAATCTTCTCTGCATCGCATCTGTACCAGGGCAGGCACCACAGGCACCAGGCTGTGTCCCAGTTTCTCTGCCAGACGGTATCCGCTGCCGTCGGAGCCTGTCTTCGGTGCTGCCTGTCCGCCGCAGGCGAGAATGACGCGGTCAAACCAGTATATGTTTCCTCTGCTTTCCAGCCTGATACAGCGGCTGTTTTGCTGACCGTTTTTCCATTCTCTGTCATGTGCTCCGGCTCTTTTCTGATATTCAGCCGTGTGAGCATCCTTGTCATCTTTTCCGGATCTGTGCGCTGCTCTGCTGCTGATTTCGATATCATCGACTTTACAATCCGTAATTACCTGCACACCCTGTCTGTGGAGTTCATACCGAAGCACATCCAACACGGAAGATGCCTGTTCTGACATAGGGTAGAGATAGCCGTTTTTGCTCTTCAGCAGCAATCCGATTCCCTGAAAAAAAGCAGCTGTGTCCTCCGTTCCGAACCGCGCAAGACATTTTTCCAGGAATTCGGGACAACTTGTGTAGTATTCATTTATATCCAGTTTTTCGTTTCCAAGATTACATTTTCCGTTTCCGGTGGACAGCAGTTTTCTGCCCGGCCTGTCGTTTCCCTCCAGAAGTGTCACCGCAGCCCCGCATCCTGCCGCAGTGATCGCCGCCATCATTCCGGCGGCTCCGCCCCCGACAACGCCCACTGAATAACCCATATTATTCTCCTGTTCCGTCACCATTTCTTTCCAGACTCCCATGCAGCCAGCCGAAGATTTCCTCAGCTTGAATAATTTTCCAGGAAATCGTACAGTTTCTCTTCGTTCTCTATCCACATCATCTCTATGATATTCTCCTGAATCTCAGACGGCAGTGAATCCAGTTCAATCTCTGTTTCGATATATACGGTTCTCTTGTCCTCCAGATAGACTATCACCTTATTGTCATAAGCCGCAAGGTAAAAACTGCTGCTGGGCTGGACATACTTGTAGTTCATCTGCACCACCACGCGCTCTCTGGAAAAGGAAAGCACTTCCAGCCCCACAAAACCCCGCTCCAGTTCGGACAGCGGCGGAAAAGCTTCATACACATCCATAGCCTGAAGGAACTGTTCCCTGTTCATGCCCACATATTTATCCGGAAGACGCCATATCGTTTCCACTACCGTATGGTGCAGGATGTCCGTCTCCTCCAGCACGTATTCCGTATCCACACAGAGCGTTTCCGCCGTAAACAGAACTTCCTCCGCACCTTCACTTACGGTCTCTTCCTCATCCATTACAATTCCGTAGTCGAGACTGTCGTCCGTCACCGGTATCGGCTCCGGCTCCGCATCCTGTTCCGGTATGTTCTCCGGTCCGGGCGTCACCACCGGCAGCCCATCAAACAGCGATTCCTGATTCTCTTCCCGCTCTCCCGGATAGAAAAAACGGGATGTCTCCACCCCTGCATAAAAGCCAAGCCCCAGCATACACAGCGGATACAGGACAAATAAGCTGATACTTTTCAATAATTTCATACTGACCCCCATGCCATCCTTACGGTTCACCCCGTTCACGGCAGGCATTTCTTCTTCGTATTAATCAGTATCAGCCTTTTTTGTCCGGTTTATTCAATTTCCAGTTAATATAAATGCATTTTCTGGCCAATCATGCCAAGCAGCCGCCCTCCGGGAAAGGTTTCCAGTTCCTGTTCCTTAAAATTCCGGAGCACCAGAAGCAAAATCCAGTAGAGCATGCCTGAAATAAAAAATGTTATCAATATCCCGGGAAGTCCGCTCATGAACGAAAAAAGCCTGCCCAAAAGCATACACACCAGACCGGACACTCCTCCCGCTCCCAAGGGCAGCACCAATACGGACAGCCAGTCCATCCGTATCCGCAGCTGGCGGTAGGAAAGCACCCCCAACATAACGCACAATACGAGACTGGCGGCTACCCCGCTATATACCAGGGATAGGATTCCGGTCTTTGAAGCTGCCATAAGCATAATTACAAAAACCACATCCGCTATGCCAATAGCGCCCAACAGAAAATATTTTTTCCCCACGGCCTGCAAAAATCTCAAAAAGAAGACAGAAAGAGGCGCAAAAACGATTACGGCAGAACCACCCTGCAGCATCTGCCTCACAAGCTCACTGTCCTCGCCTCCCAGAAGCGCGGCAACCTGTGTTGCCATAACAGCCACATATACCGACAGGAAAATGCCGTGCACCAGGCAGATATGGACGCCGGACTGGAATACCGTCCTTGCCAGACGCCCTTCCTCCCTTCTGAAATGCAGAAATATCCTGCCCATAACCGGAAGTACCAGAATGGATATCAGAAACAGGATGACACCGCAGATAACCATATACCTTCCCGCATAGACATCATACTGAGAAATCACTCCCGGCTCTTCCGTGGCTTTCCTGCCGAATAAAACCACCCCCAGAATCAGCGGCAGAAACAGCAGCAATTCTGTCAGAAACTGAGGCCACCTGCCGGTACATAGATTCAGAATACAGTCCCATGCGGAATCTCCGGAGTAACTGCCGTCCTGTTTCATCTTCCTTTCACTGCGGCGGCTGCCCTTGAACAGAACCGTCAGGAAAAGAATCAGAAAGATTTCTGCAAGGCTTGCGGCCAGGGCTATTCCCATACAGCCGTACATGGGCGTAAAATTTGTTTCCTTTAACAGACTGCTGACCTTCTGTCCATAGTTCCCCAGTATATTGCCGAACAGAAGTCCGAAACCCAACAGAAAAATCTGCCGCAGAACAGAGGTCACTGCTCTGGGCGCCTCAGCCGCCTCGCCCTGGAAATAGCCCTGCAATACGCCGGTAACTGTTCTCAGCAGTACCGCCGGCGCCAAAGCCATGATGATAAAAGTGCTGTAAGAAATCCGAAAAATTTTCTCCGCGATAACTCCGGCAAAAAGCAGCAGGAACAGGGTTCCGATGAGCCCAAGTGCAGAATGAAAGTACAGCGCATTCCTGCGCATTCCCAATATATTTTTGTACTGCCCCTTGTTTCGCCTGCTGCGAAGCAGTTTCCCCAGCGTGTCGGCAAGGCTTCCGCTGACAGCAATTCCAATCAGTGCGCAGGAAGAAACCGCCGCTGTCATGTACGTAATACCGCCCTCTTCCATTCGGTTTCCCAGTATAAATACTGTAATCAGAGTCAATATATTGGCAATCTCTTCTATCTGCCGCCTCTTTATCTCTGCCTGATTCATCCGTTATCCCTCGAATTTCCTAAGGAACTGTCGCCGGTTCCTTATTCTCTTGTAATATTCAGTCCCTGTAATATCGCTTCCTGCTTCTGTTCCATAACCAGGCGTTCCGCCTCTTCCATATGGTCATATCCGCACAGATGCAGCATACTGTGTGCCACAAGAAATGCAAATTCTCTTCTGGCGCTGTGGCCGAAGCTTTCTGCCTGCTGGAAGACCTTATCTACGGAAATCATAATGTCCCCCAGAATCAGCTCGCCGGAATCCGGATCAAAATAATCTGCCTCAATGTCTTCATCAATCTCAAAGACCCCTTCCCTGGCAAAATCCACATTGGGGAAAGACAGGACATCTGTCTCCCTGTCTATCCCCCGGTATTCAAGGTTTAATTCCCGGATTCCCTCATTGTCTGTCAAAACCACATTAATCTGGGCCTCATAAGGACAGTTTTCTTCTTCCAGAACGGCCTCGCATACCAGCTTTACCGT
>OFFJ01002045.1_pt1 | contig 13496 bp, 16 predicted proteins | sample 1521261 | NCBI WGS metagenome assembly OFFJ01 (sample SAMEA3504122, study PRJEB24116) | mouse gut metagenome | biome: mouse gut; feature: mouse-associated habitat; material: faeces | place: Denmark | collected 2011 | reverse complement strand
GGCGGCAAGAACCCTGAGACCACCTACTGAATATACATCAAGACGACGGGTATCCATGCCGACGGGAGTTGCCACAAAGAGCATGTCTCCTTCAACCCACACGCGCACGACTGAGGCTGCGGATTCCACATTGTCGATTCCTACAGTCGAACCTACAGTTACTTCCTTGTAGTAGACATGATGACCGCCGTAAGGAACATTGTTCCCATTCTCGAGCATGATCATATACTTGCCATCGGCAAGAGAAGATCCGCAACGGTAAGTGCCTTCGCGCGAAGTTTCCGAACCGGCTGCGAGCGACATGGAGAACATGTCGATAAGTTCACCATTCCTGGCTGTGAACTGGCGGATACGCGGACGCACAGCAGTCGTCATCGTCTTCAACCCTTTCAGTGTGAGCTTATAGGAATATCGCTGACCCTGCATCACGTTTTCAGGGAAATCGAACGCCGTAACTTCAGCCTCAATATCTGCGTTAGGCTCTACCACAACTTCCGAATCGTTGCCACGGTAGCTCTCCAGAACAGTCTCATTGCCTGAGTCATCGACTTGACAGAGCACGGCCACGTATGTGCCGGGATCTTGCGGCAAAGCTCTCACAAAGGTAACGGAAACTGTCTGACCGGCCGTCATGGTTTGAGACTGCTGGAGGAACACAGAGCTCTTTCCGGTAGCCTTGTCCGTAAGTCTGAGAAGCACATTGGCTGTACCGGCCGCGCCATCATTGCGGAGTGTGACTCCAAAGGCCGCATTAACTCCTTGCTGAAGCCCTGAACTGCCAGTCACCAGATCCGAACGCACACGCACTACCGGCTGCGACGGTGCGGCTTTTACGGATACACGGGTTGTACCCACTTCGGAATCATCAAATACAGCGTCCTCGAACGCCGGATCATATGCCGTAAGCTCATACTCCCCCGGAGTAATATCGGACGGGATCTCAACAGCCAGATCAAACTGCTTCTTAGACTGCTCGTACACTATCTCGCTACCGGTGGCAACATAATACACGCTTTCATCGCCTACAGAAGTCAGACGCACTGCAATGTTGCCCAGACGGTAGTCGGTGCTTCGGTTATCTATGTCGAACCCGATCTCAGTCTTGCATCCGGCGTAGATCTCGTCATAGCTATCGAGAGCCGAGAGCAGCACTACATCAGGAGAAGGAGTATGATCTGTGGCCTCCATGATCATTCCCCGCGACACCTTTATATCCATATATTGACATGTGCCTACAGGATGGCGCATCATTGTCCATGCCCCATCAACACCGGAACGATAAGCAAAGCGGACTCTATAATTGCCATCGGGCAGAGCAGAAGCATTCACCGGGACATTGCGCATCGTATATACCGGCTCTGCTCCGCTGTGACCATTTGCGTAACCGTCGAGCGAGAGTGACTCGCTTTGCAATACTTCCACCACATTGTCATCGGTATCGGTAAGCACCGCAGCGATCTGGCCTGCAAACGGTTCGACATCGTTGTTTTCAAGTCCGGCCATCATCAGAAATCCAGTTCCGAAGTATTGCGCACGCAGTCTTGTAGAACCGTATATCTCCGCTACATATTCAGATCCGGCTGTCTGAGGCTGTATGCCTATCACCATATCCTGATTCAGGTTATAGCCTCCGTAGCCTCCACCTGCTCCAAGTTCACCTGGATTGAGATGGTTCAGCATAAAGTAACCGTCGCTGCGGCCATACCATCCCCAGTTCACGTGGAAATAGCCATTGTCATCATAACCGTCGAGTACAAAGGCATGTCCGCCGGAACCGTTGTCGCTCGAAGCCCCATAGAATACCGGGCGGCGTGCATCCAGTTCGGCCTTGATCATGCCGGTCCACTCAGACGTGTTGAAGTATTCGCGCAGGTAGCCTCTTGTGCCCTTGTCATAACCGAAATAGTTGCGCAAGGCAGAAGCAACCATCTGGTCGTATGCTCCGGAACCATCCTTGACGTACTGCATCTCAACAGCTACTCCGAAATGATAACAGAGGGTAGAGTAAGCCGAGATCTGCGCAGCCGTAGCAATCTCGGGAGGCGTAGCCGGCATGTTGTCCCAGTCATAGGAGGTGTTTCCGAAATCCGCAGATAGAGTCTGGCCGCAACCAGTTCGGTCGTAATATGATTTCTCTCCGGTTCCGCTTTCGGGATGCCGGTGGTAGCGCATGATCTGAGTAGCCGCAGTAGCTACGCATCCCACATAATAATGCGTCATACTGCCACCCGAAACGTATGTCGGGCACAATGTATTAAAGTGTGTATCCTGTCCCCAGTGGATATCGCCCAGAAGTGGCTCTACCACAGGTGTACCGACAGAAGAAGCCGATTGGCGCGCTTCCCCTTCGTCGGGAAGGCTGAACGCGTATGCCTCATACATATTCATCAGCCCGTCGGGCGCCCCGTCAAGGCTGAATTCGCCACTGTCGCTATAGCCAAGCACAGTGCCAAGCCTGTCGTCACCGGAGACTATCACAAAACCACCTCCGGGACGCGGCGAGTTAAAGATATGATATGGTGTCCTGTCGGCGACAGAAGTCCCTGCGGACGCGAGCGGAAGCACTGCTGCACGCGGTTCTCCGCCTATGCCGGATTCACCGAAGAAACCGGCTGCGATGCTTCTTGCCTCAGTCATGCCTATAGTGCGCGCTAACAATGCCGGCGCACCAAGCAGAAACAGACAGGCAATGGTTGCTTTTTTCATATTCACTAATAAATTGCAGATTGAAAAAGCAGGGGCGCAACCGCAGCCGCGTCCCTGCTATTGTTTTGTTTCTATGGTTTAGAGTGCAAGTTTGAATGCCTTGTCGCCAACAAGTGCCACCACAACTCCACGCACATTGAGATCAATAGTTGCCGTACCGGACACTACGCTACCTGCGAGTTTACGTCCGTTCAGATCATATACAGAGACCTGTACTGCATCGGCAGCCGCTACAGTGATCTGACCGGGAGCGCTGACGTAGGCTGACACCTCAGCTCCATCAATTCCCACATTGTCAATACCGACGGTCGATTTGATCTCCACAGGATCGCTGCCTTCTGAATAAATATCAGCGATCTCTCCACCTGATACAGTCTCTCCAACGGCTGTGATCACAACACTGTAGGTAGCGCCATCCTGAGGCACTGTGCCACTGAATGAATTTGTTTCCGATACCTCCTCCGCATACTGCGAACTGATCTCAGTACCGGCGGGCAGAACCTGCATTACATCGAAATCCTCGAAGTAAACTTTCTGAGAACCGCCATACACGACTTTCACCTTGCATGCGGCAGTACCACCGGTAAGATCAACATCATATCTATTGAAGCCGGACTTATTGATGTTGACTGTTTTTTCCGAGATAACGGTATCTTCATCGTCGCCCTCCTCAATCAGTTGCACAGTAACACTCTCGGTAGTCACGAATGATCCGAAATTGCCGGCGCCGAGGTTAAGCGACACCTTCACATTGCCGGAATTGGCTGTCAGGTCAAGCTCGGGAGTAGCCACCCAGCTACCATCGCCATAAGGCGCGAATGCGAAAATTCCGGAAGCGCAGGCCATGTTGTATCCGGTCCATCCGGGTGCATGCAACACTGCAAGATGACGGTCATAGATATACTCAAGGCTTGTGATTGTTCCCGCAGTCAGACCGGCGAAGTCCTCTGAAAGCACAGCGGCCTCGCCGTCTTCCTTGGTGATTTCGTTACGCATTATGGCTACGATATATTCATAAGCACCTTCTACTGCATCCCATGTCACTGTGTATGCACCATCCTGCTCAGCAGAAACCGATACATTGGAAGGAGTAGCGATTGTGGTCAGAACAGGCACAACACGGATCTCGTTAGAGTTATCCGATACAGCCTCTCCATTTGTTGAACGTACCACGTAGTAGTAAGTCTTTGATGCATCAAGACCACTCACAGCCTTCGATGTGACATTTCCTACATTCTCATTCTCGATAACATATTCCTTATCATCCCCATTATAGCTATATACATCGAGGAAGTACGCGGTAGCTCCTGTCACAGACTTCCAACGGGCTGTGAACGATGTGGCTGTAGCGACTATCGGCTGCTGGGCTGTAGGCGCAACAAGGAATTCAGGAGACTGCTGAATCGTTACCTTCCTGACCAGAAGTCCGGATGCGCAGAGGAAGGGTTCGAGGCGCAGGCTCGTGTAGGATGTTCCGCCATTGAGCATCATCTCCACTGTATGCCACTCGCTGTCGTACAAATATTCAGTAACTCGGGTCGAGTATCCTGCCTGGAAAGTGAACGCGCCCATATCGTCGTTAGCCTTTACTTCAAGTATGACCTTGAAGACACCACCGTTGGCAGAAAGATTCTTGCTCGGCATGGACATATAGCCGCCATCCTGGATAAGGAGCGCACCACCTGCCTCATAGCCTTTGTTAGCGAAATATCCGGAGAATACCCTATCGTAGATAGAGCCTAAGGACGTGATGGACACGGGAGATTCCGGAGATCCCTTTACCAAAATCGAGAAATCGGCGGAAAGCACTGTGGTCACTTCTGCCGAGGCAGAACCGGTAAGACCAAGCATCACAATAAGTCCGCAGAGAAATGTGCGTAAAGTTTTTACCATTTTGAAATTGTATATTGAAGATTAGTTTAAATTCTATACCGGTTTTTCAGATGCAAAGATAACTTTTAATAATCACTTAAAATGTCTACATCTACTATAAATTAGTGATTTTTACAATTTTTTCATCAATTTGGCATTAAATTCAGCAATTGACCATACATTTTGCAGCCAAAGACTCAGATTTACATACCAAGATTCAGAGTAGCATCCTAAAATAACCTTATAAAACAACGCCGCACCTCAATCGAGGCACGGCGTCATATCTTATGATCTCTATGGATCTTGCTTATTCAGCGGCTTTTTCTTCTGCAACAGGAGCCTCGGGCGCAGAAGCTTCAGCTTTGGGGGCTGCTTTGCGTCGTGAGCGTCGTGTCTTCTTAGAATCCTTATCGGCAGAAGCCTTCAGCATGTTCTCATTGTAGTCAACGAGTTCGATGAAGCAGGTCTTGGCGTTGTCGCCCAGACGGTTGCCGGTCTTGAGGATACGTGTATAGCCACCGGGACGGTCAGCGATCTTCTGAGAGATTTCGCGGAACAGTTCGGTCACAGCATACTTGTTCTGCAGGTAGGAGAACACCAGACGACGGTTTGCCATCGTATCTTCCTTAGCACGATTGATCAGAGGCTCAGCGTACATACGCAGAGCTTTTGCCTTTGCCAGCGTGGTGAAGATGCGCTTGTGCATGATCAGCGAGATGGTCATGTTGGCAAGCAAAGAGTCGCGGTGAGCTTTCTTGCGGCTAAGGTGATTGAATTTCTTATTGTGTCTCATCGTTGTATATTACTCTTTATCTAATTTATACTTTGAAATGTCCATTCCGAACGAGAGGTTCAGGTTGGCAAGCAGTTCGTCAAGCTCTGTAAGAGACTTCTTTCCGAAATTGCGGAACTTCAGAAGGTCGGTCTTGTTGAAAACAACGAGCTCGGCCAGAGTCTCCACTTCTGCGCTCTTGAGGCAGTTCAGCGCACGGACAGAAAGGTCCATGTCCGAAAGCTTGCTCTTGAGCAACTGTCGCATGTGGAGCACTTCTTCATCGAATTCCTCATTGCCGTCTGTCTCTGTGGTCTCGAGAGAGATCTTTTCATCGGAGAACAGCATGAAGTGATAGATGAGAATCTTGGCGGCTTCCTTCAGCGCGTCCTTGGGAAGGATCGAGCCGTTGGTTGTGATTTCGAGAGTGAGCTTGTCGTAGTCGGTCTTCTGGTCGACACGGAAGTTCTCGACTGCGTACTTCACATTCTTTATAGGTGTATAGATAGAGTCGATGGCCAATACGTTGACATCGTCGCTGAGCGCACGGTTTTCGTCGGCCGGAACCCATCCGCGACCCTTGTTGATGGTCAGTACGATGGTGAAGCTTGCCGTAGGATCCAAATGACAGATCACAAGTTCAGGATTGAGTACCTCGAATCCTGAGAGTTCCTTGCTTATGTCACCGGCCGTGAACACCTCCTGGCCCGAAACGGTTATAGTAGCACGCTCGAAGTCGGTGTCTTCGGTAGTCTGCTTGAGATCTACTTTCTTGAGATTAAGGATGATGTTCGTCACATCTTCCTTAACTCCGGGGATGGTATCAAATTCGTGCTTTACCCCGTCAATCTTGATCGACGAGATCGCGAAGCCTTCGAGCGACGACAGAAGTACGCGGCGAAGTGCGTTGCCCACGGTGATACCATAGCCCGGTTCCAAGGGTTTGAACTCAAACTTGCCGAAGAAGTTGTCGGCTTCCAACATGAGGACCTTGTCAGGTTTTTGGAATGCTAAAATAGCCATGGATCTTAGTTTAATTATGATTACTTAGAATACAACTCGACGATAAGCTGCTCCTTGATATTTTCAGGGATATCCTCGCGGGTGGGAACATGCAGGAGCTTGCCGCTCTTGGTGCTTTCGTCCCATTCGAGCCAGGGATATTTGCTGTGGTTGAAACCGGCGAGAGCGTCGGCAATAACTTCGAGAGACTTCGATTTTTCACGCACGCCGATAACATCGCTGGGCTGCACGCCGTAAGAAGGGATGTTTACAACAGCGCCGTTAACCGTAACATGCTTGTGGAGCACGAGCTGGCGGGCGGCCGCACGGGTGCGGGCGATACCCAGGCGGTAAACAACGTTGTCCAGACGGCCTTCGAGAAGCTGCAACAGGATTTCACCTGTAATACCCTTCATTGAGGATGCTTTCTCGAAAAGGTTGCGGAACTGGCGTTCCAACACGCCGTAGGTGTATTTAGCTTTCTGCTTCTCGCGGAGCTGTGTGCCGTATTCAGAAGTCTTGCGGCGACGGTTTTGGCCATGCTGGCCGGGAGGGAAGTTGCGGCGGCTCAGGATTTTGTCTTCGCCAAAGATAGGTTCCCCGAATTTACGTGCGATTTTGGTCTTGGGACCTGTATATCTAGCCATTTTTTCGTAATAGTAGTTTAATTGTGTGATTTCTGCCCGGAGGGGGGGTGTTTACCACGCCATACCGCGACGACAGGCCGTCCTGGCCGTGTCAACATGGCTTTCCCATGGGCAGGTTATCTGATATTCTGCGATGCGGGCGCTATTATACGCGACGACGCTTGGGAGGACGGCAACCGTTGTGGGGAAGCGGCGTAACGTCGATAATCTCGGTAACCTCGATACCCATGCCGTGCACGGTGCGGATTGCCGATTCACGTCCGTTACCGGGACCCTTCACATAGGCTTTCACCTTGCGGAGACCAAGATCGTAAGCGATCTTGCCGCAATCCTGGGCTGCCATCTGGGCAGCATAGGGGGTGTTCTTCTTAGAGCCACGGAAGCCCATCTTGCCTGCGCTCGACCAAGAGATTACCTGGCCCTCGCTGTTGGCTAAGCATACGATGATATTGTTGAAGGAGGAGTGTACGTGAAGCTGACCGGCTGCGTCAACTTTGACGTTTCTCTTCTTAGCTGCGACTGTTTTCTTTGCCATAATGCTAATGCTGTTATTAAGCGGCCTTTATTATTTCGTGGCCTTCTTCTTGTTAGCGACTGTTTTCTTGCGTCCCTTGCGGGTGCGGGCGTTGTTCTTTGTGCTTTGACCGCGTACGGGGAGACCGATACGATGACGGATTCCGCGGTAGCAACCGATGTCCATCAATCGCTTGATGTTCAACTGAAGTTCGCTGCGCAGGTCACCTTCAACCTTGTAATTTGCCTGGATGACTTCACGAACCTTCGCGGCCTGTGCGTCGGTCCAGTCCTGAACCTTGATGTTAACATCAACGCCGGCTTTTTCCAGGATGGTCTTTGCGGCGCTCCGGCCGATGCCGAAGATATAAGTCAAGGCGATTTCGCCTCGTTTGTTCTGGGGGAGGTCAACTCCCACGATTCTTACTGCCATATAACTTTTGCTATAACACTGTTTTTTTTGCAAAAATAATAAATTTCAGGCATATATGAAAATGTCAGCACACCACCCCATTGGCATGCCCGCTGCGGGCGCGCCGATATCCTGATGGGAGCGTCTGATTTTCAACTGCTTCAGGTTATTATCCTTGACGTTGTTTGTTTTTGGGATTTTTCTTGTTGATTACATAGAGGCGACCCTTGCGGCGGACAATCTTGTCCTCCGGGGTGCGCTTCTTGATGGAAGCTCTTACTTTCATGAGAATAATTTGACTATGATGTTTCTGTTAACAGTTTATTTGTATCGGAATGCGATACGGCCCTTGGTAAGGTCGTAGGGCGACATCTCCACCCTCACCTTGTCGCCGGGAAGAATCTTGATGTAATGCATCCTCATCTTTCCCGATATGTGGGCCGTGATTTCGTGGCCGTTTTCCAGCTCCACGCGAAACATCGCGTTGGAAAGCGACTCCACGATTACGCCGTCCTGTTCTATTGCAGATTGTTTTGCCATGTAATATTCAGTTTCGTATTAACCGGGAACGCCGCCCCGGGAGTTTGTCAGATAAACCTGTCTCCGAGCACCTCCTTCACATAATCGAACGAAGTCAGCACCTCGGTCTCACCGTTCAGGATTGCCACGGTATGCTCATAATGAGCCGACGGTTTGCGATCCTTCGTGCGGCAAGTCCAGCCGTCAGCCTCGATCACGATGTTGCGGCTCCCAAGATTGATCATAGGCTCGATGCAGATACACATCCCGTTCTTGATTACCGGACCTGTGCCGCGACGCCCGTAATTGGGCACCTCGGGGTCTTCGTGCATCTTCCGGCCTATCCCGTGGCCGCACATCTCGCGGACAACGGTATAACCCCGTTGCTCCACATAGGTCTGCACGGCATTGGCGATGTCGCCTATACGGTTACCTTCACGGCATGCGGCAATCCCCTTGTAGAGCGACTCCTTGGTGGTGCGCATAAGCGCCATCACCTTTTCGTCAACCTCCCCGACAGGGAAAGTGTAGCACATGTCGCCATTGTAGCCGTCAAGCTCCACGACAACATCCAGTCCTATGATATCGCCCTCGCGGAGCGTATAGGTGGAAGGGAACCCGTGAACAACGACTTCGTTGACCTCCATGCACACGGCACCGGGAAACCCGCCATAGCCGAGACATGCCGGACGCGCCCCGTTGTCCAGGATAAACTCCCGGGCAACCGAGTCGATTTTATGCGTAGTGACACCGGGCTTGACCCAGGCCGCCATCTCGCCGAGCACACGGCTCGTGAGGTCGCAGGCATGGCGCATTTTGTTGATTTCTTCCGGAGTCTTGAGATATATCATCTGACCACGTCCTTTTTTTGCGAGCAAACCTCGTGGCGGGAGCGATGCTCCCGCCGCGGGGCGGCTCAGTTATTCGTTGATATTAATAGGCACTGCCGGTGGTGCGGCCTTTGATTTTGCCGTCCTTCATCAGCCCGTCGTAATGGTGCATCATCAGGTGCGACTCAATCTGCTGCAAGGTATCGAGAACCACACCCACCATAATCAGCAGCGATGTGCCGCCGAAGAACTGGGCGAAGTTCTGGCTTATGCCGAAGCAACGCGCAAATGCCGGGAGGATTGCCACGATGCCGAGGAAAAGCGATCCGGGCAAAGTGATTCTCGACATTATCGAATCAAGATATTCGGCAGTCTTCTTACCGGGTTTGACACCGGGGATAAAGCCGTTGTTGCGTTTCATCTCCTCAGCCATCTGGGTGGGACGCACCGTGATAGCGGTATAGAAATAGGTAAACGCCACAATCATGACAAAGTAAACCAGATTATACCAAAAACCGTTTATATCCGAGAATGTGGCAAAGAACCCGGTCGACCCCTCTTTGGCACCGAAACCGGCCAGCGTGATGGGGATGAACATGATTGCCTGGGCGAAGATGATAGGCATAACGCCGGCAGCATTCACCTTCAAGGGGATATACTGGCGGGCACCGCCATACTGCTTGTTGCCTACAATACGTTTGGCATACTGCACAGGCACCTTACGTGTACCCTGCACGAGCAGCACCGCACCGATTGTCACGGCAAATAAAAGCACAATCTCCACGATGAACATAATCAGGCCGCCTTCAGAACCGTTCGAACCCGGCAGACGGCTGGTGAACTCGTAGAAAAGGGCGATAGGCAGACGGGCGATAATACCAACGAGGATGATAAACGATATACCGTTACCGATACCACGGTCGGTGATACGCTCGCCAAGCCACATTATGAACATGGAGCCTGCAGCCAGGATGATGGTCAAGAACGCTACCGTCAACCAACCCATCTCGACAGAACCGCCGGCATTCACAACCTGCGAACGCAGGTTGAAAAGATAGGCGGATCCCTGGACCAGCAGAATCAGGACGGTCAGATACCTCGTGTACTGGTTGAGTTTCTGACGGCCGCTCTCACCCTCGCGCTGCATCTTTTGGAAAGAAGGAAGCACCATGCCTGCAAGCTGGATCACGATCGACGCCGTGATGTAGGGCATGATACCCAACGCGAAAATAGAGGCTTGAGAGAAGGCGCCTCCTGAGAACATGTCCAGAAGCTGCATCAAACCGCTCTTGTTAGTGAAGGAGGTCAGGGCATCGAGGTCGTTGGGGTTGATACCCGGCAGAACCACGTAACAGCCCAGACGGTAAACCAGCACTAACAGCACGGTGATGGTGAGTCGCTGACGCAACTCCTGAATCGTCCAGATGTTTTTTAATGTCTGAATGAATTTCATCGAATTACTTTACTTTGTTGATGGAACCGCCGGCCTCAACAATGGCTTTTTCGGCAGCTGCTGAGAATGCATTGGCTTCAACCTCGAGCTTGCGGGTCACGGCACCGTTGCCCAGCACCTTCACCAAATCCTTCTTGCCTACCAGGCCGGCAGCGCGAAGTTCTTCGAGACCGATTTTCTCAAGCCCCTTGGCAGCAGCCAGAGCCTCGAGTGCGTCGAGATTGACAACCTTGTATTCCACGCGGTTGATATTCTTGAAGCCGAATTTCGGCAGACGACGCTGCAAAGGCATCTGACCACCTTCAAAACCGATTTTACGGGAATAGCCCGAACGCGACTTGGCACCTTTGTGACCACGGGTCGATGTGCCGCCCTTGCCCGAACCGGGGCCGCGGCCAACACGTGTGTCGCGTGTTACGGAACCAACGGCGGGTTTCAAATTACTTAAATCCATGATATGGGAAATAAATTCTTGAGTTTGTAACTGTTAGAAAGAAACCGCGGCGGCAGCCGACGCATAGCCGACGGCGGCCGCGGTCTGTTCTCTGCTATGCCTGAGATCTTGATCAGGCTTTGGTCACTGTAACCAGGTGGCGAACGGCTTCAACCATGCCCAGTACGGAGGGATTGTCCTCCTTGATGACCGTCTGGTTCATCTTTCTGAGGCCGAGGGCGTCGAGAGTGCGCTTCTGCACTGCGGGAGCACCGATACGGCTCTTTGTCTGTGTTATTTTAATCTGTGCCATCTTGTCGGGGAAATGTTGGTTTAACCGTTGAACACTTGGCTGACCGAGATGCCGCGGTTCTGTGCGACCTGCGCAGGGGAACGCATCTCGCCAAGAGCGGCTATGGTAGCCTTCACGAGGTTGTGGGGGTTTGACGAACCCTTCGACTTGGCGAGCACGTCGGTGATGCCGACGCTCTCAAGAACGGCACGCATGGCACCGCCGGCCTTCACACCGGTACCGGTGGATGCAGGCTTGAGAAGCACGCGCGAGCCGCCGAACTTGGCAACCTGTTCGTGAGGGATGGTGCCTTTGTGAACCGGCACGCGGATGAGGTTCTTTTTTGCAGACTCAACGCCCTTGGCGATTGCTGCGGTAACCTCGTTGGCTTTTCCGAGACCCCAGCCCACGATTCCGTCCTCGTTTCCTACGACCACGATTGCAGCGAAGGTGAAGGTGCGTCCGCCCTTGGTCACCTTGGTAACGCGGTTGATGGCGACCAGACGGTCTTTCAACTCGATATCGTTAGTGGTTTTTACCCGATTATTCTTATTTGCCATGATTGTGTTTAGAATTTAAGTCCGCCTTCGCGAGCTGCGTCAGCCAATGATTTTACTCTGCCGTGGAAAAGATAGCCGTTGCGGTCGAAAACCACTTCGGTAACGCCTGCGGCGAGAGCCTTCTCGGCTACGGCCTTCCCTACCTTTGCTGCAATCTCGATCTTGGTACCGTCCTCGATTCCTTTCGATGAAGCGCACACCAGGGTCTTGCCTTCGGCGTCGTCGATGAGCTGGACGTAAATTTGCTTGTTGCTGCGGAACACGCTCATGCGGGGACGTGCGGCGGTGCCTGAAATCTTACCGCGGATGCGTGCCTTGATCTTATTTCTTCTTTCTTGCTTTGAGATCATGATAGTCTAATTTTTATTTGGCACCTGCCGTTTTACCAGACTTGCGGCGTATAACCTCGCCGACAAACTTGATACCCTTGCCCTTGTAAGGTTCGGGCTTGCGGAGCGAACGGATTTTCGCACACACCTGGCCCAGGAGCTGCTTGTCGTCGCTCTCAAGGATGATGAGGGGGTTTTTGTTACGCTCCGACTTGGCTTCAACCTTCACCTCTGCGGGAAGTTTGATATATATAGCGTGCGAGAAACCGAGCGAAAGCTCAAGCACCTGGCCTGTGGCGCTCGCGCGGTAGCCCACGCCGACTAATTCCATTTCTTTGCGGTAACCGGTCGACACACCCACAACCATGTTGTGAACCAGCGAACGGTAAAGACCGTGCTGTGCGCGGTGCTCGCGGTCGTCGCTCGGGCGGTTGAGCTGGACGTGGCCATCCTCAACCTTGATTTCGAACTCGGGGTTAACGGCCTGCGAAAGTTCCCCCTTGGGGCCTTTCACGGTTACGACATTGTCGGCGTTTACATTGACGGTTACGCCTGCGGGAATCTCGATGGGGGCTTTACCTATTCTTGACATAATGCTATTCCTCCTTTAAGATTAGTAAACGTAACACAAAACCTCGCCGCCCACTTTCAGCTCGGATGCCTTCTTGTTGGTCATCACGCCTTTGGAAGTGGAAAGGATGGCGATACCTAAGCCATTTAACACACGGGGCATGTTCTTATAGCCCGTATACTGGCGCAGACCCGGACGGGAAGCGCGTTTCAGCCCCTTGATGGCGTTTACACGGTCAACGGGGTCATATTTAAGGGCAACCTTGATTACACCGGCGGGGTTCTCCCCTTCGATGAACTTGTAATTCAGGATGTAACCCTGCTCAAAAAGGATCTTTGTAATCTCCTTCTTCAAGTTTGAGGCCGGAATCTCGACTACGCGGTGCTGAGCCTTGATGGCGTTCCTCAATCTCGTCAAATAATCTGCTATTGGGTCAGTCATTTTGATTTGAATGGTTTTTAAATTGATTGGGATGGCTCCCAACAATATTTAAATTAACTCTCATTGTTGTTATATCTCCGGGAAACCGTCCCTCCGGCTGTGCCGTCAGAGAGGCCCGGTGGCGGCTGCCGCAGGTTTCCACCC
>OFFJ01002042.1_pt1 | contig 13514 bp, 16 predicted proteins | sample 1521261 | NCBI WGS metagenome assembly OFFJ01 (sample SAMEA3504122, study PRJEB24116) | mouse gut metagenome | biome: mouse gut; feature: mouse-associated habitat; material: faeces | place: Denmark | collected 2011 | reverse complement strand
AGGAGGGGTATTACTTATTCCGGCTTTGGTGGCATTGCTTCCATTCATTTATATGGCATTGGTTTCATTTACGCAGAAAAAAGCGTTAGATCTGAGGTTCGCAGGAGAAGCGCTAAGTTTGAAAAATTACAGAAGCGTATTTATGAATCTGAATATCGGACGTGCTTTGTATAACAGTATTGTAGTGACGGGGGGAGCCTGTATCTTAAATATGGTTGTGGCGTCCATGGCGGCTTATGGATTTTCTAAGAAGGAGTGGAAAGGAAGAAACCAAGTTTTCATGCTGTATCTGGCAACTCTGATGATTCCGGGGCAGGTAACGCTAATACCTGTATTTACAATCATGAAGACACTCAATCTGCTGAATACGCATATCGCATTGATGCTGCCTGTGGTGAATGCTTTCGGCGTTTTTCTAATCCGCCAGTTTATGGTAGGAGTTCCGGATGAATTGATTGAGGCGGCAAGAATAGATGGATGTGGCGACTTTAGAATTTTTTTGCAGATTGTTATTCCATTAATTAAGCCTGTGCTGATATCGTTGACAATTTTCACCTTTATTACGAATTGGAATGATTTTTTGTGGCCGTTAGTTATATGTACGGATGAAAAAATGCATACGCTGACGCTTGCGATTTCGGCACTAAAGGGAAATTACTCCACCAATTATGGGCTTGTTATGGCAGGGTCAACGCTGGCTTTTATGCCTCCATTTATTTTGTATCTTGTTTTACAGAAGCAGTTTGTAGAGGGAATTGCCCTCTCAGGAATTAAGGGCTAAAGGAGGCAAAAAAGGTGGAAGAGGTAAGATTTCAGTATTTGCGGCCTGCTCAGATTACGAAAAGGCGGAAGGAATGTTCCGTGGCATATATACCTTTAGGAACCTTGAAGTGGCATGGCCTGCATAATCCGATGGGGACGGACGGCCTACAGGCGGAAGAAATAGCTATTCGCTGTGCGCAAAGAGGTGGAATTGCATTTCCGACGGTTTATTGGGGAGAGAGCCGCGCAGTATCACTTTTGGAAACCAATCCGGAATATGGGGCAGGGGTTGCCGAACGTCTGGGAGTAGATGCGGACAGCTTTTCGGTGAAAAACCAACCATTTACTGCTTATCAGCAGATAATCAATTATCAGAATCTGCTTACTCATATCCTGTGCGAGGTGGCTTCTTATGGATTTGATATGGCAGTGTTTGTGGTTGGGCATTACCCTCTGATTGACCATGCGAGGGCGGCAGTTATTTCTTATAATCAATGGCGTTTTGATGAGGGGAGGCATATGCTGGCGTGGGCGTTTGCAGATTTCCTTCTTTTGAAGAAAAATAATTCCTACGAACATCCGGGAGATCATGCCGGGCGATGGGAAACGTCTCATATGTTAGCATCCTGCCCGGAGACCGTGGAGCTGGAATTAACGAGACAGGATTTACAGTACGGAATTATGGGGAATGAGGACCCGGCAGATTCAACAGCAGAATTCGGCAATGAGATATACGAAAAAGCCGTTGAGGCTGCTGTAGACGAGGTGAGGGCAAGAATGCGGCAGCCGGAAGAATTTAAAGGGCATGGTATGCCGTTATAGATTAAGGCATTAGTAGCCGGAAACGTTCGTGGGCGCTGCCCACACCCGGCTGCGGAATAAAGACGGATATTTCCGGCAATACTGCTAATGCCAGTATGTAAGAATATTATGGGGTAAAATGATTATAGATATTTTAGCCGTATTTAGATGCATAAATGAAGAGGGTGCAAATGGAAACGATTAAAGATGAGAATATAAGGAAAATGCTGTTGGAATTTGCGGAATCGTTGCATTATGTGTATGGTGAAAAATTGAAAAGTGTCGTACTATATGGCTCCGTTGCCAGAGGGACACAAACAGTTGATTCAGATATTGACGTTATGATTCTGGTTGATGGAGACAATGATGAATTACGCCTGTATGATGACAGACTAAATGATGTTTCAACGGATTTTTCATTAAAATACTTAAAGGTATTGTCTGTAGTAGATATTAGTTATCAGGAATATGAGAAGTGGAGAAATCTTTCTCCGTTTTATCGAAATGTGTCTAAGGAAGGAATTATACTGTATGCAGCCTGATATCAGGACATTGTGTCAATATAGGTTGGAGCGTGCAAAAGAAGATTTGCTTGCTGCTGAGACAAATCATCAGGCAGGGCTCTATAAAGCGGCAATCAATCGCTCATATTATGCCATTTTCACAGTATACGTGCAGTGAATGTCCTGGATAATTTTGATGCGTCAAAGCACAGTTCGGTTATTGCACATTTTAATCAATTTTATGTACACAAGGGTGAATTTGAACGTGGCATATATAAGATAATTGACAGTGCATATCGAATCAGAGAAAAGTGTGATTATTCGGATTTTTTCATTGCCTCAAAGGCAGACTCGGAACTTCAGTTAAAAAATGCAAAAGATTTTGTCAATGTAGTGGAGGATTATTTTAATCATAAATTTAATGATGGCAACAGCAAAGAAAATTGATTATTGAGGAGATTTCCTTTGAAAGACTTTATTGAGGAACGCGCAATCCAGATTGCCAATTATATCATTGAAAATAATGCGACAGTGAGGCAGACGGCGAAGGCGTTGGGGATTTCCAAATCGACGGTACATATGGTAGTAACAAAATAGAACGGTTTGTCTGGGTTATGCAATAGGAAAATAGACTATTAAAAGTAGTGATTTGGTGGCATGGATGATGGAAACAAGAATCATTGAAGTAATTTCTGTCAAATGAACTTTGAGGAATATAAAATATAGACAGAGGTCGTTGGAATCATAGGATTTCAGCGACTTTGCTTATTTTAAACAGAAATATGAGAAAATATCTCAAATAATATTTACAAATATTAAAAATGCGTATAATATAGAAATAAGATGGAGGTAAAAGATTATGTTATGCCAATTTACCGTAAAAAATTATAAAAGTATTCGTGAAGAGATGACCTTCGATATGCAGGCTGCGGCAATTATGGAGCATAAGGATAGAGTTATTCAAACGAAAGACGGAGAAAAGTTTTTGCCGGTATCCGTTATCTATGGACCGAATGGCGGTGGTAAATCGAATGTGCTGGAGGCTTTGCATACACTGGATGCAAAGATATTAAGACCTCTTTGTGCGACCTGTGATAAATCGGAATGCGAATTTAAAGCCAGAAAGATTCCGGTGGAACCCTTTGCTTTTTCGGAAGAGACAAGAAAAGAGCCGACACAGTTTGAAGTGTTCTTTAGAACTAATGTGGCAGAGTACCGTTATATTCTCTATGTGAGACAAGATATTGTTGCATACGAGAGTTTGGATAGAATCAAGTTAGACACTGGGAGGCGGTCAGCGCTTTTTGTTAGAAATGATAATGAGGTAGATTTAAAAGGGGTTTTTGGAAAAATCAAGATTAGTGAAGAAATCTCAGAAAACTTGCCGTTGCTGTCTTATCTTGGGATAACTTATAAAAAAAATGAGATTATTTCTGATGTGATTCAGTGGTTTGAGGATTCTATTGATTTTTTAAATTATGGAAATCCAAGACAGGAACTGCGGACAGCTATAGCTAAGACAGACGAGGTAAAAAAACTCGTGTTGGATATGATTCGTGAGATGGATTTAGACATTGAGGATTTTCGAATTGAGGAAAAAGATGAAAACCATATAGAAGTTTATACCAGGCATATTGTAAATGGATATAGTACTGAATTAACTTTGTCAGAGGAATCCAGTGGAACAAAAAAGCTGTTTGGATTACTGCCTTTTATTGCTAAAAGTCTTGTTGCAGGAACAACATTGGTTATTGATGAGTTGGATGCAAAAGTTCATCCAGTATTGTTACGATATGTAGTCATGTTATATAACAATATGGAGATTAATAAGAAGGGCGCACAATTGATTTTTACTTCACATGATTTGTCCACCATGAATAATGATGTATTTCGCCGTGATGAGATTTGGTTTGTGGCAAAGGGAAAGGCTCAAAATTCTAAACTCTATTCACTGGTTGAGTTTAAAAATTCAAAAGGGGAATCCGTCCGCATGGATGCTAAATATGACAAGCAGTACTTAGAGGGCAAGTATGGCGCAGATCCATATCTGAAAAAGATTATAGATTGGAGTGATGTCAATGCCTAAGAAAGTTGGAACGACTCAGTGGAGGAAGCAGCGGCGCAAAGAATATCTGGAGAAAAAGGAATATCGTTATTATATCTTTTGTGAGGGTGAGCAAACGGAGCCGCTATACTTTGAGGGATTTAAACGTTTGATAGAGGATAATCCGATTTATAAGGATATGGTTCTGATTGAAATTGAATCTTGCGCCGCGGAGACCATGCGGGTTATTGGTATGGCGGAACGATATGTACATAAAAATGGGATTGACAGAGGACAGATATGGTGTGTGTATGATAAGGACAGTTTCCCGGCAAAAGATTTTAATGGTGTGTCGGAGCGGGTGGACAAGCTAAACTTGGAAAATTCGAAATTACAATATCATGCTGTGTGGAGCAATGAATGTATTGAGTTTTGGTTTATTTTGCATTTTGCTTACTATACTTCAAACAATCATAGGTCTGAGTATGTTAAATTTTTGAATGATAAGTTCACAGAACTTGGAGTTGGAAAGTATCAGAAGAATAGGAGGGATATATTTGATGTTCTGATGAAGAAGGGTAGTCCTAAATTGGCGATACGGTATGCGAAACGGATTATAGAGGAAAATAAGGGAAAGATGTCGGCGGATATTGCACCGGGGACGAAAGTGTATGAGTTGGTGGAGGAACTGGCGAGGTATTTGCCGGAGGAAATGAAAAATAGAATGTAATGAGAGTAGTGTTTTCATATGAAACATTAATTGTAGACGAGTGATATTAGTAAAGCTGCAAGGATAAAGCAGTCATAACCCCTCAAAACACTTCATACAATGTAAAAAAGTGTTCTGAGGGGTTTCCTTTTGAAAGATTATATTGAGGAACGCGCAATCCAGATTGCCAATTATATCATTGAAAATAATGCGACAGTGAGGCAGACGGCGAAGGCGTTTGGAATTTCCAAATCGACGGTACATAAAGACGTAACAGAAAGGCTCATGCAGATTAATTCAACACTGGCAAAAGAGGCAAGAAGGGTTCTGGATGTGAACAAGCAGGAGCGTCATATCAGGGGAGGAATGGCCACAAAAGAAAAATACCGTCATATGCACCATGAAGAGGAAGACTAGAGCAGTACATGAATATTATAAGCATTTCAGAAATTCAGGTGAGGATAACAAAGTGTCTGACAATGGCTTTGGCGGCCGTCAGGCACTTTTATAATAACGGAAAATGTATACAAAAAATGCGCGCGGGTAATCTTGATGAACCGGAAATTGGTGGTATAATGTACACAAATACAAAAGCAGTCAAATTGCACAGGAGCCTGATATGCTGTACACAAATAAAGATTTGAAAAAATTGATTATTCCGCTGGTATTTGAACAGCTTCTTGCCATTTTAGTGGGGATGGTGGATACGGTTATGATAGCGGGGGTGGGTGAGGCGGCAGTATCCGGCGTTTCACTGGTGGATACGATAAATATTCTTGTAATCAATCTGACCGCGTCGCTGGCTACGGGCGGAGCTGTGGTCGCCGGCCATTTCCTCGGTCAGAAGGATGGGAAAAACGCAGGCAGGGCGGCCTGGCAGCTGGTGTTGTTTTCCATCTGGATGTCTGCGGTTGTGACGATTGTGTTTCTGGCGGCACATAAGCCGCTGCTTCGGGTGATTTTCGGGCAGGTAGAGCCGGCGGTCATGGAAAGCGCGACAACCTATCTGATTATCACGGCGATTTCCATCTGCCCTCTTGCGATTTACAATTCCTGCGCGGCGCTGTTCCGCGCCATGAGCGATTCTAAGACCACCATGCTGATAGCCATTGCCATGAACCTGATTAACGTAGTGGGAAACGCGATTCTGATTTACGGGGAAAAAATCGGTGGGGCGGGAGCCGCCATTGCAACGACGCTTTCCCGGACTGCGGCAGCGGTTATCATTATGGTGTTGTTTTTCCATACCGACAGGGTAATCAGCTTTAAGGGACAGGCCACCTGGCGGATGGACTTTAAGCTGATTAAAAAAATCCTTTATATCGGTGTTCCCAACGGTCTGGAAAACAGTCTGTTCCAGCTCGGGAAAATTCTTCTTCTCAGCCTGATATCCACTTTTGGCACCTATGCCATTGCGGCAAACGCGGTCTGCAATACCCTGGCGGGCTTTAATATTTTGCCCGGACAGGCAATTAATATGGCGCTGCTTTCGGTAGTGTCCGTCTGCGTGGGAGCCGGGGATTACGGGCAGGCCAGATATTACACCAGAAAGCTGGTGCGTCTTGCCATGGCTGCTTTGGCGTGTATATCGGGGATTCTGATTGTTTTTGCCCCGCTGATTATGAAAATTTATCATCTCACGCCCCAGACGGAGGAGCTGGCGATTCAGGTAATACGGTGGCATGCGACGCTGGCGATATTTTTCTGGGTGCCCTCTTTTACGGTTCCCAATACTTTGCGGGCGGCGGGAGACGTGGTGTGGACAATGCTGATTGCCATTGCCTCTATGTGGACGTTTCGGATAGTCTTTGCCTATATTTTCAGTAATTATTTTGACGGCGGCCTGATTGGCGTGTGGATTGCCATGACCATTGACTGGGCATTCCGCTCGCTCTGCTATTGTCTGAGATACCGGGGGCATAAATGGGAACAGTTCGGGGAGACATAAAAGGAAAGCAAGAATATTTTGACAGGATTTCAGGGTGTCTTATATAATAAATGACAGGCGGACGGCGGGGATACAGGCAGAAGCGGGAGCCCCAGCCAAACCAAAAGAGGAGAAAAATTATGGAAAAGGAAATGGTTATTGTTCTTGACTTTGGCGGTCAATATAATCAGTTGATTGCCAGAAGGGTGCGGGAATGCAATGTTTACTGTGAGGTTTATCCATGCAGTATCAGTATTGACAAAATAAGGGAAATGAATCCAAAGGGTATCATTTTTACAGGGGGGCCAAACAGTGTGTATGCGGAGGATTCGCCGCGGTACAGTAAGGAAATTTTTGACCTGGGGATACCGATTCTGGGCATCTGCTACGGTTCCCAGCTTATAGCGTATCTGCTTGGCGGAAGCGTGAAGACGGCTCCGGTCAGCGAGTACGGGAAAACAGAGGTGGAGGTGGATAAAAGCTCCCTCCTTTTCTCCGACGTGTCTGACAAAACAATCTGCTGGATGAGCCACACGGATTATATCGAGACGGCTCCGGCGGATTTTCAGGTGACGGCCCGCACGCCGGTGTGCCCCGTGGCGGCCATGGAAAATGCGGAGAAAAAGCTGTATGCGGTGCAGTTCCACCCTGAGGTGATGCACACCCGGGAAGGAATGAAGATGCTCTCCGGCTTTGTATACAAGGTCTGCCAGTGCAAAGGCGACTGGCGCATGGATTCCTTTGTTGAAACCACCATCAGGCAAATCCGTGAAAAGGTCGGAACAGGAAAGGTTCTGTGCGCTCTTTCGGGGGGCGTGGATTCCTCCGTGGCGGCGGTGCTTCTGGCAAAGGCGGTGGGCAGGCAGCTTACCTGCGTTTTTGTTGACCACGGGCTTTTGCGGAAAAACGAGGGCGACGAGGTGGAAGCGGTTTTCGGACCGGGCGGAGCATATGATTTGAACTTTGTGCGGGTGAACGCACAGGAGAAGTTTTATGCAAAGCTGGCCGGTGTGGAGGAGCCCGAGCGCAAGCGCAAGATTATCGGGGAAGAATTTATCCGGGTGTTTGAGGAGGAAGCGAAGAAAATCGGCGCGGTGGATTTTCTGGTGCAGGGCACGATTTATCCCGATGTGATAGAAAGCGGCCTCGGGAAAAGCGCTGTGATAAAATCCCACCATAATGTGGGCGGACTTCCCGAGTATGTTGATTTTAAAGAGATTATCGAGCCTTTGCGGCTTTTGTTTAAGGATGAGGTGCGTAAGGCCGGTCTGGAGCTTGGCATTCCGAAGAATCTCGTATACAGGCAGCCTTTTCCGGGTCCGGGACTTGGCGTCCGCATTATCGGAGAGGTCACGGCGCAGAAGGTTCGCATGGTACAGGATGCGGATGCGATTTACCGGGAGGAAATTGCAAAGGCGGGAATTGACAAGGAGCTGGGACAGTATTTTGCCGCCCTTACAAACATGCGGAGCGTGGGCGTGATGGGGGATGAGAGAACCTACGATTACGCGGTTGCGCTTCGGGCGGTAAATACCTCTGATTTCATGACGGCGGAGGCGGCGCAGCTTCCCTGGGAGGTATTGAGCAGGGTTACCAGCAGGATTGTAAACGAGGTGAAAGGGGTTAACCGGGTGCTTTACGACTGCACGGGGAAGCCTCCGGCAACAATAGAAATCGAGTAGACAGGTGAGAAAATGGGAATAAACCTGCATTTCAAAACTCCAATGATATATTTGTAGAAAAGCAACGAAAAAGTAATCTGTATATCACAAATATCATAAACAGGAGGGCGACATGGATATTTTGCAAGAATTTATGCAGAGGGAGCAGCAGGAAAAACTGGAGAGATACCGGATTCTGAACCGGAATGTGAGAAAGGGAGAGATTCTTTTTACGGGTTCTTCCCTGATGGAGCAGTTTCCAATCAATGAACTGCTGATGAGTAACGGTATGAATCAGGTTATCTACAATCGGGGTATCGGCGGTTTTACAACGACGGATATGCTGCAATACATGGAGGAGATGGTTTTCGGTACGGAACCGTCCAGGATTTTTATCAATATCGGCACCAACGATATCGGAAGCCCGGATTATCAGCTGGATACTCTGATGGAGCGGTACGAAGAGATTATTTCCCGGATACAGGAAAGACTGCCTGAGGCGGAGATTATCATGATGGCTTATTATCCGGTCAATGAGACGGACAAGGTACCGGAGGGAGAATGGGGCAGGACAGCCTTTGTCACGAGAACCAATGAAAATATTGCGCTTGCCAACGAAGCCGTGGAGAGGCTGGCGGCGAAGAAGGGCTGCCGGTTTATCAATGTGAACGAGGGGCTGACCGATGAGCGCGGCAAGCTGAAAAAGGAGTTTACAATCGAGGGTATTCATATGTATGCCAACGGGTATCAGGTGGTGCTGGATAATCTGAAGAAATATTTATAATCAGGGATGTGATGCCCGGACAGGGGATTAGCCGGAGTGTGATGATAAAAAGAAATAGATTTTTGGCGGGAGCTGTGATATAGTGAAAAACAGAGAAAAGGACAAAGGGAAGCAAGCCCCGGCGAGAAATTGTTGACTAAAACACTTGAGCGGATAAAGGAGAGGACGTATATGAAGCAGGATATGATTGTAATTCTTGATTTGGGCAGCACGGAGAACACGGCAATTGCCCGCCGGATAAGGGAGCTGGGAGTATACAGCGAGATTCACCCTCACGATATTACCCCGGAAGAATTGAAGGGGCTGCAGAATGTAAAGGGAATCATTTTAAACGGCGGAGAAAACCGTATAGTGGACGGCGCGGCGGTAGAGATACTTCCGGCGCTGTATGATTGCGGCTATCCCATGCTTGCCGTTGACTACCCGTCTGCAAAATGCGATAAAAGAATGGAAGCGGCGCCGGACGAGGCGGCTTTAAAGGAATTTGTGTTTGACGTGTGTAAGGCTCAGCCCAACTGGAATATGAAGAACTTTATCGAAGACCAGGTAGAGCTGATTCGCAGACAGGTGGGAGATAAAAAAGCGCTTCTGGCGCTTTCGGGCGGCGTGGATTCCTCCGTGGTTGCGGCGCTTTTGATTAAGGCCATCGGAAGCCAGCTTACCTGTGTCCATGTGAATCACGGGCTGATGAGAAAAAATGAGTCGGAAAGTGTGGTTGAGGTATTTAAGAGCCAGCTCCACGCAAATCTGGTTTATGTGGACGCCACCGAAAGATTCCTGGGAAAACTCGCGGGAGTTGCAGACCCGGAGCAGAAACGCAAGATTATCGGCGGAGAATTTATCCGCGTTTTTGAGGAGGAAGCAAGGAAACTGGAGGGGATTGACTTCCTTGGACAGGGAACGATTTATCCCGACATTATCGAGAGCGGAACCAAAACGGCCAAGATGGTGAAGTCCCATCACAATGTGGGCGGACTGCCGGAGGACTTGAAGTTTGAACTGGTGGAGCCTTTGAAGCAGCTTTTCAAGGATGAGGTGAGAGCCTGCGGAATAGAGCTGGGGCTGCCTGCCGAAATGGTTTACCGTCAGCCTTTCCCGGGACCGGGACTTGGCGTGCGCTGCCTCGGTGCAATCACCAGAGACAGACTGGAGGCGGTGCGGGAGTCTGACGCCATTCTCCGCGAGGAGTTTGAAAAGGCGGGACTTAATAAAAAGGTTTGGCAGTATTTTACTGTGGTGCCGGATTTCAAGTCTGTGGGTGTGAAAAACAATGCGAGATGTTTTGACTATATGGTGATTATCCGGGCGATTAATACCATCGACGCTATGAGCGCCACTATCGAGAAGGTGGACTGGGACGTGCTTGAGAGGATTACGGGCAGGATTCTGGCGGAGGTGGAGCATGTGAACCGGGTATGCTACGATATGAGCCCGAAGCCGCCGGCGACGATTGAGTTCGAGTAACGGATAAAATCCCGGAAATGCTGATAAAATGGGCGTTTCCGGGATTGCTTTATGCCTGTTGGCTCTAAAATGGCTCTAATTATTTGATGAATACTGGATTTCGGGCGGGTATCATGATACCTGCTTTTTTACATGGCAAGTCCACATTCAAAGGCAAGAACCATATACTTTTCCGCATTGGTAAGACCATAAGACATTAAATCTCTGATTTCCCATGTATCGGAACTAAGGTTATCCGCTCCATACAAAAACTGGATAAAAGGAATGTGCCTGTATTTTGAAACTGCCAACATAGAAGCACACTCCATTTCTACGGCAATACACCCCTCTTGTCGGCGTTCTTCAATAGCGGAGAGAGTTTCTCTGTAAATGGCGTCCGAAGTCCATGTTTTGCCTTTTACATAGGAGTAGCCACAGTCTGTTAAAACGTTTTCTAATATCTGAATGGAATGTGCGTCTGCTTCGATTTCAGGCGAAGGTGCTATATAATGATAGCTTGTACCTTCATCACGGACAGCGGAAACAGGGATAATAATGTTGTCTTTTACCTTGTTATCGTCCAATACTCCGCAAGAACCGAACAAAACAAACTTTTTAGCTCCCATAGCAATGATTTCTTCAAAACACGCAACACAAGCAGGTGCGCCTACCATAGAACGATAAAAAGCTATCGCAGTATTCTTGTAATTGGTTTGGTAGACAGGTAGTGCGCCGCTTGCAGAGTAGAGTTCTGCTATTTTCTCTACATTATCCAAAGAAGAAAACTTTTGAATGATGTTGTCGGAAAATGTGGAAACACAAATTTCCGGGAAATTTTCTATTCTTTTGGTTGTGTCGGACGGACTGAATAAGGATGGTTCTGAGATTTCTGTTCTTTGAAATATTGTATACAATTTTTACACCTCATTTCTATTCATTTTCGGGATATATTTTAACAGATATTCCCCGAACACCTTTTTTCACAATCTTGCTATCATCAAGAATACTCTGCTTAACAGCGTCTAAATACTTTGATGGCGCTTCTTCAATCGCACGTTGGTGTTCTTCCTCTGACGAGAAGCGTTCCGTATCATTTAAAAGGTTCTCCTGCAATTCTCTTGCTTTCATGTATACGCCTAATTTATGATTGAGCAGAGAGTTCTTGAAGGATATTTTAATTGTAGAGGGATTGAAACTTCCGTCCTCGTACCTTTCTGCTTCAAAGTTCATATCTAATTGCTCGTCCATTTTCAAAATCAAAGACAATACATCTGACACTGTTTCTATATCAAAATCCATGAAAACATTGATACTGATACCCAAAGCATTTGCAATTTTCATCAGTTGGTCGGGCTTTGGATTGCGGATGCCATACTCATACTTTTTAATTGTGGCGGAATTGATGCCGGAAAGCTGACCGAGCGTTTCCTGTGATATGCCGCGCAAATTCCGAAAGTGTTTAATCTTTTCCCCGGTAGTCATGCCAATACCTCCGATTTTTGTGATATTCGTTAGTGCCTAGTTAAATTCTATCACATCAGGACACATTTGTGTATAAAAATTTATGATAACAGTTTTGGATGTGAAGATTTTCTAAGAATTATCGAATGGATGCCATATATTATTGAATTGGATTTTGAAGGTGATAAGTTGGTTAGCAAACAGGAACATTGCCATGTGGAGAAGGAATTTAAGGGAAAACAGCGTGCAGATAAGAAGTAGAGAGGTATAGATGAATACAAGATATTATATGGTCGTTATTAAAGGTGAAATAAAGACATCCGAAATAATGTCATGTGTGTACAATAGAAATACCCAAAAATGGGATGTAAAATTCAATACTGGAAAAACATACTCTTATGCATATTTGAATGTGGAAAAATTAACTGAACCAGATGTTTTAAATCCTAATATGTATCGTATTAGCAGAGAAGGACGAGAGTTCTTTGATATTAGGGCAATATATGTATTTAGGAGTACATACGAGTCTTATTGGCATATCTGTTTTGGTGATGGTAGTGAAAGAGATTATCGCCGTAGCGACTTGCGTATTATTGAGTCTTGTCTTGTTCAAAGCCAGTCATCATATGTACTTGAGTATATAAAGCAAATTGCAGGTTTGAGTAATCTTAGGAATGAAGAGACTGGTGAAAAATTATTGTCTAAGAGGTTTGATAAGATTTCTTTTGTAGGTAGTGATGTGGCTTTAGCAAAGTATTTGAATTCATCATTATTGCAAGAAAAAAGAACAGGACGGGAGTACATTCCAATTTTCCCATTTGGATGCAATAACAGTCAGTACAAGGCTGTGAAAAATGCCATGGAGAATCAGATTAGTGTTATACAGGGACCTCCCGGAACAGGTAAGACACAGACGATATTAAATATTATTGCCAATATATTGATGCAGGGAAAAACGGTACAGATCGTATCCAACAACAATTCGGCAACAGAAAATGTATATGAAAGATTATCATCACCCAAGTACAATTTAGGTTTTGTTGCTGCAACACTGGGAAGTTCTAGGAACAAGAAAATATTTGTTGAGACTCAGGATACAAATTATCCGGATTTCTCACTTTGGAAAACAAATGAAAATTCTTATGATTTGCAGAAGAGAATAGCAGAGCAATCCAGTCAGTTAAAAACTGTTTTTGATAAGCAGGAGAAACTTGCGTGTTTAAGGCAGGAACTTTCACAGTTGGTTACAGAACAGGAATATTTCAATCAATATGTCGAAGAATCAGATGTTGATACAGACAATATAAAATTTAAGAAAAAACTATCATCAAAATATTGGATGGTATTGTGGCAGGAGTGCCAGTTGATTTCGGAAGAGAAAAAGGCAATAGGATTTTGGTTTAAGATAAAAGCCTTATT
>OFFJ01002041.1_pt1 | contig 13527 bp, 17 predicted proteins | sample 1521261 | NCBI WGS metagenome assembly OFFJ01 (sample SAMEA3504122, study PRJEB24116) | mouse gut metagenome | biome: mouse gut; feature: mouse-associated habitat; material: faeces | place: Denmark | collected 2011 | reverse complement strand
AAATAATTTTTTAGAAATTCCGTATCTTTGGAACCTAATATGAATTATATTGCTCATTATAAACCATGTAAAAGTATTTACATTATTTTTAAACTAATGATTGCAAGGAATTGTTTTCTCAATAGAAAATTCACCTTTTTCATATAATTCCTTTATCTTTTTTATTCCTTCTTTTGGAGTCAAATCTTTAAACAATATTTCATCCGTCTTAGGAATTTTCAAATATCCCTTTGTATCGATGCCATCGTAGGCTTTTTCTGCCATCTTCCAAAAATCATCCAACGTTTTTGTAAATCTACTACCATGATATGGAACTCCTTCATCAATAAGAACACGATGAAGTTTCTGATGAAGCACACCTGTTCCTGCCGATTCATTTGGATACCATGACATTGCTTTTAATACAGATAATTTTTTGACTCCTAACTTTCTAGCAACTGATCTGGGGAAAAGATGGTGTCCTAATCCACTTGAATTCAAATCTTTCCATTCTAAACCAAATGAATCAAATTCAATATTCGTATCACCAACATACCCATAAATCGTCGGATTCCCCCCGGCTAACCCAATCGGATCCTGCTGTGTATAACATCCGTCCTCCGGCGAATAATACCGGAAACGGTTATAATACAAGCCAGTTTCTTCATCCTCATACTGCCCCTGAAAACGGAACGGTATAAAATTCTGTTCACCTGTCCCATTCTCATCTTTTCCGCAGGTATCTTTCGTTCCCGGTTTCACCCGTCCATAGATATCCAGTTCTCTTTCCCAGACTTTTCTGCCTTCCCCGTCATACGTTTCTACAGGCGTCCCCAGGTAGTCAGTGATGATACTATAGCTTCCGTCCTTGGTAATCTTTCCTCTCGGGATAAAGTCATCCTGGAACACCCAGGTGATCAGGTTGTCCGGTAATCCTTTCCCCTGTTCCTCCTGCTTCCTGGCTTTTTCCGCTTCCCTTTTCTCCAGTTTTAAAAGGAAATCTGCTTTATAATCCACTTTAGGTTTCGATTTTCCCGTGTCCGCAGTTTTTTCTTCTTCCCATTCATGAAACAAAGTATTTCCGTCCCACAGGAACCTTGTCACGGTTTCTCGTTTCTGCTCCGCCGCCTTTTCCTTCCGTTTCCCGGCGATTGATTTCTCAACCCTCCTGCCAAACGTATCATATTGAAAACAAACGCTGCTTTGATCTGGCCGTATGACTTCTTTGAGCATCCCGTTTCCATAATACAGGTACCGCCAAGTGCTTCCGTTTGCCTCTTTCTTCTCTGACAGGTTTCCTTCTTCATCATAGGAATATTCCCTTCCCCTGGTTACAAGCTTTCCGTATCCTCCCTGGAAACCATTCCTCTTTTCTTTCAGGTTCACGCCGGATCTCTCCAAACGGCTGCCTGGCCCGTAAACGCGGTCGCTTTGATCCTGTGTCTCATACAGGTTTCCTACGGCATCCGTTGCCCGGAAAATCGTTTCAAACCCCGATTCTTTTGCGCTCACCAAATTGCTGAACTGGTCATAAGAGAAGATGGCGGCTCCCTTGGTCAATCCGTTGGCAACCCGCTTTAACCGGTCATTCACATCCCATTCATAACTGCGCCGGCGCAGGATTTCAGAATATCCTCTGACATGCCCGGAAAAATTCTGCCGCCTGCCCGGTCTCTCCTGCACCATATTTACTTCATGAGATACCGGCCTGCCGACACGGTCATATTCCCAGCTGCTGCAGACGCCGCCGGATACCAGCCGTTTCGTTTCCTGTCCAAACGCATTGTACTCCATCTCGGCTGTCAGCGGTTTTTCTTTATCCAGATATGCGGTCAGATGCGTGACTTGTCCCATCTGATTCCGCCGGGTAAGGATGTTCGCGCCAAAGCTGCTCTTTGTCTGTGTCCGATTTCCCATCTCATCATACTGAACCAAGATCCAATGACCATCCTGCCACTCTTTTATAATCCTTCCCAATGCGTCGCGTTCCAGCTTTATCTTCGTATACTCATTTTCCGCTTCTGTCAAAGCGCCGTTCTTATTGTAGGTAAAAATCTCATAGCTTTTATCATGATAATCGGTTCGGATGACCCGTCCCAGCTTATCGTAGCGGTATTTTGTAAACCTGTTTCCGGGACGGTTTATCTTCGTGACCAGCCCGGAAGCATCCCGTTCATAAGTGCGAACCAGGCCATCGTACCCCTCTTCTTTGACAATATTCCCTTTCGCATCCCGTTCAAACCGGTAGGTTTCTCCTATTTCATTCGTAATCGAAACGAGTTCCTCCTGGCGGTTATATGCATATGCGATTTTACGGCCGCCCTGTGTCCTGGACAACAGGCTGCCCAGCGCCGTATACGTAAAGTCCACTTCACTCAGCCGATCCTTCGCATGGATCACATCGTCATAGCCGTCATAAGCAAACCGAACTTCATTTCCATCCGCCAGACTGGCCTTCACCAAACGGTTTAACGCGTCATACCGATAAACATCCACTCCGCCCATAGGGTTCTTCTCCGTCAGGCAGTTTCCCCTTTGGTCATATTCCCAGGAAGAAGAGCTGCCGTCTGGCAGGGTAACTTTGCTCAGGTTGTAATGAGGATCATACTCCAAACGAACTTCCGCCTGATTTGCATAGGTTACGGTTTCCACCAGCTTATCCGTATTATAGTGATAAACGGTTTCGACGCCCGCTTCATCCACGGTTTTCTCCAGCGTTTCATCCTCCCGGTAGATCCATTTCCTGCTGCCTCCTTCCGGATCCGTAACTTCCACCAGACGCCCGTCCGTATCATACGAAAAGCATACTTTGCCTGCGTCTGCCAGTGTGACGGCGGTAACCTGCGACCAGTCGTTGTACCGGTACGCCGTGATGCGCCCCTCTTCGTCCACCTCGTTCACCAGTTGATAACGGTCATTGTATGTTTCCCTTGTTTCCGTCAAATCCGGATACACGATTTTCGTACAGAGCATGTTTTCATTGTAATGATATTCGCTGGGCAAACTGTCTTTATCCGTTCTGACAACATTATATCTTTCTTCATCATAATAATCAATCCACAAACTTAAAATTCCTTCATCACCCCAGGTTTTTACCGCCCTTGCTCCGTCTTCATAACGGTCATACTCCCAATAGAAGGAATTTCGGTTCCGGTCTGTTTTTCTTATCATCAAATGATTCCGGTATTTCAAACAAGTATCCGCACCAACGGCATCCGTAATCGTTACTAAATCCTGCTCTGTATTATAAGCATAACGGACCAGTACATGCGAGCCTGAATGCCCGCCCTCTTCTTTCAAAGCCACCTGTGTGATGCGTCCCTGCGGATTGGTCGCAACGTCCAGTTTCCTGCCTGCGCTGTCTGTCATCCGGCACAGATAACCGCTGCTGTCATAGAAAAATTGGATCTGGTGTCCCTGCGGATTGTGCATTTTGGTAAGCTTATATGTAAAATACCCGTTTTCACTTGGATAGAGCAGATACGTATACCTGGTCTGCGGATCAAATAGTTGATAATGATCCTCTTTTCTTCTCAGCAGCAGTTTATTTTCATCACTGAATATCTCTTCTCCTGCCAAAATGTCAGGAAACATGCAGACGCGCCCGTCGTTTAAAAACACCGTGACAAAGTGCTCCTCTTCCGATACCTCCAGCCCCATTTCATAATTATAACGCGTCCCGTGTCCCAGATGCCCCATAATCTGGCTGGCGCTGCACCAGATCCGCCGCCACTGCAGCGGCAGAGGTCCCGGCAATTCAAAATCGACCGTATCATACACCACATTTCCGCTGACCAGATCGACCGGGTCGCCGCCCCATTTACAGGCGTCGCCGCCCCACCACCAGGGTATTTTTTTGCCGAATTTCTGCATAAACTTTTCATAGCCTTTGCGGATGCCTGCCGATATCGCGGGCATGGCAAATCCGATTCCAAAAGCGAGCAGACCCTGCTTCCAATCGTATGCTTTCCCGGAATAAAGGTAATCGATCCCCTGAGAAATTGCATCCGTCAAAAAAGAAACGCCGCCGCTGATGAACATTTTTGCAAGAAGCTTCGCTCCCTGCAGCGCCTTAATACCCAAAATCGCGCCGGATACGGCTCCTTCGATAGCTCCTTTCAGACCGGCGAGCGCATAGTTATTATTCTTTAGATTATCTACATCCCAAATCACCGTTTTTACCCAGATTAGTTGAATCTACGGATGTATCCAGCCAGGCGGAGAATCCGTCACTTTCTTTACATCTGCATTTTCTGTGTTATCATACCTTTGTGACCCGATTAAAAAAGCAGGAGCCCCAACCGTCCAAAGTTAAGCTCCTGCCATCATCTATTCGCGGCTTGCGCCGCTTTATTACATGCTTATGATAACCTTATCCGTTGAAATGCGCAACCCTTTAAACCAAAAAGACTATGATGACATCCTTTCCTCCATCCAGTTCCACCAGCTCACATGTACATGCGGCCATTCTGCCTGCCTCTCTGTCCATGGCTATTACCTGCGTGGTCTGAAGACCCCTGACGGCATCATCCGGCTGCGCATCTGCCGTCTCCGCTGCCATGAATGCCGCAGGACACACGCACTCCTCCCATCCCTCATCGTCCCTTATTCACAGGTATCCGCTCCCGACCAGGCCGATATCATCCATTTTTTTCCGGATAAACACGCACTCCGCTCCCTTTTGGACCGCATTCCCTGCATTGATGAGAACAACGTCAAATATATTATGCGCTCCTATCTGCGCCGCTGGAAACAGCGTCTTCTTTCCTGCGGCATTCCCATCTGTCCTCTAAAGGAACTCGTTTCCCTCTGTTTTTCCGCCTACTGCCTCCAGTTCATGCAGGTTAAACGCACCCCGAATATCTTATTCCCACTGACCACATAACCTTACACGACAGCCTCTGTCCCTGCGCTTATACTGTATCCATACACTTTTATAAGGAGGTTTTTTACATGACACAGGATGAAAAACACGCTGTCGCCCTGATGCGCTACGGGGCTATTGCCCCTTTAATAAGCGGCACGAAGGATGATTTCCAGAGTCTTGACGATTATTACAGGGAGGCGGCCGAGAAGTCTTATCCGGCTCCGGACGGCTCCACAAAACATTTTTCCGCCGCTTCCATCGAAAGATGGTACCGCTCTTATTTAAAAAACGGTTTTGACGCACTCATGCCAAAAAGCCGTTCTGACTCTGGCAAAAGCCGCTGCCTGGATGATGAATGCCAGGAATTTATCCGCCACATGAAGGAACGCTATCCCAGGATGCCCGCATCCATGATCTACCGCGCTCTCCTTGATAACGGACTCATCTCCAGGACTTCCGTTTCCGAATCCTCTGTCTGCCGCTTTGTGAACCAGCTTATGGCTGAAAACAGGATGACGAACAATAAGGACATGCGCCGCTATGAACGCCCCCACATCAATGAGGTCTGGTGCGGCGATTCCAGCGTTGGTCCTAGGATGATCACGGAAAGCGGAAAAAAGAAAGTCTATATCATTGCGCTGATTGATGACGCAAGCCGTTTTATCACCGGCATTGACATCTTTTTCCAGGACAACTTTGTGAACCTCATGTCCGTCATGCGCTCTGCCGTCTCCAAATACGGCAGGCCAAAGGTATTCAACTTTGACAACGGCAGTTCCTATAAGAACAGGCAGATGGAGCTTCTCTGCGCAAGGATCGGCTCCACGCTTAATTACTGCCAGCCTTACACGCCCACTGCAAAGGCAAAGATCGAACGATGGTTCCGCACCATGAAGGACCAGTGGATGGCTTCCCTTGACATGCGCGCTTTCCATTCCCTTGACGGACTGCGCGCCTCCCTGTACGCATTTGTCAATGCTTACAATCAGGCGCCCCATTCCTCCCTCGGCGGAAAGTCCCCGGTGGACCGTTTCTTCTCCGAACCTGATCATATCCGCCGGCTGGATGATGCGGAAATCGAACGGGCTTTCCTTCTGGAAATTGAAAGAACAGTATCCGCAGACAGCGTCATCGTTATTGACCATACGGAGTACGAAGTCGATTACCGTTTTGCAAAAAGACGCATCCGGCTCCGCTATTCCCCCGATCTGAAAGAAATATTTGTTGTGGAGCAGGACGCCTCCCTTACGCCTGTAAAGCTCCTGCACAAACACGATAACTCCATGATCAAAAGAAATAAGACTTATCTTTGCAGAGGTGATCACCTCCAAGGAGGTGATGAATAATGGATTACATTGCACGTTTCGGTCTGGAATTCAACCCGTTCCTAAAGAATTCCAAAGAAATCCTCGTGGAGAATGAGGAATCCCACGAGGTGCGTTTCCGCCTGAATTATCTTGTAGAGACCAAAGGCTTCGGCCTCCTGACCGGCTCCCCGGGACTGGGCAAGACAACGGCGCTTCGTTCTTTTGCTGCTTCCCTGAACCCTTCACGCTATAAGGTGGTCTATTCAAGCCTTTCCACCCTCACCGTACAGGAATTCTACCGCCTTCTGGCTTCCTCCTTCGGGGCGGAACCTGCATCCCGCAAGATAGACAACTTTAAGCTCATACAGGACTCGGTCAACTACCTTGCCCTTGAAAAAAGGATCACCCCGGTCATCATCATCGATGAGGCCAACCACATGAACGGAGCCGTTTTAAGCGACTTAAAGATACTGTTCAACTTTGAGATGGATTCCAGGGACCGGGCTGTTATCCTCCTTGCCGGACAGCCCCAGTTAAACAATACCCTGCGCCTGAATGCGCATGAACCGCTCCGCCAGAGGCTTGTCATGAATTACAACATGGAGGGCCTCTCAAAGGAGGAAGGACGCATTTATGTCACGGAAAAACTAAAAGGCGCAGGATGCAGGCAGACGGTCTTTGAGGAAAATGCCCTTGAGGCAGTCCTTAACTCTGCCAACGGTACGCCGCGTGTCATCAACCGTATCTGCGATGCCTGCCTGCTCATTGCTGATTCCAAGGAGCTTCATACAGTAACTGGTGAGACCGCCATGCAGGCCATCAATGATGTCCAGCTTGGGTAAGCATTCGCAAATCCTTTGTTTTGCGAATAGTTAACTGACAGCAGACAATTCAGTATCAGCTGATGAGAACAGGGGATTTAAGAGTACAGGAAATCCCCTGTTTTCTGAATTATATCCGGAAGCAGTACAATTCACTCGGGACATCTTCCCATGAACACTTTAAATTGTACTGACAATTCAGATGCTGTTTCTTTTTTCCCATGCGATAGGCACCGGAAAAAGGAAACTGGCTGGAATTGTTTATACAATACTGACCTTAAATAAGCTGCGCAAACAGATGCAGAAATTTTGAATGTTTATCCATACCATCTGAAATACAGGCGCATTTAATGTGAAGAATGTAGGTGCAGATAATTTGCCGAACAACACGGTGATCAGGTTGTCCTTTAAGTTGCGCTCGTAATCTAAGCGCAGGTCAAATTCTAATTGCTGCATCCTTATGCCTCCTTTTGCTTCGCCTTTTTGGCTGCTTTATTGGTTTCTTTCCGCTTGGCTACGTCGTAATACTGGTACGGGTTTATAAACTCCTCGAACTCCTCCGGTAGCTCGCCGTCGTTCTCCTCCACAATGTTGGCCATAGCTCCGCTTAAGGTCTGCGCGTTTACGGTCCGCTTAATAATATCCCCCAGGCCATGCTCCTCAAGGGTAGAAAAGAAGGCCTCCTCGTCACATCCGCCGATCTTGTTGTACTTGGTCTTGTCCTGCAAGCTGTAAAGGAAGCCGCCCCGGCTTACCTTCGGACTCTCTGCGTCGATCATGGCCTGGGCCAGCTCCTTCCGCTTCGCCTCCAGGTCTTTATTGTTGGCCGTGGTCTCGTCCTTAAGCCGGTCCTTCGTGTCCAGAAGCTCCTTATACTCGTCGATTAATTTGTAAATGTCCGCCATTTTTCTCAATCCTCCTTTAATACTGGGTGTGTCGTTCGCTTAAAATTTTTCCGCAATCTCGGCAAACTTCGTATAAGTCCTCGCCGGAAATACGGACCAGGCCGCTGCTGCTGCAGCTCTGTCCTCGCATCCGGTTCTGGTGTTTGCAAAAGAACGCCTTAAGGGTCTTTTTCTTTGGCGTCTCCTGGATGCCGTCTTTGGTTAATAAGTACATCACTTCGCCTCCTTCCGAAGCCTGGCTATAACCTTTGTTAAATGCTCCGGCTTATAATTCTTATAGGGGCTCTCCTGGTAAAAACCGCCATCTGAATGGATCCCGTAATCCTTGTAATACTTCTCCGCCTGCTCCAGCGTTATCTTTCCTTTGCTGCTTACCTTAATCTTTCCCCCGTCGCTATACTGAAAATTTATTCTCCACACGGCTGCGCCTCCTTCTGTCGAAGCGGGCACCACTTCGGGGCCGTCTTGGTCGGGATCTCGTTTTCGCGGCTCCGGGCGATGATCCGGTGCGGCAGGCACTCGGTCTTTGCCTCCGGGTGCATACAATAGAACTGATTCCGACCGTTTCTTACGATCTCCGGTTCCATAAGCTGACAAGTCTTACAAATAGGTTTCTGCTTTTTCTCTGTCACCGTCACTCCTCCTCTCTGTCCTGTACTTCGTCTAAGAAGCCGTAAAGGGTGGCGACCTCATCCTCTGTAAGTTTGTTTTCTATCTTTTCCGCAAACTCACAAAACCTGTCATAAAGCGGCCGCGCTTTTTCCTGCTCCTCTTTAAGCTCCTGCTTCACGTCGCTGTATAACTCCGATTCAAGAATAATTTTCTTCTTTGCTTCGGAAACAATGACCGATTTGTAGCCGCGCTTTTTCATCCCTTCTATATCTTCCTGGTTACTTACCGGCACCGCCTTCGCTCCGTACTGGTTTATAAATTCCTCAGCTACTTCGTCCCTTAATTCTGGCGGTACCCGGTAAGACTCTATAAAGGTACCACTATAAGAATTAAGCGAGTTTTTTATTGTCTCCGCGTCCTTTGTCTCCTCAATCATCCGGGCGGCATACCACTTTACGTCGAAGCTGTTTACCATGCTTCTGTCCCTCTCCAGGCGCACCACCTTTGGCTTAAAATCAATTCCTATATCCAGGGCCGGTTCGCTGCAAATATAAAGACCTGCAACAAATATTTTCCCTTTGAACTCCTCGCCCTCCAATATGCCGCCATAGCTGGTGTCTTTGCGTTTCGGGCCTGGCTGCTGCAGGTGAAGGTTCGCCGCCCTGATCTGCTCGTACTCCTCCTCTGTAACGCCTCCGACCTCAATTATTAAGCTGTGCTCCGGTACCTGCTTCCAGATCGCCTCTGTATCTACGAAAAAAGTAGGAACCAAAACGCCGCCATATTTCCTGGACTTCACAAGCCTGGGCCTCCAAATCTCCCGGCGGCAGTAATTCTGAAAAACAACGGTTTTCCCTAATCGAAGCAGGACAACGGTAGCAATCTTATAGCCCTCTCCGTGGTTCCCGATCATGGCGCTGTCTTTGTTCTTCGTGGTAACTCCGAAAAGAAGCGTTTTTATATCCAGGTCGCTATGTTTGTTTCCGATCCGGATTGTCTGGGTCCCGCTGTCGTAATCAAAAAACATTTTATTGCTGGAGTCCCTGGTTTCCTCGTCTATGGAATTTTGAAAGTATTCCCTTATTGCTTCGGTGGTTCCCCATTCCGGGACGTAATCTGCGCTTATGCTTAATTCGTATTTCCGCATTTCCTCGCCTCCTGTTCCTTATATTCTTCCATGGTAGGGCGCGGCCCGTCTAAGTCGTCCCAGGTGTATCTCTTGTGGTTCTGGTCCTCCCATAAGCTCCGGTAGCAATTCCGGCAAGCGCACCATCCGGAAAGCCAGCGCATAGCTCCCCAATATTCCGGCTTGCCACAATGCTTACAAATTACAATTTCTTCTTTCTGCTCGGTATGTTTTGGCATGGCTTTTTATCCCTCCTTCTGGTTAAGCGGACACCACTTCGGTGCTGTCTTTGTTGGTATCTCGCTTTCACGGCTCCGGGTGATGATCCGGTGCGGCAAGCACTCGGTTTTTGCCTCCGGGTGCATACAATAAAACTGGTTCCGGCCGCATCTTACGATCTCCGGCTCCATATGCTGGCAAGTCTTACAAACTGCCTTTTCTTTGCTCGGTTTACTCATGGCTTTCCTCCTTCCTATGCCCACGGATTCGTTTTGGGTTCCGGCTCCGCTTTCTTCTCTGTATACTTAAGTTCAATAGCCTTTACGTTGCCGCCCTCGTCGGTATGGACTTTCATGTCTGAAAGCTCCAACGCCTCAATAACATCCTTCAGCGGCTTGCTGTATACCTCGTTTAACTTCACTTCGGTTCCTCCTTCCTTTTTGCTATAATGAAAACTTTTTCCCCTTCAATGTCCACAAGGGCTACGCTTACCTCTTGATCCGTTGCGAAGCCTGCGGCTTCCCGGAAGTCACCCGGAAGAATTAAGCGGCCTTTTCCGTCAAGCTTCCTGGTTACTTTTAAAGCCTCCATACTTATCAATGCCTCCTTCTGTTATTCCTCCGATTGTTCTGCTGCTCTTTCATGGTTGCCCACTTGCAATTATCTGGGGAGTAGCCTTTATTGTTGTCTTTACGATCAATTGTCAAATTATGGGCATAGCCATTCTTTAAAGCCCAATCGTAAAACGTCTCAAAGTCTTTTTCCCATTCTTCGCATACTGTTATTCCGCGCCCGCCATAATTCTCGTATTCGTTGGCTTTCGGGTTTCCGCAGCGTTGTTTCATGCTTGTCCAAATATTATATAAGCGAGTATTCCTTTTTCCGTGTTTATAGTTTCTCGCTGATGTCGCTTTGGACACGCTTTCGCTTCTTTTACAGCCGCAGCTTAAAAGTTTCCCACTAGTAAAATCTGTTCCGGCTGAAACAAATTCTTTTGCACAATACTTACAACGAAAACGCCAATAATAACGCCCATTTCTTTTCTCTGCGACTTCAAGAGCCATAACTCCCTTATTGCTTTTCCCGGTTAAATCCTTAAATGCTGGCATCTTATTCGCCTCCTAAAAATAAGCCTTCCAGTTGTCTACGACTGTTTTTGCTAAATCTTCTTTTTTTGCAAGCGCCTTTAAAATAACCTCGTCTACGGTTTTCTCTACTACAAGATGAATATAGGTGCATACGTTCCGCTGGCCTATCCTGTGGATCCTAGCCAGGCTCTGGCTGTAAGCTGCGTAGTTAAAATTTTCGCTGTAATATACGCAGGTATCTGCGGCGGTTAAGGTAATGCCCAGACCAGCGGTGTCAATCTGGGCGAGGAATACTTTTATTTCCGGTATCTTCTGGAAGTCCGCTACAATCGGCCCCCGGTCGTCGATCTTGATGTCGCCGTATATGCTGCGGTACTGTATCTTTTTCTTTTCAAGCAGCTTTTGTATTAAGTCAATCTCAGGGCGGAACCGGCAGAAAATAACCAGCTTCTTTCCCTCGCCTATAACGTAATCCTCTAAAATATCCTCCAGGGCGTTTAGCTTCCCCTTAAAGACAAGCTCCGGCTTCGTCCCTTCGTCCGCCTGGATAAAACCTCCGGTAAACTGCTGCAGCCGTAGAAGTTTTGTAAGTACGGTCGGGGCTGTTATCATGCCGCCGTTCTCCAGCTCCGCGAAGCTGTCTTTTTTAATTTTGTCGTAAAGCTGTTTCTCCTTCCCTGCAAGCTGAATATACCGCGTTAAAAATGTCTGCTCCGGCAAGTCGAGCGCTTCCGCCTTCGTTACCCGGTAAGCTATGCTATGCTCCTTTTGGATAAGCTGATCTAAGTCCTTATAGCCTACAATCTGCTTTCGGTTAAAGCCGCCCATAATGGCGTAGCGCCCCCGGAAAGCGTAGAAGTTATAGCCGAAAATGTTAGGGTTTAAAAATCGGTACTGGCTGAAAAGGTCTATAGCGTCATTCTGTACCGGCGTACCGGAAAGAATAAGTTTATACTTCGCTATGTCCCCGATCTGGTGCATTGCTTTGCTCTGCTCCGCGTCGGGCGTCTTGATCCGCTGGCTCTCGTCTGCTATAACCATATCCGGCTTCCAATCAATAAGCGCCTCAAACAATCCCTCGCGCCATGTGCTTTCGTAGTTTATGACCGCAACCTTAAGCGCCTTAAAAGGGAAATTGTTAAGGGCTTCCAACTCCTGCAGGCGTTTCTTCTTATCGCCCAGAAGTACGTTTACCTTGTATTTGAAATTTGCGTAGTCGCTAAATTCCTTCGGCCAAACACTGCAGACCGAAGTCGGCGCAACTACTAAAACCTTTTCAATTTCTCCCTTTTCGTAGGCGGCCCCGGCGATTGCAATCGCTGTTAAAGTCTTTCCGCAGCCCATCTCGAATAAAAGCCCGAAGCCTTTACCCTGGGCGGCGGCCTGCTGCCTCTTTACCATCCTTTTTCCTCCTACTTGCCAAATACGGCGGCCTTTAAAAGTTCTTCCATGGCCTGGTTAAAGGCATCTTTCTTTTCCTGCTCCGTAAGCCCGCTTCTGATCTTTTTGCTTTTCGCCTCCAAAATCTGCGCCACCGTGTGAAGGTTGAAACTCGCACTTACTGCGTTTTTGCCGGATTCCTCAATCAAAGAAGCGATAAGGTTTCCTACGGTTTCCGCGTAAATTACGTCCGGGATCTCTCTGCCAATAAATGACGCCTGCGCCTCAATAATTTTAGCTTTCCCGTTCAGAAACTCCCCGGCCTTGCTTACCGTAAAGCAGATAACCGTATCGCCGTTAAACTCCTGCTTGTGGCCGTCCTCGTGTTCAATCAATACTTTTACTTTGCTCATTCTGTTTATACCTTCCTTTTCGTTTTTATTTATATCAAGGCTCAACGCCTTAATAGCTTCGTCGAGGGCTTCTGTATCGCCCCACCAAATGCTGGCCGGATCGTCCTTGTCGATCATGCTTTTACAATGTTCCCGCAAGTCCTCCAACCGCTCAATAACAGCCCGCTTGTCCATGTATCAAATACCCCCCCGCGTTCTTCGCGCCCTATTGCTGCGGCTACTTCCTGGCGGATACGCTTCCGGTCTTTCCAAAAGTCCGTTATAGAAGTCCCGCCACCCCTCATAATCTCTATGGGCGTTTCGCCCTCTGCCATCCTTACAAGGTGCTTTCTCTGCCTCTCCGTAAGCGCTGGCATAACCTCGCTTAAAAGGTCCTTTATATTCTGCTTGGCTTCAATTTCCCGGATAACGTCGCGCTGGTCTGCAAGCTGTCCCAGGTACTCGTTGCCCTCCGCGTTAAGATCGTTAAGGCTGAATATTATATAAGCGTCCCTCAGCCGGTCGGCGTGGTATTTCTTTATTTTCGCGGATTCCATCTTCTTAAAGGCAATCGTTGAAAACTTATACTTGTCCCGAAGCTCCGGCTTTCTGTGCCACTCTTTTACCGCCTGCAGGTAAGCTATGGCGCATATGTCGTAATGTTCCGCTTCGGGAAGCCGGTAGTAATTCAAGAAAGAATATATAAGCCCGTGATTTTCCGCTGCAAATTCGCGCTCTTTACTGCTTAATGCTTCCATGGCCGCCCTCCTTATCCTCCGGCGGCGGAACTAAACCGAAGGTTATAAGCGCCATGTTTGCCGCCCTGGTCTG